>Ga0197143_1002325_pt1 | contig 14215 bp, 15 predicted proteins | sample GBS70_MetaG_FD_148603 | JGI IMG/M metagenome (GOLD analysis project Ga0197143, IMG submission 148603) | Sediment microbial communities from Great Boiling Springs, Gerlach, Nevada, United States - GBS 70_MetaG | ecosystem: Environmental > Aquatic > Thermal springs > Hot (42-90C) > Sediment...
TAGACTTTCTTGGCCAGCTCGAGCACGATGGGCTTGAGCGGAACGGCTTCAGTAGGGATCATGATCGAAGATCACCACCTCACCGGTGACGGGTGAGTCGTAGATGAGCTTGCGCGCCTTACCGTGAAGAGCATGCCCAACTGCCAAGTACATCCAGATAGGCGCCTGTCCCGTGAGCACGACCTCATTACCATCACCAGCCAATTCCTTGGCCCGATTGACGTAATACGGTAGATCCTCCAACCGCGCAACACCCTGGTAGAAAGTGCCTAGATCGATAACTGAACGGGCACCGGACAACACGACCTCACATGCCAAGCCAACCAGGATACGAAGTTTCTGCAGTACCTCTCGCGCGCGATTCTCAATTGCGGTGGCTTTAAGGGCGTCAGTGGTCATACCACAGTGGGCGAGATCATTTCGGAGTCGGGCCAATTGATCCCACAGGCGAACAACCTCACGGCCTTGAGGGAGTTGACCAAAAAACTCAGGCAGATCAGCATTTCCTTTCCGCAGGCCGACGACGGCATTGCCGAGTAGGTCTTCGGCCTTTTCTCTGTCCCTACGGCAGAGCCAGTCCCCGCTTCCCCCACACAAGAGGACGTACGAGACCACCCACTCCCGGGCAAGTGTGACAGCCTGCACTATTAGCCCTTTTTTAAGGTAATACTCAACGAGTACAAGCTGTTTTTGGAGATTCTCTCGACTGAGCGTATCGGATTGGCCAAAGGCAAGGGGTTCCAATTCGTTCCGGATCTGCCCGGCGAGGAGGGAAAAGGGCTTTGCCCATCGTTCAAACTCCGCCCGAGCCTCCTCTAGGAGAGGTAAAAGCTCGTGCGCGAGACGCATGACCTCCCGGGGACGGCTCAGGTGTAGTGCTTGGGAGAGTGCGCCCAGTTTCTGTCCGAGCGGTTTGAGTTTTTCCGGTGTGTCCGCACCCATACGACGCAGGCCCTGGTGCGCATTGATCATCTTCTCGGCGATGAGTCCGGCATCCCCACGCTTCAGTAGAGCTTCGGCCCCGCCGGTCCAATCCAGTAAATCCAAAAGGGATGTTAGGTCAAAAATGGGAGCTTGGTTTTTCTCGTTCCGTGCCTCGTAAGCACCGTAGACAACGCGTTTCACGTGCACCTTCTTCACGTGCCGGAGGTATGTGGCAACGGCAAAAACGATCATCGGAATGGAACGAAAAGCGTGAGTGATATCCAGCAAGATCTCATCATCCTCATCCACCACAGAAGCTACACAGTCAAAGATTTTCCACAGTTCCTGCTCAGAGCGACCTTCGGGGATATTTACCCATTCCACTTGATTGCCGAGCGCATCCCGCAGCTTTTCGACATACCCGAGTCCCGATTCGGAGACTGTTTTGGTTACGAAAACGATCACTTTTTCTGGCTCAAAAATCCGCGCTAAGGCTTCCGGAAACAGGCGAGTAGTGTAAGAGCGCTCTTCCCACGTATAGGTCACCGTTGCGTATTTGCCAGCGCCCAAGAATGCAAGGGCCTTCACTGAACCTCCCCCTCGATCCACCGCTCCACTGCCCTCTGTGCGGATGCGAGCTGCCCACGCGTCCGTGCGGTGGTCGTGAGACGAAACCCAATACCCCGCATCCGGCGCCCTGGCAAGTATACAATCAGCATGTTCGGGTCCTCGTTCTTGACCTTGGGTTGCCCCTCCCGCCAGCCGATATCGACAACGCGCTCCACGAAAGCTACGAGCACGTGAAAGAGGCGCTGAGCACCGTAAAACTGCACGGCAATCGCTAAGAGTGCCGACATCGCCTTACATCCACCGGCGATACAGGCATAGACCTCCCACCCCTTCTTGCGGTAGTCCCGGAGTGCAGAACAGGCCTGCTCCATGAACTCCGTAGCCGCTTCATCGGAATCTACGTCTAGCCTATTTAGTCTACGAACATCATAAACCGCTTGTGCCACCATAATAACCTGGCAAATGTTCTATTAACAGGTTCGCAGCAAGCTCGGAGTAGGTATCATTCGTAGTAAGAAGCACGACGTAGTCCACGTGGACGCCGTCTGCCCGCAGCCGGTCAATGGCTTCGGTAACGACTGCCGGACTTTCCCCGAGGGTAGCGAGTAGTAGCTTCTTCACGTTCGCCCCTCCGAGTATAATTCAACCATTCCAGCTCTCGGCTTACGTATCCGAAGACCTCCGCCAAATCATCTAGGGAAAGCCTTTTTAGTGCCATAACTTGCTCACGGATGATTTGAGCTGCTTTCTTTGGCTCACTGCGGACAGCCGGCGAGCGACTCAAATACTCCGCCAATTTAAGGGCTTTATCCAAATTGCGTTTATGCACAAAGTAATTTACCCATCGTTGCCATTCGCTCCGCTTTATGAGCAACGCCTCAGCTAACTGACGAGCTAGTTTCACCTTCTCATCCGTTGTCATCAGTAAACTCCTTTCGGACATGTTTCATTCCTTAATCGGCATTCCTTGACTAAAGTCTCCCACGACTCTGAATGCAGAAAGCCGCCTTTTTTAGATTCCTGTATGCACCTAGAGAAGAATCGAGTAACATTATTACCAATCAGTTCCTGCGAAGCAAGGAGGCCTGCCAAATTACCATGCCATAAGCGGAGACGAGCTGTTTGATAATTAAACTGCACCGACCCGAAGCAACGGGGCTTGGCGCCACCTATCTTGGGGTAAAAGGCAGTAATTACCTTTCCCTGTTCGCCCCTCGTGTTTTGGGCGCTCCCCGCGGCCGCTTTTCGTGAATCAAGGGCAGATCCCTCCTCCACCGCCCAACCCAAGGCATGAAAGAGCAGCCCAAGTTCTGCCTCCTTGAGGTTCTCGAACACGAGAGTCCCCTGAAACTCTGTTTCCTTGCGCACAGCCTCCACGAATCGGAACCCAGACGTCGGCCGTAAGTCCCCTGCACGTTGGAAGCTCTTTTGTCCGTAAAAACGGCGTTTCGTGGAATCGCATTTCTTTGGCTCCCAGAGCTCTCCGATTTTGACAATCTCGCCTTTCGTCACTTCCCCCCTGGGCAGAAAGTCCGAAAAATGTACCCGCCCCCGGTAGCCCGTTGTCCCAAAGAGCCGGCAAGCAGGGCAGAGTGAGCTAGTTATATCCTTGAATTGGCAGGGCCGATGGGAGCTTGAACGCACCTGCTCTTCGGAGGAGCGTTTACGCCTGGTCTGAGATACGCACGAATTAGAGATAGCCTCGACGATGGCCCGAACCGCACCTTTGATACTTGTCCCTGGCACACACATCTGATCATTGCGTCGGTAAAAGGTGTACCACACGTCCGGGCGATCTCCACGGGCGTTGGGGTCGAAGTCATAAGCTCCGGAACCCACAAAGAGGTATTCCGAGACGACTGTAAAAGTGAGCCCTAGATGCCCGGTGAGGTCAAAAAACCTCTCGTGCGTCACAGGCGGCTGACGTTTCGGCCCCTCCGAAGGAATAGGCACCAACACAAAAGGCTTGGGCTCCACGTTAGGACTCCTCGGCATGAGACACCTCCCTCGGGCTGACGAAGGTCACGACAACACCTCTCCGAAAAACACTACATTTTAACTTTACACCTACATTGCCACCGCCTGGATAGGCAGAAAACTGCGGAGCAAATCGTTTGTCAGTAAGGTCTACCAACCGAACCGCGATTTTGTCGTACCACCAATCCCCTTTTACGGGTTCGAAACCCCCGGGTAGATTCAGCTCTGTATCACTCAACACGAGAACCAGAAAGCGCCCCTCGAAGGTAGACTCCCAGCGGATCTCGAGTTCAGGATTAAAAGCGCAGCCAGCCCGCCGGAGCTCCACGCCCGATGGAAAATCAAGCTGTGACAGATCCCAACTCAAAACCGTAAGATCGGAAAAGGATTGAATCAGTTGGCGGAGTGCGTTTGCATCGATTTCACCGCTATAAACGTACCCCTTGTTCATGATGTCTTCAAAAACCCCTCGATGGACTTGATGGCTGTTTCCGCAACTTTCTGCCACGCCTCTGGGGTATACACTCGTCGTACAAAAATGCCCAGGTCGATCTCTTTCCCTTCAGGCAAACCCTCCAATTTGTCCTCCGGGGAAAGACCGTAAGCCAACCGCTCATCCTCGTCAGCTACGAAGGCACCTGTACCCCAAAGGGCATCTCGGGAGAGTCCCTCCCGCTTTACCACCTCCACTACTGCCTGTGCGACCCTAACCTCAACCTCGCCAAAGCCGCGGTTTTTCCCAAAACCAAGCTTGACCAATCCGTCGTTGAGTGCCCGAAGCGTAAGCGCTGTTAATCCAAGTTGTAAGACTTCAAAGTTTTCTAGCACAACCGAAGTCCTAAAGGCACCTTGTACAAGCACTTCTATATCAAAAGGTCCTTGAGCAACCGCGTTGCTCAGGCGGGATATCGCCACCCCGTAACGGGTCTCAGTCTTCACCTCACCGGTAGGAAAAGCATCGATCAAGGAAAGGCGGCCGCGGAGGCGTGTGTTGCCGAAAATCTTACAGGCGTGACAGGAACGCTTATAGATACTAGCTGAGCCATCTTCATCTTTGAAACGACGTCCGCAATAATTCTCGCTTAAAGGAAACGGCTCACACGCCCACTCTCTGTTCACGGTGCGTAAAACTTTCTCCGTAAAGCTCCGGAATACGCCTTTTAACGAAGAGCCCGGTATGAATACAATTTCTCCCTGGGACGTTGCCGTGCGCACAAATTGCATATCGGGAAGCGACGGATTTGGCGAAACAGTACCTGACTTAATCAACAACGGTGCCCGGGGCTCAATCACCAGATCCAGCTTTAAGGCATTCCAACGCCACTTATGCATGGTTTTTCACCCACTTAGCTGCTGGACGAAGCAGCGGAGGAGCTGCTCCGTCTCTTTCTCCTCTGGCTGCTTATCATCCGTTAAGTATGTCAGAATATTACTCTTATCGATATATTGGACTCTGGGTGGATCTGTCAGCTCTCCCCAACCAAGCCCCCGCGTTGTTTTGCCGCCTATGGGTAGTTCGCCCCTCCTTACGGCTTCGAGTGCTAAGAGTAAAAGACCAACTTCCCATTCTGCAGCGTTCTCGACGACAACCGTAATCGCGAATTCTGCACCTGCAGGCACAGTCTCAAAGTCGTATTTGATGCGCGGCTTAGCCGAGCCAAGGTCACGATCGATGCCCACGCCGTCTCGTACTTCCGTGAGGCGAATGAGCCGATCTCCGTTTGAGAGCACCGCATCGCTAAAAGCCACCCGCGAGGCAAGCCAAGGTGAGCCAAAAAGTCGGCATGCGGTGCACGATTCCTCCCAAAGCAATTCAGTAAACTGCTCGTCATCCTCTCCTACCTGTTCGACAAGCTCTTTTTTGCGGCCGCTATTTACACAACGCCTCTTCTCTGCTAACGGATCACACGCCCATAGACGTCGACTTCTTTGTCCTGCATTCATCGCGTCCACCGTACGCAATATGCGCTCAACGCAAGCCCGCACCGCACCCTTAAGAGAAGAACCGGGGATAAAGGGTACCCCTTCTGGCGTCTTAACTACGGGAAAATCCGATCCCGTGGGCAAGAGTGAAATCCGGCTGCCGATAGACAATGCCGTCTTCATACGCAAAGTGGCAGTTATGCACCATCGATTTTCAAAACGCCAAAAGGCATTCATGATCGCCCCTCCTTTGATTTCTTCTCAGCCACAAACTTTCGGACAAGGAAGCCTAAATACAACCTAATTAGTTCGATGCGCACCTGCCGATGCAGCTCGGGGTCATTCTCAGCTAACTCCTCAGCTTGCTTGCCAAGTGCTTCTATATCCTTTATAATTTGTTCACCAAAACTTTGTGGAATTTTGTTCCGACCTATTTGGTACCTGATAAAATTCTTCAATACTAGTACTGACTCTGTAGCAGACGAAAGATTTTGCACGTTCCGAAGTTGAGACTCCTCTAAGTACTCAAATTCATTACGGTACGTATCTACGCATCCTTCCGCCATCCGTACGATTTCGTCTAACTTCCCTTCAATAGCCCGCGAAAGTTTGACTTCCACAGTCATACAGGCATCACCTCTTTGTGAAATGGGTGACAGATAACGACTTCACCCAGCCCTTCATCGACGTACTGACCCACTCCACAGGCTTCAAGGGATCCAAGCCACGAAAGCAAGTTTTCATCCTCCGGACTCTCATCCACTCGGAACACGTAGACGCTACCCATAGCGGCCCCCAGGTACGTGGGTTTAGGCAACCCCCATGCGGTGGAAAAGCCGCCGACGAATGCTGATTGGGTAACCCAGAAAACCGGTTCCAACCAGTGTCCATCGCGCCCAAGCCACAACTTAAGCGTAGGCAGGCCATGGGGATCGCGCAGGACGGCAGGGGAAAGAAGGTCCACGCTGAAGTAGGTGCCAAGAGGCTCACTAGGAATACCCGGTGGGCCGTTTACCTGTCGAGCAAGAGCATACAGATCACGCCACACCACGCGAAGCCCATCGTTGAACTCTCGCAAACGCCTTCGTAAAGGCGATGTTGAAGGCTCCGTTTCGCTGGCCCGTACGGTACCAAAGCCGCGCGTCGTCAGTGCCCCTATACCTAGGCGCTCCACGGCTTGTCGGATTTCCTGCAGAACGGAATCATCCGCGACCCATATACGTCCGACAAAATGTCCTTGGGGACGTATGCCAACCACTCGATAGAGCATTTTTTCCTGAGCAGCCCGCCGATAGCGGCTCAAGGCCACCTTGGTCTGGAGCGCCTTTTGGAGATTGAGCTTCTTCCAGCCTTCGCGGAGGCTAGCGTAAAAGCCCCCGACTCGCTCCATGCGCGCTCCACATCTCTTTTGTTTCTCTTTCTCTTTATCCTCGTGCGTGCAGCGAAGGAGCATAGGGACCGGAAAACGCGCTCCACGCTTTTCTAGCTCCCCATATGCGAGGGCGATCAACAAACTATCTCTAATGCCATGCCCAGGTGTTTCCTGAAAATACTTGGGAATTCCGCAAAAACCACCCTTGAGTTTACACTCCAATGCGGTCAAGGGAAAAGGCAACGCCCAAATGCGGGTTGAGGGTGTCGGATAAAGGTTTCCAAAACGGACTTTTTGTACGAACTGGACAATATCCTGGGCTCGCCCTTGTAGCTTCAACCACTCGGCCAGCGTTCCTCGCAGCAAACTACCCGGCACATAGTCACGAGTATGAAGGTATTCCCCACGCGACTTTACTGTACCCGCGTGGATAGGTGCCTCAGGAGTAACGCAGAGAAAACGCTCTTTCACGAAGCCACATCCGCCTCCATACCCAGATTGCTTATCTCCTTGAGAAGAGTGCTGTGGGGTATTTCTTCGCCGTCCACCTTGACGGATTGGTCTGAAAGCCGAGCCCACCCTAGCCCTCTTGAGCGCGCCGCACCGAGGGCGTAGCTCGCTTTGGCTGCCAGAACGATAAGCACCGACGCCTTCCGCGCCTCCGAGAGATCGGAAAACCATCCCTCTATTCGAGCGCGAAACGAGGGAGACCAGGCAACTTCCGTGGAGAACAACCGTTCTTCGTACGCGGCCTTGCGATAGCGGCTGAGAGAAACGTTCATGCGCACGTCAGTAGTCGGTTCTTCTAACAGAGCGTCGAAGAAATAGAGGGGAGACCGTCTCCGGGGAGAGCCGAAAATCATGCACACCAAACAGGAACCGCAAACGGTGTGAGCCCTAGAACTATCGCACACCCCGTGTCCCAGGCCTCGCAGTAGCCGCTCTGCACTTTCACGAAGCCAACCCTTCAGCGTAGTAGCTGGAACAAGTGGCCTCTTCCCTTCCTGCCAATCCATCACGAGGGTCTTATCTGCCCAAAGGTGCGCCCGCTCTCCCGTCACGTGGAAAGCAGACACGAAGCTGAAAACGAGATCCACCTGCAAGTGATGGCTCATGACGCCCTCCTGTCAGCACCAGATTCTGGTATTCCGAGCTCGACGAGCTCAAGGGCATCAAGGAGCGCTGTCTTCCAACCTTCGGAAGATACCCTGCGCCAAAACCAGACCTCCTCCACTCCAGATCCTGGGAGTTGGCCTAGTTCGCGGAACACACCTAACAGCTCCTTCCATTGCTCGTTCCGACGAGCGGCCTGATAGAGAGCATAGTTAAGCGATACCAATACGCCTTTTTCCAGCGATTCCGCTAGTGTACGCCGCTGACTAGCGGGAAGAACTCTTAGCTTCTCAGTTATGTACATGAGTTTCCATGCGTCTTCCCAGGTATAGGGACGCGCGGTCAGCGTGACGGTTTCCTGGAGAAAGCTTCGCTTATAGAGGATGCCCATCACGTCTTCAGCGTTTTCGGAAATAACAGGAGACCGTAGCCACAGGTGGCACAGAACACCTTTATCACGTTCCCGAGCTACTTGTTTGGCTTTTTTGAGGAGCCCCTCTGCAAGGGCAAAGAGAAAGGCGATCGGATATTTAACGTCTGCGACGACAAGTGCAGCTGAAAGAGTTAGCCGAATAGAACGATCTAAGCCGCTTGCGAGTTCTTCTTGCAGTTTTCGGATGTTCTCATTACATTCAAATTGCCTAAGGATCTGGATTGTTAGGGCCCATCCGTACTGGGCAGGCACGATAACTACTATGTCATCGCCTCCTAGGGCGATGATTTCAAAGGGAATTGGTTTGCGTTCATCTTTAAGCCGCTTTTCGCCGACCACAGTCCAAATTGCTTCAAACAAGGCGTCTTTTGTGGCCACCTCAAGTGTACGTGAAAGATGCCGGTAAGACGCCGGTGAGCGCATGATCTGTAACAATTCTCCTACGTTATTTCCATCGGCATAAATTAGAGAAATTCTCCCCTCAGCATCAGCAAGAGCATCCAGGTCCGCAGGTATACGGAGTATTCCTTCCGAATCCCTCTTCGGGATTTCGGTGTGCCTACTTTTAGTCCATTGCACAAATTCATCTAGGAATTGCCTACGACCTGATCTGCCGATTTTGCGTTTTTCATAACATACCCCGCAGATGAATTCCTGACGCGGCTCGTCCCAGTGTACCGCAGCCCGTTTACCGCACGACTCGCATCGCGATTGGATGGGCAGGGTTTCGAAGAAAGGTGCGGCTGTGCGCATGCGCTTGAGATGCTGCATCTTGCCGGTAAGAGCTGAGATCAGTTCGCCGAAGTTTTTACGGTTGGTACGGTTAGTGAGGACTGCCTCGAAGTGGCTGTAGAGGAGATCTGCAGCCACTCCCTGGCCAGAGAGATCGCATACCTCCAAATCGGTATGAGGATTAAGACCCCTCGCGAATTGAACATAGCCTAATGGTTCAGACAAGACCACCGTTATCGTGGCGACTTGCGTGTCCTCGACGTATAGCTTCTCAAGCTCTCCTTTGAGTTCCTCCGCCATGCTGGCAGGTACGACGGCCAAAAAGCCTCCGCCACCGCAGTACATAAGGCACTCTTCGACAAGCTTGGTGCGAAATAGTTCGCGTACCTTCTCCTCCAAATCGACGAGTATCTGACTGGCACCGCGTATCTCGGGAAGAACGTGGGTCTCGTAGACATAGCTTTTAATCGCGTCTGTGTCGCCCATAATGAGGCAAAGGGGTGGCTTCTCTTCGAAGAGCTCCCGTTCCAGCTCTTTGGTGCTTCTGATCGCCTGCTGAAATTCTTGCGGGTTCTGAGCGCGGCCTAAGTCTGGACGATCCCCAGCCGAAGCATAGCTATCCGCTAAACAAACTAGGTTTTCGAGTAACGTTTGTGGCTGATCTCTTAGATGATGGCGGCATACACTTCCTATAACAACGTCTCGTAGCTCCCCACTAACACCCTTTTCGGTGAGCCATTTTTCAACGTAGTCCACTCCCCTCTGTACATGAGCCCGATACTCAGTTTCTCCCATTTTCGCTTTCCCCAGATCGTGCAAGAGACCGCAAAGGCAGGCCAGCAACCGCAGGTCAGATGTGTCCAAAGTGAGCCCACAAACCTCTTCTGGAGACCTCCCCCGCCGCAGAAGCTCTTCAGCAAATGCCGCCGCGATACCGCCTGTAAGCACCAGATGGTCATAGAGCGAAACCCATGGTATGCGGGTATCCGCCAGCAGATAATCATCGCCGCGTAGCCTTTCTTCAAAACTCTCCTTAAAAGCCTTTCGCAGTTGTTGTAGGTTCATAGGCTCCCCTCAATCACACACAGTAGGAAGTGTGCTCGCATGCGTCACACTCACCCCTATTGCGAAGCCCCCTCGATCTTGGTCACTGTCTTACGCAGGCGCGACATCTCGCTTTTCCTGCCGCCGACCAAGGATAGGCCTGGTTACTTCTACCTGCCCCCCCACATGTTTTCGACATTGCCTACTGTTTTCCTCTGTGTACTCGCTCTCCCGCGAGTACATCTCTCGTGAGCCGACAAAGCGCATGGTCGTAAGGCGCAAAGGAGTCGTCCGGCACATCGAAGACGATCACCTGGCCAGGGGTCTCCGCCCACCTGGCACAGCGCCCTGTCCTCTGGATCAGGGCGTCTATCGGTGCCAGCTCCGTAAGGAGGAGATCGCAGGAGATATCAAGACCCACTTCTATGACTTGAGTCGCCACCACAACCCTGCAACTTTGCCCTTCCGCCTCGCCATCAGGGGGAAGGGCAGCCTTGCCCAATAGCTCATGGAGTCTCAATGACTTTTCCTGCCGGTCTTCGGGCAGGTGTCGGCTATGGAGCAAAAGATTAACATTCACCCCTAGCCCCTTAAGATCCCGGCTCAGGCGGATGGCGCGGTCCACCGTATTGCATACGACGATAACGCGACTAGACCCGTTCCTCCGAATTTGCTCCTGCACAGTTTGGGCGGTGAGAAATTCGCCAGGATGAAAGCGCAGCATTACGCGCCTGTTCTTGCGACAGGGGATCTCTTCCTCCGAAGCCTGAACCTCCTGCAGGGCTAGGCGGTCTACCAGGATTTTACGAGCACTCCGAGGTAGGGTGGCACTCATGATGACGACGGGAATCCCCAATTCGCGACACCGGTGAGCCAGAAACACCGCCGCCTGAAGGCCGCGATGGGGATCGAAAGTATGAATCTCATCGAACACGAGCCAACTCGAGGCGATTGCACCTGCCGGTATGTTTCCATGACGCACACCTAGCGAAAGTGGAGTACAAACGTACGAGCTCAACACTTGGTCCAACGTGGCTACAATGGCGTCGGCGTAGAACAAAGCGCTTTCAGGCCGCATGCCGTGCTGGCGGGCCAGCCGGAAGGCGCAGTCTACCACATTCGCTTCTAATGCCCTCTCCTGGATAGCTGCGAAGCGCTCGAAAAGAGAATCCACAAGAGCTCTCATGGGAAGCACGTAAATAAACCGATGGGGGAAGGATCGGTCCTCTCGCAGAAAGACGTAGGGGATAAACGCCGCCTCAGATTTGCCGGAGCCGGTCGGCGCGTGTAGGAGGACGGAGTTGCCCTGGGCCAGCTGCTGAAACGTTTCCACTTGGTGGCGATAGACCTTATCTGCATGCGCAAGACCAGCCAGGCGAGCAAAGGCCTCGGCCGGTCCGGTGAGGACATCCGGATACCCGGGACCAAACCATTCCTTGCAAGCCTTGCGCTCCCCTTGAGCCTCGGTCAAGCTCAGCCCCGCTCGCACCAGCCTTCCCCTACTCCGTCCATTTCCTGCTTATCTTTAGCATTCGACACCATCCGCCGTTTTCCTCCTATCGCCAGCTCTTCCGCGAACACCCCGGCCATGCGCTCTTGGAGAGGTACAATCTCCTGCAATTGGTAATGGTGATCACGAAACCGCTCCTCCTCTAGCCTAACCGCGAACCCCGTCAAGAAATGACGTACCACCGGTCGCCGGTTACCGGTTACCGGTCACTGGCCGGTGATCCGGAACCGCCTCCACCTTCACCCATCCCAGCCCGAAGGCGGTGTTTTTCCCCACATGGGTGTGCTCCGCCAGGCGAAGGAGAGGGAACAGCATTTCCCATGCCGCAGGATCGGCCTCGTATACTGCCTCGCCTACCAGACCCCCCAGCTTCATCCGGGTATCCTGCCGGGAGGAGTAGCGCTCCCAGTCCGCCCAGGCGGTGCGATCTTCGACCAGCTTCACTTCCTCGGTAGCAGCAAGCAAGCCCGCGAGATCGAATTCAGGTTCTACCCCCTGGTGAAAATAAGCCAGGGTGGAAAGGCGCCGCAGGAGGCTGCGTGCCAAAAGGGGAAAAGTGGGGGTGTCCTGAAGCTTCCCCTCCCGGGTCAGCCGGCAGGGCGTGAGGAAGCGCACCTTTACCTGGGAAGGGCGAAGAGAGGCGATCTCCTCTTGGGCCCCCCGGATCACCGCCCCTCCCGTCAGCGAGGGAAAAGGCCGGAGGTACCTGCTCCTCCCTTCGTACACAACAGTATCGTTTTTGCCTGGGGAGGAAGCCCAGAAAGCGCCCGGGGAAAGCGGATGTGAATGGGCATTCTCGGTATCCGTAGGGAAGGTAGGATCCTCCCGCCAAGGGGCACCACTCCCAAGGGGAAGATCGTCATCGTCCGGCAGAGCAGAAGTGCCTGCAAACGGCGAAGGATCGTCTTTAGACTCCCCTGCAGCACGCGAAGTGGCTCTGGAAGCATCCGGATCCGGTGGAATGAAGGTATCGGTAGCACTTGCCTCCGCCCGCACCTCTATAAGCCGCAGGCGACCCCGAACCGGCACCACCTCTCGCCACCCGTCTTTCCGGGCAGGTCCCAGCTGCACCTCGGCCTTTCGCCCCATTCCCTTCTGCCCTGCTGCCTCCAAGGCCACTACACACCAGGGGAAGAGATCTAGAGCCCGGCCGAAGAGGAGGATGCCGAACTCTAGGCGGGTACCGCGGGGAAAATAGGTTCGCTCGTCAAGCGGGGGCTCGATGACGTATGGGGGCGAGACGCGCTCGAGTTTCCGCAGGAAAGACGCATCAGGAGGAGGACGGGTCTCGAAGATGTAGGCGTAGGGGCAAACCGATTCCAGGGGGCAACTACTCCCCCACTTCGCTAAACCACTGCCACTCGGTACATAGGGGCCATTCGAAGCGACTCTATGACCCGCGCTCTTTCCCTGGCCAGCCCGAGCGGCCCACCCGTCGGCCGGGGGCGGGAGTGTCGGCGACTGCCCGGCCCGGGGGTCAGAATATCGCGGCGCCACTTCCGCCTGCGGCATAGCCTTCCCCGGCCGCCGCCCCTGCTGCCCCCGGGGAGAAGAGCAGACCGTACCGGGCGGCATGGCACATACCAGACTCCGCATGGCCGCCGCAAACGCTCCCCGTAGGGTGGAACCCTTGTAAGGAGGGAGCATAAGCTCCGTCTCCCCCTCCATCACCACCCGGAAGCGGGCCCAGCGGAGCTCTTGGAGATTCCCGAAAACGCTCATCCCCGGGACTTCCACCCTAAATGCAAACCCGCCACTTTTTTCTGCGGATGCCCCTACTATTCCTTCTCGATAAGCTGCTCCTTTTCGCCTTGATCGCAAGAGCCTCGCCGGGGCAGAGAGCACCTGCATCACCAGCGCAGGGGGATCTGCGTCTTAAGCAATCGCACCCGAAGACTTTTCCCTTCCACCGCGCCACCGTCACCAGAGCAGCGCAACTTGAGACTCACCGGGCAAATTTCTCCCTCGTACCCAAAACCCAGGGGAAATGTCCCCCTTGACCCAGACCTCAGGCACAGAAATAGCTCAAGGACAGGCCGCAGCGGGGTAGCGTTTGGGCCCTCAGGCTCCCCGGGTAAACGCTACCACGTTGTCGGCCGTAATACGCCGAAGAGCAGACAGGGAGCCTCACCGCGCAAACGTCACCCACGTTGTCCCACCGGTGTTTTGGAACGAGGCCAGAAAACGGGTGACCAGCCACCTCCCGTCCGGAGTCAGGGAGATCTCGTTCGGAGAAAAGCCAGCCCCAGCCACATCCGCAAGCTTCCCTCCCCGCCCCCCGCCAGGACCAAAAGCCAGGTAAGGTAATTAACCGAGTCCATAGCGGCAGCCACGACCAGCGTCACCCCGTTACGGGGGCATCATGGTTCACGCCAGGTCGGGCGGATGACTGCGGCTAACTCCGCTGCCGGAAGGGGAAGAGCCCGGGCCGCCCCCAAAACCCGAAGCTCAAAACGTAAGAGTTTCCCCGTGCCGGGTGGCCATCTCCCGGGCCTCGGCCGCCACCCACGAACGGAGCTCGGGCGGTTCCAGGGCCTCGGCGCGGGAGCCGAAGCCCAGGATCCAGCGGCCGATCTCCTCAAGGCCCAGCACCCGGAAGCGGAGGAGCAGAGATCCG
>Ga0197143_1002326_pt1 | contig 14210 bp, 11 predicted proteins | sample GBS70_MetaG_FD_148603 | JGI IMG/M metagenome (GOLD analysis project Ga0197143, IMG submission 148603) | Sediment microbial communities from Great Boiling Springs, Gerlach, Nevada, United States - GBS 70_MetaG | ecosystem: Environmental > Aquatic > Thermal springs > Hot (42-90C) > Sediment...
TTATTTTTAAATAAAAATTTTCTATTAAATAAGAAGTTGTCTTATTAGAATCTAAAAAATCTTTCAAATTAAATAAATAGGTTCCATCATTTATTTTTATATTTTTTATGTTAATGAAAAAAAAACTATTATTTGAAGAAGTGGTATCAAAACTAACAAACAAATTTTTAAAAAAGGTAAAATTAAAGTTATTAGAATCTAATTGCTTAATTTTGACAAGTGGTTTTTCTAATATTAGACTTTTAATTTTTAAATTATTAATGTTTATATTCAAAAAGTTTGCAAATATTTTAATTTTTTTTGAATAAAAAAGAGTATCTTCACAACAATCATTAATCAAAACATCATTAAAAAAAATTGAAAAAGGGAATATTACTTGAATATTAGATATTTTTACATTTACCTTATAATTTTTATAAACCCAAGATGAAACGTAATTCAATATTCTTTTCTGAATAAAATCTACCTTTAATAAAATGTAAATAGATAAGATAAGGGCAAAAAAGAATGTAAAAATAAATAGAAATATGTTATATAATTTTTTTATATTTGAGTAAATTTAAGGCAATTACAAATTTAAATGTTTAATACAGAAAAACCAATAATCACACTTGCTATTGAAACTTCATGTGATGATACTTCGATATCAATTTTAGAGAATAACAAGATTTTAAGTAATGTAATATATAATCAAAAAGTACATGAAAAATATGGAGGGGTTGTACCAGAATTTGCATCTAGGGAACATTTAATAAATATTTTACCTGTTTTAAAGTATTCATTAGAAAAAGCAGGGAAAACATTAAAAGATATTGATATAATAGCTGTTACATATTGTCCGGGTTTATTAGGTTCATTAATTGTAGGAGTAAGTTTTGCAAAAGGGTTATCTGTTGCTTTAAATAGGCCATTAATAGGAGTTAATCATTTACATGGTCATATTTTATGTCATTATTTAGAAATCAATGAAGGACAAGAATACCCTAAATTTCCACATATTTCATTAATAGTTTCAGGAGGACACTCTCAATTAGTTTTAGTTAAAGATTTTTTTAATTTTGAAATTATTGGAAATACCTTAGATGATGCAGCTGGGGAAGCTTTTGATAAAGTAGCAAAACTTTTAGGTTTACCTTATCCTGGGGGGCCCTATATAGATAAATTAGCATCTACCGGTAACCCAAATGCGTATATATTTTCTACACCAAAAGTACCTGACCTTAATTTCAGTTTTAGTGGCCTTAAAACAAATATATATTATTTTCTTAAAAAAAAATTACAAGAAAATCCAAACTTTATAAAAGAAAACATAAATGATATTTGTGCATCTTTTCAAAAAACTATAATTGATTATCTAATCCAAAATTGTATTAAAGCTTTAAAAAAATACAATATTAAAGTCCTTACCATTGGTGGAGGAGTATCTGCAAATACTGAATTAAGAGAAAAAGTCAAAAATTTACAGAATTTTGGTTACAAGGTCTTTATTCCTGAAAAACTCCTAACAACCGATAATGCTGCTATGATTGGAATTGTTGGATTTATTAAGTACATTAACAACTTTATTGATGACCTAAATCTAACACCACTTGCTAATTGCTAAACGTAATAATTTTTTTTAAATAATTTTTTATAAAAAAATGTTTATTATTTTAAAAATAAAAAACAAAGATGAAAAATAAATTAAGACTATATCAAACTCAAACTTTAAAGTTACTACCAATTCAATTGCAACTAATAAAACTATTAGAACTACCTACAGCAGAACTTGAAAACGAAATAAAAAAAGAAATTTTAGAAAATCCAGCATTAGAAGAAATACCAGATAATGAAAGCATATACGATGACAATGAAGAATTAGATATAAATAATGAAAATAAAATAAATGAAAACCAAAGCCAAGAATATTTTCATGACATAGATGAGAACGAAATTCTTGAAAACATTGAAGAAAAAAATTTTCAAGAAAAAGAAATTTCTGACTACATTGATTTTTACTCAGATGAAATTAAAGAAAATGAGGATGCAGATAATTACTTTTTCAACCAAAAATCTGATATACCTAAATTTGAATTTCCTTCTACTAAAACTTTTTATGACAAGTTAAAAGAACAACTTTATTTCTTAGAATTAAATGAAAAAGAAAAAATTATAGCAGAATACATAATAGGTAATATAGATGAAAAAGGTTTTTTAACAAGAGATTTAGAATTTATAGTTGATGATTTATCATTATTATATGGCCTAAAAACCACAACAAAGGAAGTTGAAAAAGTTCTAAAAAAAATACATAATTTAGATCCACCAGGAGTTGGAGCTAGAAATATACAAGAATGCCTTTTAATTCAATTATCAAAAATGCCACAAAATGAAATAACCAAATTAGCAGAAATAATAATAAGCAATTATTATCAAGAACTAACTAAAAAACATTATGAAAAATTAAAGCATAAACTTCGCCTCACTGATAATGTTTTAAAAAAAGTAATAAATTTAATTAGCAAATTAAACATTAATCCAGCTGATGAATATTTTGATTCTTTTTCAATTTTAAGAAATACAATAACACCAGACTTTATTATTGATATTATTGATAATGAAATTCATGTATCTTTAAACAATAGAAATACACCCGAACTTAGAATTTCACCAAAAGTTTTAAACTTAATAAAACAAGAAAATAAAAGAAAAGATATCAAGTATTTAAAAAAATATATAAACAGAGCAAGATTATTTATAGGTACATTAAAACAAAGATATATAACAATGTTAAATGTTATGAAAGCTATAGTATTACATCAGGAGGAATTCTTTAAAACAGGAGATATAAATACATTAAAACCATTATTATTAAAAGATATAGCAGATGCTACTAATTATGATATAAGTACAATATCAAGAGTTATTAGTAATAAATATGTTCAAACACCTTATGGAATATATCCTTTAAAAATGTTTTTTTCTGAAGGATTAAAAACAATAAATAACGAAGACGTATCATCTTATATTTTTAAAGAAAAAATTAAAGAAATAATAGAAAATGAAGACAAAAGTAATCCATTAAGCGATGAACAAGTTGTTGAAAAATTAAAAGAAAAAGGTTTTAAAATAGCTAGACGAACAGTCACTAAATATCGTCAAATGTTAAATATACCTCCTGCAAGATTAAGAAAAGAACTATAAAAACTTAATTTATGTTATCTAAATTTGAAAAAAATTTTTTTGTAGTTGTTTCTTATGTTCTTCATCCAATTTTTGTTCCATTGTATATTAATTTATTCCTTTTTATTAACAAAAACTTTTCTTATTTTTATACTATTTATAATTTTAAAATTTTTTACTTAATCCTAACATATACAACACTTTTTACAATAATTATTCCACTTATTATTTTTTATATTTTAAAAAGATGTAACGTTATTCAATCGCTCACAGAACCAAGTAAACAAGAAGTTTTGTTAATGAATATCATTATATCAACTTCTTATTTAGTATTAAACTTTTTAAGTTTAGATTTTATATTTTTAAATGATGTTTTTGAGATTTATTTAATGTCAGCCATTTTATTAAACATTTTTCTTTTGATCACAAAATTTAGTATTCATTCTTTTGGTTGGGTAGCTGGATTATCAACATTTATACTTATCTCTATTGATTATGATATTTATATAAATACTAAATTATGGCAGATAATAATAATAACACTTTTAAGTGGGTTAGCAATTAATTCTCGTATATTTCTATCAGTTCACAATAACATACAAATAATAAAAGGTAGTTTTTTAGGACTTATAACTAGTATAATAAGCTTTTTAGTACTTAAATTTTTATATTATGAAATATAAAAGGATTTTACTAAAACTAAGTGGTGAATTTTTAGCAGGAGAAAATAATAATCCGATAAGTTTTAAAAAGCTAAAAGAATACGCAGAAGAGATAAAAAAAATATATGATAAGGGCATAGAAATTGCAATAGTGATGGGAGGAGGTAATATTATTAGAGGAGAAAAAGCAGAATCATATGATAGGATTACAGCAGATAGAATGGGAATGTTAGCAACAATAATAAACAGCATTGCTCTTGGTAGTATTTTTAAGTCATTAAAAATTAAAGCAAAAGTTTATAGTGCAATTAAGGCACAAAACTTTATAGAAGAGTATAATTCCTTAGATGTAATTAAAGAATTAGAAAACAAAACTATATGTATTTTAGCTGGAGGAACAGGAAACCCTTTTTTTACTACAGACACAGCTGCTGCACTACGAACTGTTGAACTAAAAGCAGAAATTTTTTTAAAAGGCACAAAGGTTGATGGTATTTTTGATTCTGACCCAAAAGTAAATACTTCTGCTAAATTTTTTAAAAAAATTACTTACGACGAAGCTATAAAAAGAAACCTTAAAGTAATGGATTTAACTGCCTTTTCTTTCTGTAAAACTTACAAAATCCCAATAATTGTATTTAATATGAATAAAAAAAATGCATTATTAGATATCATAGAAGGAAAAGAAATCGGAACTTTTGTATGTAATGATTTATAACTTTTATGTTCTTCAACATTTCTTTAAAGATTATTCTTTTCTAAAGAACTTTGTCATACCACATTCTATAACATCTGCTCTAAAAAAGTGAGATTTTAACCAAATATTAAATTGTAAATTTTTATTAAAAATAAAATTTACTCCAACTCTACTATAAATTCTTCCATCTAAAAGATATTTATCATAATAATATACTCCTGTATTAAAAACCAATTCAATATTTTGTATGCACAATAAAAGATTAAATTTAATTCCAGTTCTAAAATAATGATAAATTTTAGAGTAATCAGATATAGTTTGAGCTCTTGGAACAACAGAAGGATCATAAAAAATATCAGTGCCTAACCCATATTTAACTTTTTGATTCTTTGTTTTATTTAATGAAGCAGAAAAAGTATAAACTAAAAAATTTGGTGTCTCAGGATAATTTTGTCTAACACCAATAAAATTAGAAATAGTTATTTCATTATAAGGATTTAATTTATTACATTTTGGATAATCTAATACCTCTTTTGTATTGTACTTAAACATAAAAGAAAGATAAAAAATATTAAAACCTAAGTTTGGTTTATATACAGAACCATTTGAGAAATGAACAAAAAACGGCCCAAAAAATATATTATTTTTATAAAAATTTACTTTATACAATATACCAATTGAAAAAAAAACATTAATATGGCTACTAATAACCAAGTTGTAATAATTCTTTTTATAGTCAAAAGATTTTGTAATATAAGATACACCAAGAGATAAAGGTAAAAATAATTTTTTTTTATATAAGTTAAAATTAAGGAAAGAAAAACCTGCAAAAGCAAAACCAGAAATTTTATTATTTCCTAAATTAGAAAAATAAAACCCAATTCCTCCTTCCGGGTAATTATACAAACAATGCCAAAATTTATTTGGATTGCAAAAAAATTTACTTATTCTAAATTCAAAAGAATATACATGTTCGTTGATCAAGTAAGTAATAAATTGCCTGTGAGGAATAATAAAACCATACTTAACTTGAAAAGAATAATTATATTGAGAATTTAATTTACAAACAGAAATAAACAAAAAAAATAAAAATAAAAAAATTATTTTTTGTTTAACCTTTATTGTAAAAAATTTTTAGATAACTCTAATATATAATTTAAATTTTTATCAAAGCCTTCAATAGCATTTATCCAAATTAATTTAATTCCTCTTTTTTCCATACCTCTGAAATAAGTCATTTGCCTTTTAGCAAATTGACAAATAGCAGTATAAAGTTTTTCAAAAAAAACATCATAAGTTAATTCACCAGATAAATAAAGAGTAACATATTTATATTCTAATCCATAATTCAAAAGAGTTTCTTTAGATATGCCTAATTTTATAAGCTCTTCTACTTCAGCTATTAGACCGTTATTTATTCTATTAATTAATCTTTCTTTAATTTTTTTTCTTCTTTCTTCTGGTGGTAAGAATAAAACAAAATTTATACTTTCAATAGGAGGATAATTATCATTAATGACATTATTTTTTTTGTAATATTCAGCAATTTCTATAAGTTTTATTGCTCTTTCTTTATTTTGTTTTTTTAATATTTCTGAAATATTATGAGTTTTATTATATTGCTTCAGCAAATCAATTAGCTCATTTAAAGATAATGCTGCCAATTTAGATCTTAATTCTTGATTTGGAGGTACTTCTATAAGAGGATAATTTCTTAAAACTGCCTCTATGTATAAACCTGTGCCTCCGCATAAAACTGCTTTTTTATTTTTAGAATTTATTTCCAATAAAGCATTAAAAAAATCTTTTTTAAATTTAAAAACATTATATTGCTCTCCAGGATAACAAATATCAATAAGATGATAATTAATTTTCACATTATTTACAAAATAATCTTCATAATCTTTACCTGTACCTATATTTAGAAATTTATATACTTGACGACTATCAGCGCTAATAATTTCGCCATTAATATGATAACATAAATGTGCTGCTAATTTAGTTTTACCACACGCAGTATGTCCTGTTATTGTAATTATTTTATATTGACTATTTGGAGCCATTTAATTTAAAACCTGAAGGTATTTCAAAATTAGCTATATGTCTTTCTTTTTTAACTTTAAAAATATCTTCTATGGTTATTAAAATTGCTGTTTCTTCTACATTTCCAAAATTCTTATTTAATGATGTACCAAATACTTTCATAGTAGAAGAAAGATTCATATATGAATTTATTAATGGAGGTATTATTTCTCCTAATTTTTTTAATTCAGAAACCAAAACTTTATAGTTTTCGCGATATGTTGAATATTTAAAAATACCTTCTAATTTTTCTATAGGTGTTTGAATTTTTATTGGAAATTTAGGTTTTACAAGATTTTCTTCATCGCCAAAATATCTATAAAGAAAATAAAGGATAAGATCTCTTCCAAACGTATTAAATTTAGGATACATAGTTACTTTACCAAAGAAGTATTTAATATCTTTATATAACACAATAAGAGCACCTAAACCATCCCATAAGTTATCTAATGCAAAAAGACCTTTAGAACTTTTACCAGTGTATTGATAATTTGGCTGAATAAAAGATCTACCCAATTCAATTGTAAAAGGTAAATATTCATTTATAAATTTTTCGCTAAACTCAAAAATTTCGGCTGTAGAAATTTTTGGAATACCTTTTTCATCTTTTTTTGCATCTTTACATAAAATAAAACGATACCCACCAATTATTTCTTCATATTTATTGCTCCAGACAATAAGTTGTTTATAAGGTACTTCACCTGTATCATACTCATCTATATCAACTTCTTTTCCTGTACCACCCCCAGCAGCTCTAAATGCAATTTCTCTAAGTCTTCCAAGCTCTAACATCAAATTAGGTGAATCCTTTGCCGTAAAAATATATATATAATTGTCATCATGATTTGTTTTCCTTATAAATTTTTCCGGCGTCAACTCTTGCTTTAATAAATCTAATGGAACAGGTGGTATAATAGATTTCATTTTCACTTTAAGAATTTAATCAAATATAAAAAAGGTTAAATAAAAAAACTTAAATTTTTTTAAACTTTTCTTTTAAACTATATACAACATTATACATATAATTAGCCCAATATTCATCTGAATATTTATTTTCAAAAAAAGTATACGGATAAGGAGTGCCAAAAAAAAATTTTATAATAGTATTTTTATTTTTAAACATCTCACTTGGTAAAAGAATCATTTCAATATTTAATTTTATACCAAGCATTTTACGTATTTTACAAAAAATATAAAAAAAATTTGAATTACTTGCTTCAATAAAAACAGGAATTATATCTCTTTTATATTCTTTTGCAAGTTTTATAAAAGTTTTTTTCCATGGCAAATCTTTAATTTTACCCTTTATTTTTCTACTTACTAAACCAGCAGGATAATATAAAATTTGAATTTCTGAATTAAAAGCATCTTTTATTTTCTGTAATGAATCCTTAGTTTGTTTCCCAAAAATACTTACTGGAATAAAAAGCTCTTTAAGATTTCGTAAATTTAGCAATATATCATTTACAATAAATTTGCATTCACCAAAATTTTCTTTTACTATCTTCATCAAAGCCAAACTCTCTAATCCTCCTTGAGGATGATTTGCTGAAAATATATATCTTTTATTTCTATCTATATTTTCTAAACCATAGTATTCATATTTTATATTAAATTCTTTCAGAATAGCTCTAATAAAATCATAGTTTTTAAAATCTTTATATTTTTCCAAAAGTAAATTAATATCCTCCTGATGTATTACTCTTTTTAAAAAATTTATAATAAATTTAGGAAGAATTTTTCGTAGTTTAGGATTTTTACTTTCAATAATTTTTTCAATATCAATTCTTACAAATTCATTTAAATTCCTTACATTTGTTTTATACATTTAGATTTTTTTTAAATTTAAAAAATTTGAGCATAATTTTTTAAAAAATTTTTGCCATAACAAAAAACTGAAGCATAGATTTAAACTTTTAGAAGTAAACATTTTCATCAGGTTTAACAATCAAAGTTTTATATAAAATTACTTTATGTATCAAAACATTTAAAACTCTAGCAACAAAAATGTTAAAATTTTCTATACTTTGTTTTTAAAATTACATTAAAAACTTCTTTAAAAATTATAGATGGTTATAAATTTAATAACACACATTTAAAACTCTTTATTTAATGATAGAACATTTAAAGATTATTTATTAACATTTTGTGCAATAACTTAATACGTAAAAGTATAGAAAAAAAAATTTTTAGATAAAAATCAAGAAAATTAAACTTAAAGTAATATTATTTTACAATTGACTTAAAGGTATCGTCTGAGAAATATTTTTCAAATTCTAAATCAGTTTTTGCATAAGATGCCCAATTTGGATTTTTACTAATAGCAGCTCTTAAGCTATTATACATTAAATCAGTGTTTTGTTGTCTTGCGCCAACTATTGCTTTTAAATAATACATTTTATCTGAATCTTTATCTGGAGAACAATCTATGGTTTTAGTAACTTGGTCTAATTGTCCAGCAAGCAATTTAGAAAGAGCAGCATTAAAAGAACATTCGTTACCAAACATATTAAGAGCAGAAGAATAATCACCTTTTTTTAAATAAATGATACCTAAATTATAACGAGTTTCAGGAGAGTTTCCTGAAATTTTGAAGTATTCTTCTGCTTTTGAAAAATTATTATTTTTTATTTCTAAAACGCCTAAATTATTTAAAATTATTTTTTCACCAGGTTTTAGATTTTTAGCTTTTTCGAGGTATTCTTTTGCTTCATTTAGACTTTTATTTTCAAACTTTGCAATAGCTAAATTATTATAAATTCGCCAATCATTAGCTTCTTTTTGTAATGCAGCTTCATAATATTTGTCTTTTAAATGTTTTTGTAATGTAGCTCCATGTAATAACTCCTCTACAGAAAGTAACTGGGGGTTTGTGTTAAAAGTTTGAATTATTTCATTGTCATCTCTTCCAATACTATCTACTATAATTTTTATTTCTCCTCTACGTAATTTTGGTAAAACTTTATCAGCTAACTCTTTATATACTTTACTCATTTTCTTAATTTCTAACTCCCTTTGTATTGGGTCTGCGTACATTGATAAAACCCTTAAAACAAGATCTTTATCTGGTATATCAGATTTTTCAAGTTCTTTTTTAAAACCATCCCAATCTTCTGCTGTATTTTTTGCAAATATACTTGAAGTTATATCTAAGTCTTTATATTTATCACCTTTAGCAATATCTAATATAACTTTAGATGATGTTTTTCCTCTATTTATAGAAAGGTTCTCATTTAACTTTTCAGGACCATCTGGAGAAGCATAAGAATAAATTTCGATGCTTTTTAATTTTACTCTTTCCTTTTCTGGCAAACTCTTTAAAAAAGATTGTAATGATTTAATTTCAGGTTTAGATAATTCTTGTGGTCTTAAATCATATCTATTTATAACATAATATATCGTTCCTTCTTTAAAATCTGTTATATTTCTATTAAGTGTATAATTAGCATAAATCATTTTTCCTTCTTGGTCTAATAGAAGAGGAGTAGTTATTGTGCCCTTTCCTATAACTACAGGGGTCATTTCTATTGTTTTATTTTTTTGTTCTAAAGAAGCTTTAATAACTACGTCACAAACTCTCATTTTATCTTGATATTGAACTTTTGTGGAATAATTTACTGTTCCTCCATCAGCATATTTAATTACTTTATAATTATCTTTTACCTTTTCTCCTTGAACTTTTACAGTTTTTAATGTTATTTCTGTTCCATCAGAACATTTTAAAACAGGTTTAATTTCACATATTGATTTAGGGCAAAAATATTTTGGTGGAAATTTAGCTGAAATATTAATCTGAACACTATCTCCATGAAGTTCTAATATTTTTGGAGATAATGTAAATGTAATTTCATTACCTTTTTTTGACATTTTTTTTAAAGAGCAACAACTTCCCAAAAAAAATACTAAAAAAACAAATAATAAAGCTTTAATAGGTTCATTCTTCTTCATATTATTTTTTAATTTTTGCAAATATAAAAAAAACTAAAACAAAAAAAAATTAAATTTAATTAAAATAATTTTAAATTATCTAAAATAGTTTTTTTTATAAATAAGAAGTCTTTTTCGTTATTTACAAAGTCAATATCTTGAACATCTATTTGAATAATTTTGAAGCAATCTTTATTAAGTTGTATAAATTCTTGATAACTCTTTTCAATTTTTTCTAAATAATCAATGGAGATATTTTGTTCGTATGTTCTTCCTCTTTTTATAATATTCATTTTTAATTTTTCTGCCGGAGCATATAAATATACAAATAAACTTGGCAATGGAACAAATGAATAAATAATATTAAAAAGTTTATAAAATAAATTAAATTCATCAGAATCTAAAGTTTCTTTACTAAAAATAATTGACTTAGCAAAAAAATAATCTGAAATTACTATATTATGGAATACTGAAGGTTGTAATAATGTATTTTTTAGTTGGTTATACCTATCAGATAAAAAAGAAAGTTCGCAAGCAAAAGCCCATCGTTTAGGATTTTCATAAAATTTTGGTAAAAAAGGATTATTTTCAAATTCTTCAAGAATCAATAAAGCATTTAAATCATTTGCAAGTTTTTTTGCTAAAGATGTTTTACCAACACCAATATTACCTTCAATTACAATGTAATGCATTCAATCATAATATAAGTTTAAATTATATAATGTAAAAGCATAAATATCAGATTGTTCTTCGATAATTTTTTTTAGAGGTTTACCTTTACCGTGACCTGTTTTTGTTTCAATTCTTATTAATACTGGATTAGGACCTTTACATTTTTCTTGTAATGTAGCAATATATTTGAATGAATGAGATGGTACAACTCTATCATCGTGGTCAGCAGTGGTAACAAATATAGCTGGATAATTATTGTTTTCTTTAATATTATGTAATGGCGAATAAGTTATCAAATATTTAAAATCTTCTTCGACATCAGGGTTGCCGTAATCAGAAATCCAGGCCCAACCAATAGTAAATTTATGAAAACGAAGCATATCCATAACACCAACACTTGGCAATGCTACCTTAAATAAATCTGGTCTCTGATTAACAACAGCTCCTACTAACATCCCACCATTTGATCCTCCCTGTATAACAAGATAATCTTTAGAAGTATATTTCTCATTTATTAAATATTCTGCTGCAGAAATAAAATCATCAAAGGTATTTTGTTTTTTATGTTTTGTACCTGCTAAATGCCATTCTTTACCAAATTCTCCTCCACCTCTAATATTTGCTACAGCATAAATCCCCCCTATCTCTAACCAAAATAATCTAATAAAACTAAATGAAGGTGTTAAACTAATATTAAATCCACCATAACCATATAACAATGTTGGATTTTTTGAATTTAAGCTTATGTCTTTTTTATGTACAATAAACATCGGTACCTCTGTACTATCTTTACTCCTATAAAATACTTGTTTTACAATATAATCAGCTGGTTCAAAACCTTTAATTTTTGGTTCAAAAATTGTATTTAAAGTAAAAGTCTTTAAATCCAATTCTAAAATTTTTGGAGGTTGAATAAAACTTGAAAAATCAAAATACACCTTCAAATTTGTTTCATCTGCAGTCATTTGTCCAACTGTTCCTATACCTTCTAAATTTATATCAGTTATAAAATTTCCTTCTAAATCAAAAACTTTTAAAATACTATAAGCATTATGTAAATATTTAACTACTATTTTATCTTTAATGATAACTGCATTAACTAATACATCTGTTTTTTCACTAATAACATCTTCAAATTTTAAGTTATTTAAATTAAATTTTACTAACCTGTATTTAGGTGCATCTTTATTTGTTATTACATATACAAATTCATTTTTTCTATAAATTACATGATATTCAAAATCATAATCCTTAATAATTTGTTTTGTAATCAATTTAGGTAAAGTCAAATCAATAATTGATAAAGCATTTCCTTTATGACCTTTTTTTCGTTCAGAAATTACTAACAAATCATCATTAGGTGTATTATATGCATAAATGTTCACATATGGATCATCTTTTTCGTAGACAATTATATCTTGATCTTGAGTTGTTCCTATTTTATGATAATATAACTTATGATTACTTAATATACTTTTAGATTTCTCTTCTGCTCTATAAGCACTATAAAACACACCATTATCATACCATGCAATATTAGAAAATTTCACATTTACAAGTGAATCATTTAAATCAGTTAAATCAGAAACTTTTTTAAAATATATAACTTGCCAATCACTTCCAAATTTAGAAAGAGAATAAGCTAAAATATCTGATTCAGGATAATAGTTAAAATCATTTAAAGAAGTCGTTCCTGAAGTATCAAGTTTATTTGGATCTACAATTATCGTTGGTATTTCATTTAAATTTTTAGTAAAACACAATGTACTTTGATTTTGCTTTCCATCATTTCTATAATAAAAATAATAATTGCCTTTCTTAAAAGGTGTAGAAATTCTCTCATAATCAACTAACTCAAATAAGCGTTTTTTAATTCTTTTTCTAAATTTTATATTATTTAAATAAGCTTGAGTAAAGTTATTTTGTTCTTCTATCCAAATTTTTACTTCTTGCGAAGTATAATTTTCTAACCATCTATAAGGATCTTCTACTTTAATACCAAAAATAGTATCTATAATGTTTTCTTTTTTTGTTTTTGGATATTTAAAACCTTTTTCTTTTTGGCTACAAGACATAAAAATTACAAGTAGTAAAAATATTAAACTTTTCATAAAATTAAATCTTTTAATTAATAATTACACATTTCATATAATTCTTTAGCATAATTTAAGGCAGATTTGGTAACTTCTTTTGGACTTATAAGTTTAGCAATTTCATAAATTTTTTCATTAAAATCGACTAGTTCTTTAATTGATATTACAGATGAACTATTTATAAATTGTTTTTCAACCAAAAAGCAATGAGAAGCACAAACAGCTATTTGTGGTGAATGAGTTATAACAATTACCTGTATGTTTTTTGATAAATCTTTTAATTTTTTTCCTACTTTATATGAAACATCTCCACTTATTCCTGTATCAATTTCATCAAATATTATAGTTGAAAAATCAAGATAATTAGAAACTACACTTTTAATAGAAAGTAAAAAGCGAGAAATTTCTCCACCCGAAGCTACATTATGTATTTCTTGAATTTCTTGATCGGGATTTGCTGCAAACAAAAATTGAATATCATCTTTTCCATTAATATTAAATTCTGAAACAGGTATTATATTTACATAAAAGGTTGCTTTATCTAAGTTAATATCTTTTAAATAAGATAAAACCTGTTCTTCAAATAATTTTTTTTTGTCTAGTCTATTTTTTCTAAGTTTTTCTGCATATTCTTCCAAATCTGCAAGTAATCTATCTATTTCTATATTTAAATTTTCTATTGATAATTCTAAATTTTTATAATCATTAATTTGATTTTCAATATTCTTTCTTAGCTCAATTAAACTTGAAAAATCATTTAACCTATATTTGTATAGTAAATTATAAATTTTGTCTGTTTCTTTTTTTAATTTAATTAGCTCAATTTCGCTAATATTTAAAGAATTCTTTTTCTTTGAGACTTCCAATAATAATTCTTTAAGAATAAAATAACAATCAGAAATATTTTTTTGCCAT
>Ga0197143_1002329_pt1 | contig 14187 bp, 10 predicted proteins | sample GBS70_MetaG_FD_148603 | JGI IMG/M metagenome (GOLD analysis project Ga0197143, IMG submission 148603) | Sediment microbial communities from Great Boiling Springs, Gerlach, Nevada, United States - GBS 70_MetaG | ecosystem: Environmental > Aquatic > Thermal springs > Hot (42-90C) > Sediment...
ACTGACTTGTAATCAGTAGGTTGCCCGTTCAAGTCGGGCCGTCGGCTTGGAAGTGAAAATGAAAGGTTTTTCAGGAGAGGTACCCAAGTGGCCAAAGGGGGCGGGCTGTAAACCCGTCGGCGAGTGCCTTCGGAGGTTCAAATCCTCCCCTCTCCAGATAGATTTCTGGAGCGGGAGTAGCTCAGCTGGTAGAGCATCAGCCTTCCAAGCTGAGGGTCGCGGGTTCGAATCCCGTTTCCCGCTCCATGTAGGAAACCATGCCCACGTAGCTCAGTCGGTAGAGCACTTCCTTGGTAAGGAAGAGGTCGCCCGTTCAAGGCGGGTCGTGGGCTTTGAAAATAACTACCGCAGGAGGTAAAGATGGCAAAGGCAAAGTTTGAAAGGAAAAAGCCCCATGTGAATGTAGGGACGATAGGACACATTGACCACGGTAAGACCACTTTAACATCTGCAATGACAAAAATTCTTTCTAAAGAAAATCTTGCAAAGTTTATCCCCTTTGAAGAGATAGATAAGGCTCCTGAAGAGAAGGCGCGTGGAATTACAATTGCAATTTCTCATATAGAGTATGAGAGCCCAAAAAGACACTATGCTCACATTGACTGTCCAGGGCATGCTGACTATATAAAGAACATGATAACAGGGGCAGCGCAGATGGACGGAGCGATCCTCGTTGTGGCAGCAGATGATGGACCAATGCCGCAGACAAGGGAGCATATCCTCCTTGCGAGACAGGTTGGTGTTCCGTCAATTGTGGTTTTTATGAACAAGATAGATATGGTTCCGGACAAGGAACTTCTTGATCTTGTTGAGATGGAGGTGAGAGAGCTTCTGACAAAGTATGAGTTTCCAGGCGATAAAACTCCTGTAATAAGAGGAAGCGCTTTAAAAGCAGGTGAGTGTGGATGTGGAAAAAGAGATTGTCAGTGGTGCGGCCCTGTCTGGGAACTTATAGATGCAATAGATAATTTTATACCACAACCCGTGAGGGCAATTGATAAGCCATTTCTAATGCCAATAGAGGATGTGTTCAGTATCAGTGGAAGAGGAACTGTTGTCACAGGAAGAGTTGAAAGAGGAAGGATAAAGGTGGGAGATGAGGTTGAAATCGTAGGTCTGAGGGACGAACCAATAAAGACAGTTGCAACAGGTGTTGAAATGTTTCGTAAGGTTCTGGACGAAGGAATCGCAGGAGATAACATCGGCATCCTTTTAAGAGGAGTCCGAAAAGAAGAAGTGGAAAGAGGTATGGTAGTGGCAGCTCCCGGGACGATTACCCCGCATACTGAATTTGAGGCAGAGGTTTATGTTCTTTCAAAGGAAGAAGGCGGAAGGCATACGCCTTTCTTCAGCAAATATCGTCCCCAGTTTTATTTCAGAACTACAGATGTGACAGGCACAATAATTCTTCCCGAAGGTGTTCAGATGGTTATGCCCGGGGACAGGGTTAATTTTAAAGTGGAGCTCATAACCCCAATCGCTATGGAAGAAGGGTTGAGATTTGCTATAAGAGAAGGCGGAAAGACGGTCGGCGCCGGAGTCGTGGCTAAGATATTGAAATAGTAAAATAGTATTGACATAAGAAAAAATGAGAGTTATAATTCATTTTGAATGCCAGAGTTGTAAAAGGAGAAACTATACATCTATAAAAAACAAAAAGAACACACCGGAGAGGTTAGAATTGAAAAAGTTTTGCCCTTTTTGTGGAAAGCACACTGAACATAAAGAAGTTAAGTAGGTCAGTAGCTCGAACTGGAAGAGCGCCGGTCTCCAAAACCGGAGGATGGGGGTTCGAATCCCCCCTGACCTGAAAGAAGGAAAGATGAAAATAAAAAGTGTTAATGAATTAAAAAACTTTGTAGTTGAAACATGGCAGGAGCTGAAGAAGGTTACATGGCCAACCAGAAGAGAAACACTGGGAGCAACTGCCGTTGTTATAATTCTTGTTCTTCTAACCTCTTTATACCTCGGTTTGGTGGATATGGTAATTCAGTATGTTATTTCTTTGTTTTATAGGATTTTAGGCTGATGGAAAAAAGGTGGTTTATATTACATGTGTTAGCCGGGTACGAAAAGGATGTAAAGGAAAGAATTTTGAGAAGATTGAAGGAAAACGGTATGGAAGATAAAGTTGACGAGATATTCATACCTAAAGATGAGAATGTGAAGGAAGAAGGTGGCAAGAAAAAAAGGGAAAAAATAGTTTTCCCGGGGTATATTCTCATCCACATGGAGTACATTCCTCCTGAAGAAAGAGATAAAGATGTAGAAAAAGCTGAAAAATGGTCAAAACTCTGGAAGGTTGTGAGGTATACTCCTTATGTGATGGGAATTCTCGGGACGAGAAATGAACCCACCCCTGTTTCTGATAAAGAGGTTGAAGAATTGAAGAAAAGAATAGAAAAAGGAGAACTTCGTGCTCTAATTGCTTATGATGTTGGAGATAAGGTTAGAGTGAAAGATGGACCATTTACTAATTTTAACGGTGAGGTTGAGGCAGTTTATCTTGATAAAAAAAGGTTAAGGGTTTTAATCAGTATATTCGGGAGGTCAACGCCCGTGGAGCTTGAATTTTCGCAGGTAGAAAAAATTTCATAGGAGAATAGGAATGGCAGTGGTTAAAAAACAAATTGCAAATGTTAAACTGCAGATTCCTGCGGGTGGAGCTACTCCCGCTCCTCCGGTGGGTCCTGCTTTAGGACAACATCAGGTAAACATAATGGATTTTTGCAAACAGTTTAATGAGAGAACAAAAAATATGCCCAGAGATTTAATCCTTCCTGTTAAAATTACGATTTACTCTGACAGGTCCTTTACATTTCAGATTAAAACCCCTTTGACATCTGTATTGTTAAGGCAGAAAGCAAAACTGGAAAAAGGAGCAACCAGTCCGGGAAGAGAGGTGATAGGAAAGATCAAGAGAAGTGATATAAGGGAGATCGCAAAGATAAAGCTTCCTGACCTGAATGTGGATGACCTTGAAAAAGCAGAAAAAATTATAGAAGGAACTGCAAAGAGTATGGGATTGATTGTAGAGGATTAGAAAATGGCAAAGAGAGGGAAAAATTATCTGAATGCACTTAAGATGGTAGACAGAAAAAGAAGATATTCAATAGATGAGGCAATAGACCTCGTGAAGAACACATCTTACACGAAATTTGATGGAAATGTGCTTTTGAGCATAAGATTGGGGGTTGACCCAAAGAAGTCTGATCAGATGGTCCGAGGAGCTGTGGTTCTTCCCCGTGGAATCGGTAAAGAAAGGAGGGTGTTAGTTTTTGCAAAGGGTGAGAAGGAGACGGAAGCGAGGAATGCGGGAGCAGATTATGTGGGAGGTGAGGATTTGATTAAAAAGATTCAGGATGGATGGATGGATTTTGATACAGCGATAGCCACTCCTGACATGATGCCGGCTGTGGGTAAGATAGGCAAAATTCTTGGACCGCACGGACTAATGCCAAATCCCAAAACAGGGACAGTCACTTTTGATGTCGCTAAGGCTGTTAAAGAGGCAAAAGCAGGCAAAGTGGAGTTTAAAACTGATAAAGGCGGAAATGTGCATATGGTTGTGGGGAAGGTTTCTTTTGATAAAGAGGCGCTCAAAGAAAATATAAAGACAGCAATTGATGCGCTCATAAAGCTTAAACCACCTTCCAGCAAGGGGAGTTATTTGAGAAGTGTAACAATATCTGCTACTATGGGACCGGGTATAAAGTGTGACGTTTCACAGATTTATAACTGGGTAAGAGGTAAATAAGTATCTATGAAGAGAATTGAGAAAAAGCTCAGTTATGTGAACGATTTACAGCAGAGAATAAACGCATCAAAAGCCTTATTCTTTTTGACATTCAGAGGAATTTCTGTCCAGGATGTGGTAGGGCTCAGAAAAGCGATTAAAAGATATGATGGAGAGGTGAAGGTGGTAAAAAATACACTCTTGAAAAGGGCTCTTATGAATATTGGAGTTGAAGTTGATGAGATGGTTTTTCGGGATACAACAATGGTGGTTTTTTGTAAAGGAGAACCAATTGAGGTGGTTAAGAACCTGGTTACGATTACAAAGGATAAAGAGAATTTGAGGATTAAAGGTGGAATATATGATTTTGAATTTATAACTCCAAAAATAATAACTGAACTTTCCACACTGCCATCCAGAAACGAATTGGTAGGTCAAATAATTGGACTCCTGAAAACGCCTTTAACAAGGTTAGTGTATCTTCTTGGGAGTCCTTATACTTCTTTAATAAATACGATATATATAATAAAGAAAAAAAAGGAGGAAAGTTAAAATGGAAGAACCTGTAAAAAGAGAGAAGGAAGAACAAAAATCAAAAGTCTCCGAGATTGTAGAGGCAATTGCTTCTATGAATGCTATAGAACTTAATCAGCTTGTGAAAGCCCTTGAGGAGAAATTCGGTGTTACCGCACAGATGCCAGTAGCGGTTCCGGCGGCAGCAGCAGCGGCGGTTCCTGCTTCGGCACCTCAGGAGGTTAAAAAAGAGGAGGAACCCAGGGAAGTTACTGTGATGCTTGTGGACAGTGGAGATAAAAAGCTTCAAGTTATAAAAGAGATAAGGGCCATCACCGGGCTCCCGCTTAAAGAGGCAAAGGAACTGGTTGACAATGTTCCAGGGATAGTTAAAGAACGGGTGCCTATTGAAGAAGCCAAAAAGATAAAAGCGCAGCTTGAAAAGGAAGGTGCAAAGGTAGAGTTCAAGTATTAAGCTGAGCAATTGCAACGATTTGAAACTTTGTTAAAAAGAGAGGAAAATGAAGGTTATATACAATAATTTAAGAACGAGGTATTTGTTTGGAAAGATAGGATATCCTGTAGAACCATCTTACTTTCTTGATTTCCAAAGAGAGTCATACAAGAAGTTTCTCCAGATGGATGTTCCGCCGGAGAAAAGGGATAAGAACATCGGAATAGAAAGAATTTTCAGGGAAGTTTTTCCAATTGTGGCTTCCAACGGATTAGCTGAATTGAGATACAAATCTTATAACATTACTCCCCCTCCTTTTTCACCCGATGAGTGTGTTGAAAAGGGAATAAGTTATGCAGGAACCCTTAAAGTGAATCTTGAACTTTTTATATACGAAGAGAATGAAACAGGAAAGGTTCTTCGTGAAGTGAGAGAGCTTAAAGATGTGTATGTAGGAGAAATTCCTATTATGACAGAGACGGGTCATTTTATTATAAATGGGTCGCAGAAAGTAATAGTTAATCAACTTCACAGGTCACCCGGGGTATTTTTTGAAATAGATAAGTCAAAACTTAAAAGCACCGGAAGGCACTATTTTATAGCAAGGATAATTCCTTATCATGGTTCATGGATGGATTTTGAATTTGATAATAAAGACAGGATTGTGGTTAAGATAGAGAAAAAGAAAAAAATTTCAGCGACCACTCTCCTGAAGGCATTTGGATATACAGAAGAAGAGATATTAAAAGGTATGTATCCAGTTGAAAAGGTTTTTATAGAAAAGGATAGAATTTATAAGGCGATAAATCCTGATGTGCTTAAATATCAGATTTCAAGCGTTGATATCCGGGACGCTGAAGGGAGGACCATTCTTGAAAAAGGAAAGAGGTTTGGAGAGGATATAGTTAAAGCATTGATTGAAAATAAGATAGAAAGGTTGCCACTTGACGAGGAGTTTCTTTACGGTAAGGTTTTGGCTTCTGACATAATACATCCTAACACGGGAGAAGTTTTATTTCACACTCTTGATGAAATTACACCTTCTATGATTGATGATTTGAGAAAACTCAAAATTTCCGAATTTGAAATCGTATATTTTGATAATATGTATATTTATGCCTCAGTTGTTGATACCCTGAAAAGTGATGGGGCCCGAACTAAAGAAGAGGCGATAAACGAGATATTTGGTAAGCTCAAACCAAATGAGCATGTTTCCCTGGCGGAGAAGGAAAGGTTCATCAACAATGCCTTCTTCAATCCAGAAATATACGACCTTTCTTACATTGGAAGGCACAAAATGAATATGGCTCTAGAAAGAGATGTGCCCGTTGAGACGAGGTCTCTTACCAGGGAAGATCTGTTTTTTATAGTGAAAAAGCTTTTCTGGTTGAGGAATCAGAAGGGGCATTTTGATGATATCGACCATCTCGGAAACAGAAGGGTAAGAGCAGGAAGCGAACTGGTGGAAATGTATTTACTTTCGGGCATGAAAAAAGTAGCAAGGATTACTTCAGAGAGGTTGAGCACTCTTCAAACATCTTCAATTCTGAAACCAGGAGAGGTAATAAATTTTAAGCCCGCAATATCAGCTGTGAAAGATTTCTTTAACACAAATTCATTATGTCAATTTATGGAGCAGGTAAATCCGCTTTCAGAAATGACCCATAAGAGAAGGTTGAGTGCGCTCGGTCCAGGCGGACTGACAAGGGAAAGGGCAGGATACGAAGTTAGAGATGTTCATCCTTCCCATTATGGAAAAATATGTCCAATTGAGACACCAGAAGGTCAGAACATAGGAATAATTACTTCACTTGCTACATACGCAAGTGTGGACAGATTTGGATATCTTCAAACTCCTTATAGAAAGGTAAAGAATGGTAAACCTACATGGGAGATAATATATCTTAATGCTCTTGAGGAAGAAAAATATACGATAGTTCCAGCAGATACTCCCCTTGATGAAAATGGATATATAAAAGACAAAATTGTGGTTGGAAGAAAGGGAGGAGAGATAGTTAAAGTTGACAGGGAAAAGGTTGAGTTGATGGATGTGGTTCCAGCTCAACTTGTTGGTGTTTCTGCTTCTCTTATTTCCTTCCTTGAGCATGATGACGCTAACAGGGCGCTCATGGGTTCAAATATGCAGAGGCAGGCTGTTCCTCTTATACAGACAGAGGCTCCACTTGTGGGAACAGGTTTGGAATGGAAAGTTGCCGTGGATTCGGGTTATGCGATAACCGCGGATTACTCAGGAATAATTGAGTATGTAGATGGGGCAAAAATTATATTGAGAATCAAGGATGAAAACTGTCCCGAAGAAGAAGATAAGATAAAGATATACACACTAAAAAAATACAAGAGAAGTAATCAGAAGACATGTATAAATCAAAAGCCAGTCGTCAAAAAAGGAGATTTTGTTAAAAAGGGGCAGGTTCTCGCAGATGGTCCTGCAATCAATAAAGGAGAACTTGCACTTGGAAGGAATGTTTTGGTTGGATTTCTTTCATGGGGGGGCTATAACTATGAAGATTCGATTCTTATAAGTGAGAGGCTGGTAAGGGATGATGTTTATACATCAATTCATATTGAGGAATATGAATGTGAAGCGAGGGAAACGAAGCTCGGGAGTGAGGAAATTACAAGAGATGTCCCCGGTGTCCCGGAGGAGGCTTTGCTCAATCTGGACGAAGAGGGAATAATAAGAATCGGAGCAAGGGTTAAGCCCGGAGATATACTGGTGGGTAAGGTTACGCCAAAAGGAGAAACTATTTTGTCTCCCGAGGAGAAACTTCTTAAAGCAATTTTTGGAGATAAAGCCGGTGATGTTAAAGATTCATCTCTTAGAGCTTCTCCCGGGACAGAAGGTATAGTGATTGATGTTAAAGTATTTGTGAGAAAAGGAACAGGAGGTAAAGAGCAGAGCAAAATCATAAAGAAACTTCTTGACGAAAAGGTTGAGGAAATAGAATTTGTTAAGAAAAGTATTTTTGAAAAGGTAAAGTCGCTTCTGGTAGGCAGAACGGTTCAAAGCAATTTCTCCCATCAGCGAAAATTGTTATTTAAAAAGGGAACAGTGCTTAAAGAGGAAGCCCTTCAGAAGCTTCATTATTCTTTATGGAAAAAGCTGGCCGAGAACCTTTCAGGGGAGCCCGTGGTGGAGCAGATTGAAAAACTGGTTGAAAAACTTGAGTCACAAATTGCTATCATTGAGGCGCTTTATAAAGAAAAGATAAATGCTGTTAGAAAAGGAGACGAGCTTCCTGTTGGAGTAAATAAGAAGGTTAAGGTTACAATCGCTTCTTTGAGGAAGATTCAGGTGGGAGATAAAATGGCGGGAAGGCATGGTAACAAGGGAGTGATCTCAAAGGTTCTTCCGGTGGAAGATATGCCGTTTCTTCCCGATGGAACGCCTCTGGATATTGTGCTTAATCCATTGGGTGTTCCTTCAAGGATGAATATTGGGCAGATATTTGAGACCCTTCTTGGATGGGCATGTAAAGAACTGGGAACAAAAATCGCTTCAATTGTAGATGGGGTAAGTGAACCCAGCAGATGGAGGAAACTGTTGAAAGAAATGTTTAATTCCCCGAATATCTCAAAGTTCATAGATTCTTTGACAGATGAAGAAATTAAAAGAGTTGTAAATGACTTGAAAAACGGAGTTTTTGTGGCTTCCCCTGTTTTTGATGGGGCAAAGGAAGAAGAAATAAAGGAATTCCTTAAAAAGGCAGGATTACCCGAGACAGGAACCGTTCAACTGAGAGATGGAAGGACGGGTGAGCCTTTTGAGCAGAAGGCAACCGTTGGATATATGTATATGATGAAGCTGGAACACATGGTTGAAGATAAAATTTATGCAAGGTCAACAGGTCCATATTCTCTTGTTACTCAGCAGCCTCTTGGCGGAAAAGCACAAAGAGGAGGTCAGAGGCTTGGAGAAATGGAGGTGTGGGCTCTTGAGGCATACGGGGCAGCCAATTTGCTTCAGGAATTTCTAACCGTTAAATCCGATGATGTTCGTGGGAGAAGAGAAATTTTTGAGAGTATAAAGAAAGGCAAATACGAATTGAAACCAGGTCTTCCCGAATCTTTCCATGTGCTCGTGAAGGAACTTCAGGCGCTGTGTCTTGATGTAGAATTGATAGAAGATGAAGAAAAGTCGGAATATGAGGAAGAATTTTCCGATGAATTTAAGAAAATATAGGAGGTAGAGCCTTGAAAAACCTATTAATGGAACAGGAGTTTTTTAAGAGGACTCCTACTTTTAAGGCAGTAAAAATATCCATAGCCTCTCCTGAAAAGATTCGTTCATGGTCACATGGAGAGGTTAAAAAGGCTGAGACACTAAATTATAGAACCCTGAAACCAGAAAGGGATGGATTATTTTGTGCAAGGATATTCGGACCCATAAAAGACCACGAATGTCTATGCGGAAGATACAAAAGGATGAAATACAGAGGTATTGAATGCGAGAAATGTGGAGTGGAGGTTATTTCAAGTAAGGTCAGAAGAGAGAGGATGGGGCATATAGAACTTGCTTCGCCTGTAGCTCATATATGGTTTTTCAAGACAATCCCTTCCAAACTCTGTGCTATACTTGGAAAGACTGTTAATGAAGTTGAAAGGGTTTTATATTTTCAGAACTATATAGTTATAGACCCGGGAAAGACAAAGCTGGAGAAGGGGCAAATTCTTAAGGAGCAGGAATACGAGGAGTATGTAAAGAAATATGGTGCCGACGCATTTAAAGCAGGTATGGGTGCTGAGGCAATAAGAGAAATTCTTAAAGATGTAAACCTTGAAGAACTCGCTCAGCAAATTTCAAAACAGATCAAAAGCACATCTTCCGAGGGAGCCAGGAAAAAACTTCTTCAGAGGTTAAAGATAGTGAATGCCTTTATAAAATCGGGAACCCGTCCTGAGTGGATGATTCTTGAAGTGCTCCCTGTTTTGCCCCCGGATCTAAGACCGCTGGTTCCCCTTGAAGGTGGAAGATTTGCTTCATCAGACCTTAACGAACTTTACAGAAGAATTATAAACAGGAACAACAGACTAAAAAAACTTATGGAGCTGGGGGCTCCAGAGATAATAATAAGAAATGAAAAGAGGATGCTTCAGGAGGCTGTGGATGCACTTTTTGAAAATGGGAAGAGGGGCAAACCTGTTACAGGCTCTCACGGAAGGGTTTTAAAGTCGCTTACGGACATGATAAAGGGAAAGCAAGGCAGGTTCCGTCAAAATCTGCTTGGTAAGAGGGTGGATTATTCCGGAAGGTCGGTTATCGTTGTCGGTCCGAATCTTAAGCTTCACCAATGTGGATTGCCTAAGATAATGGCACTGGAACTTTTCAAACCGTTCATTTTTCAGAAGCTTGAGGAAAAGGGTATAACAAGTAGTCTTAAAGAATCAAAGCAGAAGGTTGAAAGAGGTGATAAGGAAGTATGGGATGTTCTTGAAGAGGTTACAAGGGAGCACCTCGTTCTTTTGAACAGAGCACCAACTCTTCACAGGGTCAGTATTGAGGCTTTTGAACCTGTTCTTGTAGAAGGAAAGGCTATTCAAATTCACCCATTAGTTTGTCCTCCTTACAATGCAGATTTTGACGGTGACCAGATGGCTGTTCATCTTCCTTTATCCATCCCTGCACAGGTGGAAGCGAGGACCCTTCTTCTTTCTACGAACAATATGCTTTCTCCTGCACATGGAAAGCCACTCATGGTCCCAACTCAGGATATAGTGCTCGGTCTTTATTACCTTACCAAAGAAAAACCCTACGATAAGGGAGAAGGACTTATTTTTTCAGACCCAAAGGAAGCAATCTATGCATGGAATTCAGGAAAAGTGGGATTGCATGCAAAAATTAAGGTTAGAATAAATGAAGAGTTAGTGGAAACGACTGTTGGGAGGTTGATACTTTACGATGTGGTTCCTAAAGAAATTCCGTTTGAGTATGTGAACAGACTTATGAAGAAAAAGGTGATTTCTGAACTCATAGAGATTTCTTACAGAAAATTGGGACCAAAATCTACAGCCATTTTATGTGATAAATTGAAAGACTTAGGATTTGAGTTTGCTACCCGTTCTGGCGCAAGTTTTAATATAGACGATGTTATTATTCCACAGAAGAAAAAGGAGTTAATAAAAAAGGCTAACGAAGAAGTTGAGGATATACTCAGAAAGTACGAGGCTGGATACCTTTCTTCATCAGAAAAGTCTCAACAACTTGGGGACATATGGACTGCGGTGACAAAAAGGGTTTCCGCTGAAATGATAAACGAACTTTCAAAAATGAAAGTCAAGACCCCTGATGGAAAAGAAGTTTTCGTATCAAGCTTCAATCCTATATTTATGATGGTGGATTCCGGAGCAAGGGGAAGTGAGAGGCAGGCAGCTCAACTCGGAGGGATGAGAGGATTGATGGCTAAACCCTCGGGGGACATTATTGATACCCCAATAACATCAAATTTTAGAGAAGGGTTGTCCATGCTTGAGTATTTTATTTCTACTCATGGAGCGAGAAAAGGATTGGCCGATACTGCGCTGAGGACATCGCATGCCGGATATCTCACCAGAAAAATGGTTGATGTGGCTCAGGATGTGGTAGTAAAAGAGTATGATTGTGGGACTCTTGATGGAATTGAGATGTCAGCGCTTATTGAGGGCGGAAATGTGATTGAATCCCTCGCACAGAGGATTATTGGGAGGGTTGCTCTTTTTGACATTACAGACCCTCTTACCGGGGAACTAATTGTTAAGGGCGGAGAAGCAATTGATGAAGAGATTGCAAAGAAAATAGAGGATGCCGGATTGGATAAAGTTACTATTCGGTCTGTGCTTACTTGCAAGACTAAAAGAGGAGTTTGTGCACTGTGCTACGGATGGGACCTTTCCAAGAGAGAAATAGTTGATATTGGAGAGGCGGTAGGGATAATTGCCGCCCAATCCATAGGTGAGCCTGGAACCCAGCTTACAATGAGAACATTTCACCTTGGAGGGGTTGCGAGCAAAGTTACAGAGCAGTCATCCATAAGGGCTCGAAACAGTGGAATTGTTAAGTTTCAGAACCTCAAATTTGTTATTAATAAAGAAGGTAAGAAAGTGGTTATGAACAGAAATGGAAGGCTTAATATCATCGTTGATGGAAGGGAAAAAGAGTCGTATCGCATACCTTATGGCGCCACTCTTTTTGTGGATGATGGGGGCTCTGTGAACTCTGAGCAGGTTCTTGCAGAATGGAATGTGTATTATGAGCCAATTATTACTGATGTTGATGGAATAGTGGAGTTCAGAGATATTGAACTCGGGCTTACAATGGAAGAAAGGATAAACCCTGATACAGGGTATCAGGAGAGAGTGATAATAGAGTCCGGGCATTCAGAGCTTACCCCGAGAATCCATATAAAAGATGAACACGGCGAGACAAAGAAAAGACCTGGAACTAATGAACTGGCGAGATTTACACTCTCCAACAGAGTGATTCTAAATGTAAAAGAAGGAGACAGGGTCTATCCGGGAGACATTATTGCGAGGAAGCCACGGGAGACAATGAAAACAAAAGATATTACAGGAGGACTTCCAAGGGTGGCAGAACTTTTTGAGGCGAGGGCTCCTAAGGATGAAGCAGTTATTACTGAGATAGATGGAAGGGTTGAGAAAATTATAGAGGAAAAGGGAAGGAGAAAAATAATAATAAATCCCGAAGTGAAAGGAGGTAAAATAAGGGAATACATAATTCCTAAGGGGAAATACATAACTGTGAGAGAAGGGGATTGGGTTGAAGCAGGAGAAGAACTTACTGATGGTTCGCCAGATCCCGCGAAGGTGCTCGCAGTTAAAGGTGAAAAAGGTCTTGCTCAGTTTTTAGTGGATGAGGTTCAGCAGGTTTATAACCTTCAGGGAGTTACTATCAATAGTAAACATATAGAGATTATTGTGAGGCAAATGCTCAAAAAAGTAAGGATTAAGGATCCCGGTGATTCTGAGTTTCTACCAGGAGACCTTGTAGATAAAGAAGTGGTTGAGGAAGAGAATGAAAGACTGGAAAAGGAAAATAAAAAGAGGATAGAGTTTGAATTTGCTCTTCTCGGTATTACCCAGGCAGCCTTGAATACCGAAAGCTGGATATCTGCAGCTTCATTCCAGGAAACAACGAGAGTTTTAACAAGGGCAGCCATCGCAGGGAAAAAAGATATGCTCAGGGGACTGAAAGAAAATGTGATAATGGGAAAAATGATTCCTGCAGGCACAGGTTTTCCTGATTTTCAGGATTACACAATTGAACTTGAACTTCCGAGAGAGGAAGAGGCAGTTCGTTTACTTGAAGAGGAGTAGAATTTTGTTTTTGTTGAAGAAATAGTAGAACTAATGTATTTAAAAACAAAAATAAGGAGGTAGAAAGATGAAGAAGGTAGTAGTAATAGTAAGTGGATTGGTTTTTGGGTTATGTGTTTACCTCTATGCCCAGCAGCAATCTCCAGTGGAAATCGTAATAAAAGATATTCAGAAGACACAGCCGCCTGTGACATTATCTCATCAAAAGCACGTGAAGGACTATGGTATTAAGTGTGTAGAATGCCACCACACGACCAAGGAAGGGGAGAAAGTGGAAAAATGTTCTTCCTGCCACAAGGTAGAAGCAGAAGGGAAGAAGGTGGGGTTGAAGGATGCTTATCATAAAAACTGCACCGGATGCCACAAAAAGGAGAAGGCAGCAGGTAAGAATGCGCCCACCCTTTGTAAGGACTGCCACAAGAAATAAAAAATTAGTCTGAGGAGGGGAGGATTTTTATGAAAAAGAAGGTTTTAATTGTTGATGATAGCACAGTAGTTTTAGCTACTTTAAAGGATAAGTTTGAAGAGGAGGGTTTTGAGGTAATACTTGCAAGAAACGGGATAGAAGGTTTTAAAAAGGCAGTTGAGGAACTTCCTGATTTAATCATTTCCGATATCATAATGCCGCAAATGGATGGGTGGGAATTCTGCGAACATGTCCGCGCAAATCCTGAAACCACATCCATTCCATTTATATTTCTTACTCAAGAAAAAGATGCTCCATCCAAAATAAAGGGTTTTTCTATAGGGGCGGACGATTACATAACGAAGCCATTTTCAAGGGATGAGATTCTCATAAGAGCGAAGAACATAATTAAGAAAACAGAAACGATAATGGAGGCTGCCCGCAAAAAATCAGACCTGTTTGGTTCGGTCAAGGCTCTACCCCTTTTTGACCTCCTTCAAATGTTTTCTTTCTCTAAAAAAAATTGTGTGATAAAGATAGAAAAGAGAGATGAAAAGGGAGAGATATATTTTCGTGAGGGAGAAATTATAGATGCAAAAACTTCTAAGAAAGAAGGGGTTCCAGCTCTTTACGAGATTCTTTCCTGGGAAGACGCCACATTTACACTGGCACCTCTTGAAGAAAACATGTTAAATTCTCCCCAAAAAATTACGAAGGGCGTTGATGAACTTTTACTTGATTTTGCGA
>Ga0197143_1002331_pt1 | contig 14178 bp, 13 predicted proteins | sample GBS70_MetaG_FD_148603 | JGI IMG/M metagenome (GOLD analysis project Ga0197143, IMG submission 148603) | Sediment microbial communities from Great Boiling Springs, Gerlach, Nevada, United States - GBS 70_MetaG | ecosystem: Environmental > Aquatic > Thermal springs > Hot (42-90C) > Sediment...
AGCATAATCTTTATAACTTACTCTTTTCTATATTAGCTGTTTATCTTTATTTAAAATCTAAAAATATAAAAAATCCAGAAGTTAAAATTAAAAAATTAAAAAATTTTATTTTAGAGCTTAAAACACCAAAATTTAGACAAGAAATAGTTTATCAAAGCAAAAATTTAATAATTGTCAATGATTCAGCAGCAACATCCCCTGATGCCACAATTAATGCTATTGAAAGATTTAGAAAATATAAAAATTTGATTTTAATAACTGGAGGGACTGATAAGAATTTAGATTTTAAAGAATTAGCTAAAAAAATAAAAAAAGAAATAAAGCCTGAAAATTTAATTTTACTTAATGGTAGTGCGACGAAAAAGTTAATCGGAGAACTTAAAAAAATTAAATACCAATTAATCGAAGAAAATATTTTTGAAGATCTCAAAGAATCAATTTTTTTCTTATCTTCGCGTTTATCCGCGTTGAATCCGCGTTTATCTGTGGCACTGTTTTCTCCGGCCTCAGCTTCATTTGAAAAATTTAAAAACGAATTTGATCGTGGAAAAAAATTTGATAAAATAATTAAAAAGTTTATAAAATAAAATTATGGCAGGGATAAAAAACGATGAATGGATAAAGCATATGGCAAGAAAACATAAAATGATTGAGCCTTTTAGCGAGAAATTAATATCTAAAAGAAAAATTTCTTATGGTCTTTCAAGTTATGGTTATGATATGAGAGTTGCTGACGAATTTTATATTTTTCATAATGCTTATCCTACAGAAATAATTGACCCCAAAAATTTTAAAGAAAATTATTTTATCAAAAATAAAGGAAAAGTTTGTATTATTCCTCCTAATTCTTTTGCTTTAGCAAGATCAGTTGAATATTTTAGAATTCCAAGAAATGTTTTAGCTATTGTTTTAGGAAAATCAAGTTATGCAAGATGCGGAATCATCGTCAATGTCACACCTTTAGAACCCTGTTATGATAAAAAAACTGAAGTTCTAACTATTGATGGTTGGAAAAAATTTTTTGAATTAACAAAAAACGATCTTTTGGCAACTTTGAATAAAAAAGGAGAATTGGAATATCAAAAACCATTAAAAATTCAAGCTTTTAGGTATAAAGGTAAGATGATAAGAATTAAAGGAAGGAATATTGATCTTTGTGTTACTCCAGAGCATCTTCTTTTAGTCAGAAAAAGGTGGAGAAATTATTTCGAATTTGTAAAAGCTAAAGATATATATGGAAAGTATAATTATGAACTTAAAAGAGATGCTAAATGGAAAGGAAAAGAAGTAGAGTATTTCTATCTTCCCAAAATAATAGAAAATAATAAAACAAATAAAGTCAAAAACTTAATCTCTATACTAAGTTTATTGAAGCAAAATAATTTGACTACAGTGAGTGTGAGGAATGCTCTTGATTGCAAAATTCCTCAAAGAACATTGCTTTTTTATCTTAATGAACTGTACTCCAATGGTTTTTTAGAGAGAAATTCTATTTTTATAAGAAGAAATATAGGAGCAAATAAAATTTTTGCTTGGAAATTAAAAAGAAATCCAGAAGATTTAGAAAATTTGTATTTAAAGCCTATCAAAATTAAAATGAAAGACTGGTTAAGATTTTTTGGTTTTTGGCTAGCTGAAGGTAGTGCTTACGTTAATTACAAGAAAAGAAATTACGTAGTTAAAATAGCCTGTTTTAATCCTAAGAAAAAAAGAATAATTAAAACATGGCTCAATAAATTACCTTTTAAATTTTACGAGATCAAAGAAGGTTTTGTATGTTTGAATAAATCTCTTTGTTTATATTTGAAACAGTTCGGGCATGCGCCAGAAAAATTTATTCCTAAAGAAATTAAAAATCTTCCTCCATCTTATTTGAAAATTTTGCTTTATTCTTTTCTTTTAGGAGACGGCAATTTACAGACTCTTACTTTTACTACTACCTCAAAAAAATTAGCAGATGATCTTCAAGAAATTATTCTAAAATGTGGATGGGCTGCAATTGTAAGAAGAATTCCGAAAACAAGTTATAAAAAGAGGATATTAAAAGATCATTTGGTAAATGCTAATTACGATGTTTATAAAATAAGGATTAGTAAGAAACATATTACTCCTAAGATCTATAAGAATTCATTTTCGTTAATTGATTATGATGATTATGTTTATGATGTTACTGTTCCTAATCATACGTTGTATGTAAGAAGAAATGGGAAAGCATGTTGGTCAAGTAATTGTTGGGAAGGTCATGTAACTATAGAAATATCTAATACAACACCACTTCCGGCTAAAATTTATGCTAATGAAGGAATTGCTCAAGTTATCTTTTTAGAATCTGATAAGCCATGTAAAATTTCTTATGCTGATAGAAAAGGAAAATATCAAAACCAAAAAGGAATAACTTTACCAAAAGTTGAAAAATGATTATTAAAAAAATAAATAAATATCAATATATTCTAAGAGTAGAGCCGAATGAAGAACTTTTTAAATCTTTAATTAATTTTGCTAAAAAATATAAAATAAAATCAGGCTTTTTTTATGGGATTGGAGCAAGTAAAGAAATTGAAATAGGAAGATATAATGAAAAGAAAAAAGACTATGATTGGTTTAGGTTTAAAAAACAATTTGAAATTTCAAGCCTGATAGGTAATTTAACTTTGAAAGAAGGTCATTTTTATCTCCATATTCACGCTAATTTTGGAGATAAAAATTTAAAAACCATTTCTGGTCATTTAAAAAAATTGGTTATTTTCCCTACCTGTGAAATTATGTTTTTTGCTTTTAATTCAAAAATAGAGAGAAAATATAATCTACTGACAAATCTTTTTTTGATTGAATAATGAAAAATAAGCTCATTTATTTCTTTTTTGTAATAGTTTTTATAGTTAGCATTATTTTTATTTTCTCTAATAATAGTAACAATAATTTAATTTCTTATAAGTTAGGAGATAAAAACTATCTTCTTAAAGTAGCAAAAACACCAGAAGAATGGCAAAAAGGACTTATGTATGTTAAAAAACCAGTTGATTATGATGGAATGATTTTTATTTTTCCTGATAAACAAATTAGAACCTTCTGGAACAAAAATACATTTGTTGATTTAGATGTTTATTGGTTAGATGATGACAAAATTGTGAGCAAAGATTTTTTGCCTTCTTTTTTGAAAAACAAAATTCTAGTTGAGATTAAATCGCCTTTACCGGTTAATAGGGTTGTTGAGATTATTAAATAAAGTCTTGACAAATTTTTATAAAAAAATATAATATTTATTATGAATCGAAAGGCGGGGCCAATAAAACGGTGATTTTTAATTTTCTTAATTTTATTGGCCCCGCTGAAATAGCGGGGCTTTTTTAAATTTCCAGAAATTCTAGTTGAGGAAGTTTTTAAAGTAATTAAAAATTAAAAAAATTGAGGAATCTGAAGGAGGTAACCTACTTTTAGGTCTAAGGCTGGAGGTGGATGCCTTGAGATGGTGGGGCGATGAAGGACGCGGCCAGGCTGCGATAAGCTCGGGGGAAGTGCCGAGGCAACTTTTGATCCCGAGATTTCCGAATGGGGTAACCCGATGTCGGTAAACCGACATCATTCTGCGTAAAGCAGAAGGCGTACCCGGGGAAGTGAAACATCTCAGTACCCGGAGGAAAAGAAACCAATAGGGATTCCCTGAGTAGCGGCGAGTGAAAAGGGAGTAGCCCAAACTAAAACCTTTTTTAAGGTTTTAGGGTTGAAGGAATAAGAAGGTTTTTTAAGATTTTAGAAGGTTAGCCGAAGGATCCTGGAAAGGACCGCCAGAGAAGGTGAAAGCCCTGTAGGCGAAAACCTTCTAAAATCTAGAGCTTTGAGAGCTCGAAAATTCTCATTTTAGTAAAAAATGAGATACCTTCTTATTCCTGAGTAGCTCGGAGTCAGATAGCTCTGAGTGAAGCAACCAGTACTACCTGGTAAGGCTAAATACCCACCATCCTCGATAGCGAACTAGTACCGCGAGGGAAAGGTGAAAAGTACCCCGATGAGGGGGGTGAAATAGAACCTGAAACCTCCAGCTGACAAAGAGGCAGAGTCCTTTTAAAAGGATGATGCCGTGCCTATTGAAGAATGACCCAGCGAGTTTAGGTTATCGGCGAGGATAAGGGCGTTTAAGCCTGGATCCGTAGGGAAACCGAAAGACAGAAAATGTCTGGGTCTTAATAGGGCCCAAGTCGATAGCCTAAGACCCGAAGCCAGACGATCTACCCATGACCAGGGTGAATCCTGTTGAAAGACAGGAGGAGGCCCGAACCCGTGAGCGTCGCAAAACTCTGGGATGAGTTGTGGGTAGGAGTGAAAAGCTTATCGAGTCTGGGAATAGCTGGTTCTCGCCGAAATAGCTTTAGGGCTAGCGGGAGGTAAAAGTGTTGGTGGGGGTAGAGCACTGATTAGTTAGTGAAGGACTTTTGTCCAGCTAGCTAATCAAACTCCGAATACCACCAACATGTTTCTCCTAGTCAGTCTTAGGGGGCTAAGCTCCTAAGACAAGAGGGGAACAACCCAGACCATCAGCTAAGGTCCCTAAATCTCCTCTAAGTCGGGAAGGTAGTGATCTTTCTAAGACAGTTGGGAGGTAGGCTTAGAAGCAGCCATCCTTTAAAAAGTGCGTAACAGCTTACCAACCGAGAAAGATCGCGCCGAAACATGTACGGGGGTAAGAGGAGTACCGAAGCTATGGGCTAGTTTAAATAAACTTATAAGTTTATTTAAACTAGCGGTAGGCGAGCATTTCTTGTGCGATGAAGGTTAAGAGGTGACTCTAACTGGAGCACAAGGAAGAGAGAATGCTGGGATGAGTAACCACAATCTTACTGAAAAAGTAAGACGCCGAAAACCCAAGGTTTCCTTGGCAATGGAAATCAGCCAAGGGTTAGGCGGTTCCTAAGGTGATGGCGAAAGCCGAAGCCGATGGGCAGCCGGTTAATATTCCGGCCCTACCTTAGGGTTCTGATGGGGTGACGAAGGAAATAAGCTTTCGGGTCTTATTGGTTTGGCCTCAAGAGGGTTAAGAAGAGATAAGGGAGAAATGCCCTTATCAGCCTTAAATAAGGCATCTTCGTGCCCTTGAGGGAGTTAAGCTTTAGCTTAGCAACGAAAGCGAAGAGCCTTCCGAGAAAAGCCTCTAGGGTTAACCCTAAGGTAACCGTACCGTAAAACCGACACAGGTGGGTGAGGCGAGAAGCCTAAGGCGAACGAGTGATGCCTCCTTAAGGAACTCGGCAAAAAAGCGGGCGTAACTTCGGGATAAGCCCTCCCTAAATCTTTTAGATTTAGGGCGCAGCGAAAGTTTCCCTGGCGACTGTTTATCAAAAACACAACTCCCTGCTTAACTGGTAACAGGATGTATAGGGGGTGACACCTGACCGATGCCAGAAGGTTAAAGAGTGGATGTTTTCTCTTTTTTTAAGAGAAAGCTTCTGCTCTAAGCCCTGGTCAATGTCGGCCCTAACCCTGAGGGTCCAAAGGTAGCGCAATTCCTTTCCGGGTGAGTTCCGGAGCGCATGAAAGGTGTAACGACTGGGGAACTGTCTCAAGGAGGTGCTCGGTGAAAATGCGATCCCCGTGAAGACGCGGGGTACCCGCAACGGGACGAAAAGACCCCGGGAGCTTTACTGGTGGTTCACATTGTTTTCAGTTGGTAAGTGCACAGCGTAGTGGGGAGGCTGTGAAGCTCTCTCTCCGGGGAGAGTGGAGCCGTCAATGGAACACCCGCCATTTACTAGCTGAAAACTAATTCAAAGAGAAGCCTAAAAGGTGAAGCTCTTTGAAGACAGTGTGTGCTGGCCAGTTTCGCTGGGGCGGCGGCCTCCTAAAAAGTAACGGAGGCGTCCAAAGGTTGGCTTGTTTTGGATGGACACCAAAATGAAAGTGTAAAGGCAAAAGCCAGCCTGACTGCGAGGCTGACAGGCCGAGCAGAGGCGAAAGCCGGGCTTAGTGACCCGACGGTTCTTCGTAGGAAGGCCGGAGACAACGGATAAAAGTTACCCCGGGGATAACAGGCTGGTGAGGCCCGAGAGTCCATATCGACGGCCTCGCTCGGCACCTCGATGTCGGCTCACCACAGCGCGGGGCTGAAGCCGGTCCCAAGCGTTGGGCTGTTCGCCCATTAAAGTGGTACGTGAGCTGGGTTCAGACCGTCGTGAGACAGGTCGGTCTATATCTGTTGCGGGCGTAACGAGACTTGAGGGGAGCTGGTTCTAGTACGAGAGGATCGAACTGGGGTAGCCTCTGGTGTACCAGTTGTCCTACCAAGGGCATTGCTGGGTAGCTATGCTACTAATAGATAAGCGCTGAAAGCATCTAAGCGCGAAGCTAACCCCAAGATTAGGTCTCGTCATTAGCCTCGTGGAAGATGACCACGTTGATAGGCTTCAGGTGTAAGGACCGTAAGGTCTTAAGCCGAGAAGTACTAATAGGCGAAGAAAAGTAGGTTACCTCCCTCAGATTCCTCAAAATAAAAAACCCCGGTGTTTAAAAGATAGAGGAAACACCCCTTCCCATTCCGAACAGGGTCGTTAAGCTCTATCTTGCCGATGATAGTCTACTTTAAAGTAGGCGAAAGTAGGTTTATGCCGGGGTTTTTTATTTTTAAATGAATTTTAAAAGCTCTTCTAAAATTTCCTTGAATGAAAAATTTCTTTTAATTTTAATATCTGCTTCTGACAAAAAATAAATTAATCTTTTAATTTCTTCGTAACTCCAATATTTATCGAATCTATCTTGAATTTTTTTAGAGTATAAGGGTAAATTTAAATTAAAAATTTTCCTAATTGCTATTGTTTTTAGAACAAAATTAAATTCACCTAAAAAAATTTCAAAAGGAATATTTTGTTTTAAAAATTTTTTAATCTTAATTAAAAACTCTTTTTTTCTTTTTAGGAAAAATAAACTTACTAATGAATTTTCAAGATTATTCCAGATAGGAGCTTCTTTTAACCAGAAAGGAGGGAAAAATATCTCTTTTAAAATTTTATAATCTACTTCTTTAAAAACTGAAATTTTTTCTATTTCACTTATGAAACTTTCTATGCCATTTTGGTCTTGAATATATAAGTTTAAAAGCTCTTCAAATAATTTTTCTGGAATTTTAACCTTAGTCTCTTTTATGAATTCTTTTAATAAATTTTTTTCATCTAATTCAATTATTTTAAGGTTAAAATTTCTTAAATAAAAATTAATAGTTTCATTATTAGGAAATTTCTCTTCCCAAAAAATAAAATTTTTTTGAATTATATGGCCACTATTTTTAAAAAAATTTTTTATAACAATTATATCCTCTGATTTTTCAAAGAGGTTTTTTGTTCTGCTAAAAGATAATTCATTGAAAAAATTTTCATTTTCAAATTCTAGAATTTTTATTTTTTTATCTGGGAAAAACTTCTTTAAATAAAATTTTAAAAGCGTAGGACTTGATGCAATAATTAAACTATTTAATGGCATCTTTTAAATTTTTGCTAGGAGTAAACTTAGCAACTTTTTTTGCTGGAACTTCTACTTTCTCGCCAGTTCTAGGATTAATAGCTGTTCTGCTTTTTCTTACCTTTACCTTAAAGGTACCAAAACCAGCAACACTGACATCTTCTCCTTTTTTAAGGTTTTCTATAATTGTATCAAAAACGAAATTTACTATTTCTAAGGCCTGTTTTTTAGTAAAAGAGAATTTTTCCGAGACTTTTTCGGCTAAAATTTCTTTATTCATAAACCTACAAAAGCTAAGAGAGCCTTTTTAAAAGACCCCTTAGCTAAGATTAATTTAATAAATTATAATAAATTTTATGAAAAACTCAAATAAAAGAGAAAGCTTTTTAGGCTTAGATGTCGGTACTCATAGAATAGGATATGGTATTATTTATTGGACTAAATTCGGCCCTAAAATTTTAAAAGCAGGGATGATTGTTAAGGATAGAAAGTTTTCTCTTTTAAGAGATTTTAAAAAATTAGAAAAATTAATTAAAAAAAATAAACCTAAATTAGTGGTTTTTGAGAGAATTTATTTTTCTAAAAATGTAACTAATGCTTTAGGTATAGCAGAAATTCAAGGTATTATAAAATATGCTTGCTATAAAAACAAAGTTGATTTTTTAGAGGTTCATCCTAGAAGTTTAAAACTCAAAATATCAGGGGATGGAAATGCAGATAAAAACGATATTAAAAACTCAATAAACTATTTCTTTAAGCTTAAAAGAAAATTTAAAACTGATGATATTTATGATGCTTTAGCTTTAGCTCTTTATGGATCGCTTTATGGTTGATTTTTAAAGAGAGGATTAGGAATGTTACGAGTTTCAAAATGAAGATGGCACCCAGTAGCAAAACCAGTTTTTCCAACTAAACCTATTAAATCTCCTTGATTTACCAATGAGCCCTTTTCAACTAAGATTTTTGAAAGGTGAGCATAAAGAGTTGAAAAATTATTGTTTTTTAAAATTATATAATAACCATAACCATTATTTTGAAAGCCAATACTTTCTACAACACCACTATGAGCTGCATATACCGGATTTTCACAAGGAGAAGCTATATCAATAGCGTTATAAAAATGCAAAACTCCCCAATTATAACCCGAAACTGGAGCGATTAAATTTTCATTTAAAGGTGTTAAAGCTTCAATATATTCTTGTGGATAAGGGGCTGCGTAGAGCAAAGGTAAACCGTTTATATTCAATGTTTTTACTAATGGAATTAGAATTTTTTGACCAATCCGAATAATTGAACTTTCAAATAAATTATTGATTTCTATTAATTTTTGAAGCGGGACACCAAATTTTTTAGAAATTTTAAAAAGATTGTCCCCTTTTTTAACTATATAAACATAGTATTCAGAATCTAAGTTTTTAGTTAGTTTTTTTTGTTGTTGGACAAGAGAGTTATTTTTCTTATTAGGAATTAATTCTTTTTTGCTAATTATTTTTGTATTTTCAAGAGAAAAAGTAATATCCCCTAAAGATGCGAAAGCAAAATTAAAATAATTTAAAAAAAGCAAAATTAAAATTATTTTTAGGGTTTTTCTTATTTTACTAATTTTTAAAATAGGGCCTTTTGGCTTTTTAAAGCCTTTAAAAGGCCATATATCAATATTATAACATAAATTTTAATTTTTGTCCCTTAGATCTGTGGAAATTTAAATATTATGAGTTATTTTAAATTTTATTTTATTTTTTGTTTTTTTAATTTCGATCAAATCTATTTCAAGATCATATTTTTCATATAAGTTTTTAATAAAAATAGGGCCTTTTATTTTTAGCCAAATTTCAAAAGTTTTTAATATTCTTTTTAATTTTTTCCCTAATATTTTCTCCCATAAAAATTTATTATTTTTACTCCAGCTAGATTTAACTTCTATACAGTGAATTTTTTTATCTTTAAAAGCTAAGATGTCTATTTCTCCAATTTTAGGCACTTTGAAATTCTTATCTAGAATTTTATACCCTCTTTTTTTTAATAAATTTAAAGCAATTTTTTCAGCTAAATTGCCTTTATTCAACATTGATTTTTTCTATTACAAAGCCTAATTGATCAAAAAAAACAATAGAATCAATTTTTTGAAAAATTTTACTCTCACCGATAAAATAATACCATGTTCCTGTAAGAAAATCTGGTTTTGAGCTATTTTTATCAAAACAACCTTTATAGGTAAAATTTTCTTCGACAAATTTTAGGCAATCGTAGTTGAAATTGAATTCTTTAAAAATAAAATCTGGAGGATAATAATTACATCTCATTTTTTTTATTTTTTCCTGACATTCAGAAATAAGAAAAGAAAAATCCAAAGGTAAATAACAATTAAAAGGTAAATAAGGTAATGAGCTTAAATTAGGATAAAAAGCTAAACATTTATTTGTCATAAAGTTTACTCCAGCTGGGCTTTTTTGGGCTATAATAAGAATTCTTTCTTTTGGTTTTAAGATTAGTTCATTTTTTACCTCAGAATAATATGGAAATAAAATTTTATTGGTTTTTTGAAGGGTAAATTCATAAAATTTTGATTTAATTTTTATATTTTCTAAATTTAAAGTTGAGGTTGAAATATTAAAAATTTCAATAGTTTGTGGTTTACTTTTTTTTAGAATTGAAATTCTAAGTTTGTTACTATAAAAAGAAATTTTGCTTTGGAAATTTAAAAGTTTCGTTTCGCTGACCTCGCCATATTTATTTTTTCCTCTTACTAAAATGGTTATTTTTTCTTGGGGTTCTAATTTTATTTGGAAATAATTTGAAGATGAATACCAAAAATCAGACCTGGGTAAAATTTTAATTTCAAAATTTTTTATAATTTCGTTATTTTTAAAGTCAAAGCCATTTAAGTAGATTTTTAAAATTTTGTCGTCTTCCTTAGATAAGATTTGAGCCTCAATTTTAATTAGATTATTTATTTTTTGTTGAATTTGAGGCTTTGTTTCTTCTTTTTTTTCTTCTTCTTTTTTTGAAAGATAGGGTGTTTCGGTACTATAAGGAAATGGCCTAATTAAATTTTTAAAATTTAGATTAAATTCAAAAGATTTTTTAAATATAAAGTAAAAACCCCCGCTTAAAATAAATAAAAAAATTAGAAGCAGAATTAAAATTATATAACTTTTCATTAATAAAATTATAATTCTATGTTAAAATTATTCTATGCTTAACTTTCAAAGTTTAAAAGAATTTATTCTAACAATAAGTAAAGAAAGAGAAATACCGGAAGAAAAAATTTGGGGAGCGCTTGAAGATTCTTTAGCTGCAGCTTTTAAAAAAGAAAAAAATTTGAAAGAAAATATTGTTAAGGCTAAGATAGATTTGGAGAAAAACGATTTGAATTTTTATATTGTTAAGAACGTGGTTGAAGATGATAAGGAAATTAAACCAGAAAGACAAATTAAAATTTCAGAAGCCAGGAAGATAAGTCCAAACATTCAAGTTGGAGAAGATCTTTATTTTAAAATAGATGAGGATGTAAAATTTTCTGAAAAATTTTCAAGAATAGCAGCTCAGGTAGCAAAACAAGTAATTAATCAAAGATTAAGAGAAATAGAAAAAGAAATTATATATGAAGATTTTAAAAAGAAAGAAAATGAAATTGTAAGCGGGATTATTCAAAAAATTGATCCAAAAGTTATTTATGTCGATCTTGGTAAAACTATAGGAACAATGTTTGTTTCAGAATCTATACCTAATGAAAAATATAGAACAGGTCTTAGATTTAGGTTTTATGTTTATGCAGTTGAGAAAACTTCGAGAGGAGTTGAAGTTTATCTTTCAAGATCGCATCCGAATTTTTTATTAAAACTTTTTGAGGCTGAAATTCCAGAAATAAACGAAGGTGTTGTAGAGATAAAATCCATTGCTAGAGAACCGGGTTTAAGATCAAAAGTTTCAGTTATTTCCCATAAAGAAAATATAGATCCTATAGGTGCTTGTGTTGGTCCAAAAGGAGCAAGGATTTTAACTATTATTAACGAACTTAATGGAGAGAAAATAGATATAATTTTATGGGATCCTGACCCAGAGAAATTTGTTTCAAACGCTATTGCGCCCGCTAAAGTAGTTGAAACTAAAATTTTAGAGAAAAGAACTATTCAGGTTTTTGTAGAAGAAGATCAACTTTCTTTAGCTATCGGTAAAAACGGTCAAAATGTAAGATTAGCAGCTAAATTAACTGGATGGAGAATAGATATAAGATCAGTTTCCAGACCAAATGAAGAAATAGAGTTCGGAATAGCCGAAGCCTCATAAATTAGATTATTTTTGGTATAATATAAATCTATGATTGAAAAATTAACTCCAGGTGAGTTGCCCAATAAAATAAATGTTATTATTGAAATTTCTCGAGGAATGCGTAATAAATATGAAATAGATAAAGAAACTGGAATTTTGAAATTGGATCGAGTTCTTTATTCTTCGGTTGTTTATCCATGCGACTATGGCTTTATACCTAAGACTTTATGCGAAGACGGTGATCCATTAGATGTTTTGGTTATTACTAGATTTTCTCTTTTACCAGGAAGTTTAGTAGAAGCAAGGCCACTTGGTTATCTTGAGATGATAGATACCGGAGAAAGAGATGAAAAAATTATTGCAGTACCAGTTGAAGATCCGTATTTTAGCGATTTTAAAGATATTAAAGATTTGCCTCAAGCTTTTTTAGATGAGATAGCTCATTTTTTTAAAGTTTATAAAGAACTTCAACCTAAAAAATGGGTAAAAATTATAGGGTGGAAATCAAAAAAAGAATCTGAAAGATTAATAAAAAAAGCAGTAGAAAGATATAATAAAAATGTTGTTAAAGGTAACTAATCTAAAAGTTAAATTTGAAAGTAAAACTATTTTAGAGAATATTAATTTTGAAATTAAAGAAAACGAAAAAGTTGGAATATTAGGACCAAATGGTGGTGGTAAAACTACTCTTTTAAGAGCTTTAACTTTTCAAATACCATATGAAGGGGAAATTATTTACAAAGAAGGCACAAAAGTCAGTTTAGTACCTCAAATAAAAAACATAAATAGATTTTTACCGATAACTGTAGGGGAGTTTTTTAGTTTATTTAAAATAAAATTAACATATTTGAAAGATTTTTTAAAAGAAGATATTTTTAAAAAGCAGATAGCTAATCTTTCAGATGGAGAGCTTCAAAAAATTTTAATTCTTCAAGCTATCTTTCAAAAACCAGATCTTTTGCTTTTAGATGAACCCACAAGTTTTCTTGATCCGATTAATAAGGAAAATATTTTTTCTTTATTAGAAAAATTCTATCAGGAAAAACCTTTTGCAGTTTTGATTGTTTCACATGATCTTTCTATTATTTCTTCTTTTGTCGAAAGAGTAATTTGTTTAAATAAAAATCTTATTTGTGATGGATTTTTAAATCAAATTACTCCAGATATTTTTGAAAAACTTTATGGTTATAAGGTTGGAATTTATAAACATAAACACTAATCATGGATTTTTATCAAGCTTTAATATCAATTTTAGCAAGTGTTTCTCTTTCGGTTTTATCTAATTTTATAGTTTTAAGAAGATATTCTTTAATAGGAGATGCTTTTTCTCATGTTGCTCTACCCGGTGTTGCTCTTGCTTTAGCTTTGAGTTTTGATATTTTTTGGGGTGCGCTAATTTTTTTGATTTTAGGAGCTATTTTTATTTATTTAATTGAGAAAAAAACAAGTTTTTATCTTGAATCTTTAGTTGGGTTTGTTTTTCTTTTTTCTTTAGCTCTTGGAAAGATTTTTATTAAAGACGAAGAATTAATTGAGTCTTTATTCGGGAATATTAAAAGTACCTCAACTAACGATTTAATTTTAGCAATTTTAGTTTTATTTTTAATACTAGGCGCTCTTTTTAAGTTTAAAAAGGAATTTATTTTAATAACTTTTTCTGAAGATTTAGCCGCAAATTATAGAATTAATAAACATAGAGTTAATTTTATCTTTCTTTTTTTAGTGTCTTTAGCTATTTCTTTGGGTATAAAAATTGTTGGGATTTTGCTAGTGGGTTCTTATCTTGTTATTCCACCGCTTTTTGGTATGCTTTTTGCTAAAAGCCTTAATAAACTTATTTTAATTACTGGTTTTTATGGTTTTTTAACTAGCTTTATAAGTGTTTTGCTCTCTAATTATTTTGAATTTGGGCCAACTTTAGTTTTGGTTCAATCTATTTTTTTCTTTTTAGGTTTTCTATTTAAAAACCTATTTAAAAACATATAATTTGTTATAATAAAAATTATGCCAGGGTAGCTCAGGTGGTTAGAGCACCGCTCTGGTAATGCGGAGGTCACGGGTTCAAATCCCGTCCCTGGCTCATTTGCGGGCGTAGCTCAGCCCGGATAGAGCGCCTGCCTGTCACGCAGGAGGTCGCGGGTTCAAATCCCGTCGCCCGCGCTTAAAACGGGGTGTGGTGTAACGGCAGCACGCGTGCTTTGGGAGCACGTAGATCGGGTTCAAATCCCGACACCCCGACATAAAAATCCTTAAAATTAAAATTGTATTATTATCTTAAAGAGCTCAATTGTAGATTTAGATAAAAATTAGAGAAAACGTATAAGTTGCGATCATCTTTTATATATTGGTTCAAAAATATAAATGTTTAATTTATTAATTATCAGTATAATGCCATATCCTAATAGTTGTTCGCATAGATTCGTTTCAAATTTGCGTAAATTCGTGCGCTACTTCGTAGCATCA
>Ga0197143_1002334_pt1 | contig 14134 bp, 13 predicted proteins | sample GBS70_MetaG_FD_148603 | JGI IMG/M metagenome (GOLD analysis project Ga0197143, IMG submission 148603) | Sediment microbial communities from Great Boiling Springs, Gerlach, Nevada, United States - GBS 70_MetaG | ecosystem: Environmental > Aquatic > Thermal springs > Hot (42-90C) > Sediment...
ATCTACTTCAATAATAACATTTCCTAAGTCAAATATTATATTTTTTATAACCAAATCTTTGTAATTCATTCTTTTAATTTATTGTAATTTTAATTTATTATGCAAAAAAGAATAAATAATATTGCTATATCAATCATACCTTGATTTTTTCTTTTTCCATAAAAGGTTTAAGTTTCTTAAAGATATTTTGGGCATTTTGATTTTTATACCTCTTTCAAAGATTGTTTCTGGAGGTTTATTTTTCCTTATTCGTTCTGCTTTTTTTTTGTTTTTTAACATTCTCTTATATACAGTTTTGTTTGTGCCAACATCTTTGTTTGAATTATAGGTCTTCCAATAATATTCTATCATTTTTTTTTCATATTTAGCTCGTCTTGCTTCTTCTTTTCTTTTTTTTCGTAAATTTTTTTGTTGTTTTCTAATTTCTTTCGGTAAAGGTTTTATAGAAATTATGGTAAAAGTTTTTTTTTGTTTACTTCTGGGACTATCTATAGAATATCTATTAGGCGACTTTTGAGTGTAAAAAAAATTTGGTATTATCGTTAAGATAATAAGAAATTTTATTAATTTAGAAAAAAACATTAAATTTTTTATGTCAAAGTTAATTATTTTTTTTACAATTGTGATTGTTTTTTCTTGTGATAAGGAAGATGAAATACCTAATTTTCCGTTTAATATATATATACCTTTAAATGATCCTGAATATGTAGATTTAAAAATACCAGGAAATTTTAAATACATTGAAGGAGGTGTTTGTGGAATAATTGTTGTTAACAAAGGAAATGACGAGTTTTCTTCTATAGAAAGATGTTGCCCATATAAAGTTGAGCAAAAAAATAAGGTTTATGTAGATACTTCTAATTATAATATATATTGTCCTGTTTGCAATTCTAAATATAACTATTATGACGGAGGTTTTATAAATGGTGTGAGTAAAAAAAGCTTAAGAAATTATAAAACAATATACATAAAAGATAAAGAAATGTTAGAAATTTATAATTAATAGTTAATAAAAATTTTTTATTCATGAGCTTATATGAATTTTAAAACTTTTTAACCAATGTTACAATTTTCAGGTTTTAACTGTTAGCTAAAAATTATAAAAAATTTTTTTCAAGTGATTTTGCTTTTAGAAATATTAAATTATAAGAAAATTGAATTTTAATAGAGAAAAATTTTTTTTAATTAGAAAAAACTTTAATTTTTTTTAATAGTGATATGCAATTCATTTAGTTGTTGGTTAGTAATTGGTGCTGGGCTGTTTGCCATTAAATCTTTAGCAGCTTGATTCTTGGGGAATGCTATAACATCACGTATAGAATTTGCTTTTACCATAATTGCACATAATCTGTCTATCCCAAAAGCTATGCCTCCATGTGGTGGTACTCCATATTTGAATGCATTTAGTAAAAAACCAAAGTTTTGTTCTATTTCTTCTTCTGTAAGGTTTAATATTTTAAAAATTTTATTTTGTAAGTCTAAATTATTTATTCTAATAGAACCACCTCCAATTTCAACACCATTAATAATTAAATCATAAGATTTTGCTCTAACTTTTTCTAATTCTCCTTTTTCTATTAATTCAATATCTTCATCTAGGGGAGAAGTAAAAGGATGATGGACTGTTTTATACCTGTTATTCTCTGGGTCCCATTCAAACATTGGAAACTCTATAATCCACACCGGAGCATATTCAACTTCTGGCTTTATATTACAAATTGTTATTACTTTCTTTATTATTTCATTACCTATTAAATAAACTTTTTCTGTATCATTTCCAGAAATTATTAAAATTGTTCCTTTAGTTAAATTTAGTTCTTTTAATATATCAAGTAAAAACTCTTTATTAACGTATTTATCAAAAGAACTTTTTATATCATTTTCAGAAACTCTAATGTATGAAAAACCATTTAAACCATTAATTTTTGTTAATTCTGAAAATTCATCTAAAATTTTTCTTGAAAGGTTAATTTCTTTTATAGGTATAGCAATAGAGATTGAGGAATTATCAAATAAATTAAAACCAATTTTTTTTAGTTTGTGTGTTAAATCTATCATAAATAAGTTGAATCGTAAATCAGGCTTATCTGTACCATATTTTTGTAATGCTTCATTATAATTTAATATTGTAAAATTATTGAGAGAAATGTTAAGGATTTTCTTAAATAGGTGTTTAATAAGGTTTTCAAATAATGTAAGTATATCAGATATTGTACAAAAAGAGAGTTCACAATCGAGCTGGGTAAATTCTGGTTGTCTATCTGAACGTAAGTCTTCGTCTCTAAAACAGCGAGCAATTTGATAATATTTATCGATGCCAGATATCATTAAAAGTTGTTTAAATATTTGAGGTGATTGGGGAAGGGCGTAAAAATGGCCAGGATAAAGTCTGGATGGTACAACAAAATCTCTTGCACCTTCTGGTGTAGATCTTATTAATATTGGTGTCTCTACTTCTATAAAACCTTTTTCGTTAAGAAACTCCCTAATAGTACTTATAATTTTATGTCTAATTATTAAGTTTTCTTGCATTATAGGGCGCCTTAAATCAAGATACCTATATTTTAACCTTAAGTCTTCATTAGCATCTGTTTCATTTTCTATTAAAAAAGGAGGAATTTCAGATTCACTTAAAATACTTATATTTTCTACTTGTATTTCTATTTCTCCAGTTGGAATTTTATAATTTTTTGATTCTCTTTCTATAACCTTACCTTCTGCTTGTATAACATATTCTCTTCCTAATTTATTGACTTTTTCTAATAATTCTGTAGATGCAATTTTTTTGTATATTGTTAATTGAGTGATTCCATACCTATCTCTTAAATCTATCCATACAATAGAGCCCATATCTCTTATTCTTCTTACCCAGCCACATAGAATAACTTTTTTCCCTAAGTCTTTAATTCTTAATTCACCACAATTGTGAGTTCTATAAATCATAATAAACCTTTTTTTTAAAAATTTTTTGAAGAATTTCGAGTAATTCTTTATAAATGAATGGGTTGGAACTTACAATTTCTTTACCAAATAGAAAATTTTTTTTACCGTTAAAGTCTGAAACTTTACCACCAGCATTTTTTACAAGTAAAGCACCAGCTGCTACATCCCAAGGATTAAGGTTAAGTTCATAAAAAGCGTCAGCCCTACCACAAGAAACATATGCTAAATCTGTTGCTGCACTGCCTAATCGCCTAACTCCACTACTATTCTTAAAAAAATACTTTAAGGCAGCTAAAACTTCTTCAATTCTATTATCATCAAATATAGGAAAACCTGTTATTATTAAGCTCTTATCTATTTCCTCAGTTTTACTAACGCTTATCTTTTTATTGTTTAAATATGAATATGAATTTTCCCAAGTAAAGAATATTTCTTTTCTACTTATTTCATAAATAACCCCTATTAATGGGTTATTATTCTCATATAAAGCTACAGAAATAGCAACAGGCGGAAGTTTGTGAATATAATTTGTTGTACCATCTAATGGATCTATTATCCAAGTTAAACCTTCTATATAAGAATTGCTTAATGTCTCTTCTGCTAAAAAGTTTGCTGTTGGAAGTATCTTACTAAGATTTTCTATTAACATATTTTCGCATTCCTTATCAATCTTTGTTACATAATTATGAGGACTTTTTATTTCATAGTCAAATTCTATATCCCAATTTTTTAAAGCAAATTCTCCAACTTTCTCAACTATCTCACAAACTTTTTTACATAAATCCTCATAATAACTCATAACTTCTAAATTTTTGACCAAAATATATCATTTCTTCTGTTAATTTTACTTCATGTATTTCATTTGGCTTAAATCTTTCGCAGTCTAATTTAATCTCTATATAATTGTCTGTATAAGATATATAATGATTATCTATTTTCCTATTTTCTACTAAAACTTTTCTGTTGGTGTTTAAATTTTTTTTTATAAAGTTTAGATGTTTGTTGAATGAGATTGAATGTAATATTTTTGCTCTACTTTCTTTTTCTTTTTCATTCACCTTATTAGGCAAATTTATAGCTTTTGTGTTTTCTCTTTCAGAATATTTAAAAACGTGTAAATAGGAAAATTCTATTTTGTTTAAAAAATTTACTGTTTCTAAGAATTCTTTCTCTCCTTCTCCAGGAAATCCTACAATAATGTCTAAACCTATACCAACATATGGATTTTTCTTATAGATTTTTTCTATTGTATAAAAAAATTGTTCTGCTGTGTATTTTCTATTCATTAATTTTAAAATTTTGTTAGAAGCTGATTGTAATGGGATATGAAAATGTGGTAAAAATTTCTCTGAATTTAAAATTATTTCAATTAAATCATCATCTAATAAATTTACTTCTATTGAACTTAAACGAATTCTTTCTATTTTTGTTTTTTCCTCAATAGTTAATAATAAATCTTTAAAAGATTCATTAGTACTTTTCCCAAAATCACCTAAATTTATTCCAGTTAAAACTACTTCTTTAAAACCTTTTGAATGTATTTCATTAATTAAATTGATTACTTCATTTATTGGTAAATTTTTACTTCTACCACGGGCAAATGGTACCTTACAATATGAACAAAAATTATCACAACCATCTTGGATTTTTAAAAAAGCTCTAGTTCTGTCAGTTGTTGAGTATGACTTAAAAAATTTTTCATTTAAATTTTCATCAGGATTAATTTTTTTTAATAAAATTTCTATTAAGTTAGTTTTTTCTTTATTAGTATATACATATCTGTTTTTTTGTTTTAGTTCATTAAAATTTGTGGAAGCTAAGCATCCAGTAATTATAATTTTTGCATTTGGGTTTTTCTTTTTATAATAATTTATATAGTATCTTGATTTTTTATCTGCATTTTTTGTTACGGTACATGTGTTAATAACAATATAGTTTGCTTCTAATGGATTATTTGTAATAATTAATGAATTATTTATTGCTTGTTCTTTTAGTGCTTCAGTATCACAATAATTAACTTTACAACCTAAAGTGTGGAAAAAGATTTTTTTCATTAAAGGGTGTTATATTAAGAAACAATTTTTGATAATTCTTCTGTAATATATAGATTATGCCAAACATTTTGCACATCGTCTAATTCTTCTAATTCTTCTATAAGTTTTATTATTTTTTGAGATAATTCTAAATCTAAAGTTTTATATTCATTAGGTATAGCTCTAATTTCTGCGTTTTCTGGTTCAATTTTTAGTTCTTCTAATTTTTTATTTATTTTTCCAAAATTTTCTAGTTTAGTAGTTAAAATAAGAACATCGTCTTGTTCGTCTATTTCATCTACTCCAATATCTATCATTGTTAGTTCAAATTCCTCTTTGTTATCAATTTTATTTAATGGGATAGTGAAAACTCCTTTTCTTTCAAATAAGAAAGAAAGAGATCCTTTAGTGGTTAAGCTTCCGCCTTTTTTATTAAGAATAGCTCTTATATTACCAACAGTTCTATTTGTGTTATCGGTTAAGCAATCAATAATTAAACCGACACCTCCAGGAGCATAGCCTTCGTATGTAACGCTTTGAAAATTTTTAGCTTCATCGTTTGCTTTGTTAATTGCTCTAAGTATATTTTCTTTTGGTACATTAGCTCCTTTCGCGTTTTGTATTGCTAAACGTAACCGGGGATTGCTATTTGGATCTGAACCACCTTCTTTTACAGCTACCTGTATTTCCTTTAGTAATTTTGTAAATAATTTAGACCTCTTTGCATCATTTGCTGCCTTCTTCCTCTTTATTGTCGACCATTTACTATGACCTGACATTTTTCTTTTTTACAAATTTAATAAAATTTGTTTGAATCTTAAATTTTTTCAATTTTTTTAATCTTCTTAATTTCATTTGTTATATTTTAAAAAACATATACAAAAAATTATTTAAAGTTAAATGATTAAATTATTAGCTGATTTTTAGTGAGTTATTTCAAAAATAAAATTTTTGTAAGCTTTATTTTCAAAAAACTTTTTTAAAAAAGATTTTTTGTAGGAAAATTGAAAACAGGAAGGTACTATTTTTGAAAAAATTGTCCAGCAGGGACTTGAACCCCGACTAACAGATCCAGAGTCTGTTGTGCTACCATTACACCACTGGACAATTTTGTTGTCCGACCAGGACTCGAACCTGGACAGGCAGAACCAAAATCTGCAGTGCTACCATTACACCATCGGACAACTTTCACTGCAAATTTAATAAAAAAATATTTTTAAAAAAAATTTTTTTAAAAAATTTTTAATGAAATGAAAACATTTTTTTGTTTAAGTAGATTTGATTAAATTTGAAAAAAATTTTTATGAAAAAAGAAAAATTAAATTTCCTTTTAGCAATAATTTTAATAATAGTATATTCATGTTCTCAAAAAGATAAATATCCTCCAATAATTTATTTAAAGGGGGATAATCCTATGTATGTTACATTAGGCAAATGGTTTAAAGATCCTGGAGCAGATGCTGATGATAATAAAGATGGTCCTGCAATAGTTAATAAAATTGTTAGAACTCACAATATACCAATTCAAGGACCACCAAATGGTGAAGGTATAACAATTAAAGCTAATGATCCTACTAAACCTAATACTGATTATTTTACTGTTAATTATTCCGTAAAAGATAATGCTGGTAACGAATCTAAAGCTATTAGAAAAGTTTATGTGTATAGTTCTATTTGGCGTTTTCACACAAGATATGAAGTAAAAATTGATGCAAAAAAAATTAATCCAACAATTATAAAAGATACATCTGGTGTAATTATAGATTTAACCACAGACCAAAAAGTTAATTATCGTTTATGGTTCCCTAAGTTCCTTTTAAAATTAGGATTTAGAGTTTATGGTGATTTTGAATATAATAGTAATCTTAAAACGTACTTTATAAATATTCCTGAACAAGCAAAGTCTTTTACAGAAAATAATGAAAGAAGACTTTATGTAGTAAAGGGAATTCTTAATGAATCTATTGTAGAAGATACAATTAGCCCCGTCTTTAATATTAAATATAACGTATATAGGTATAAATTTCATTCAGTTGGCACTCAAGCACCACCTGGCGATTACAAAGTATGGAATGATACAATATGGCGTATTATTGACGATGATATTATTACTGAATATTATGAATATTATTACTAAAATTATTTAAAAGTTATTCATACTTTCAATGTTTCATACTTTATACTTAGAAGTTACAAGAAGATGTAATTTTAGTTGTCCTTATTGTTCTGCAGGTTCTAATAATAAAAGTAAATGGGAAAAAGAAAAAAAATTAAATGAAATAGTAAAAAAAATTTTATTACCTGCAAAAGAGATAGGTACAAAAGTTATTGTATTTTCTGGCGGCGAACCTTTTCTTTATCATGACTTCATAAAGTTACTTGAAATAACTAAAAAACTTAATTTTAGAATAGGTATAGCTACTAATGCTTCTTTGTTAAACAAAGATCTTTTACAAAAATTAAAAAAAATAATTGGTAATGATATTGTTTTTTCTATTGGGATTAATTCTTTTGATGATAAAAATTCAGAAACAAGAACAAAAAATGTAAATTTTTTCTTAGAAAAAATTAAACTTTTAAAAGACTTTAATTTTGAGGTTAATATTTCAATAACCATAGGTAAATTTAATTGTCTTGCTTTTGCTAATACTGTAAAAAAAATAAAAGAATTAGGATTACCATATAATAGGATACCTTTTGTACCAAGAAATTCCAATAATAAAGATTTAATGATTGACAAAAATTCCCATAAAAATTATGTATTTCCACATCTTGTTAGTGAATTTAATGGTTATGTTAGTTTTACTCCTTTTTTTCTACCAGAAGAAGAATATTTAAGAATAACTAATTCAAAGAATAAAACAATAATACCATTAGCGCCATCTGTAGGATGTTGGGTAGGCTCTTTCTATGCAATTAATCCTTCTGGAGATGTGGCACCTTGCCCACTATTATCTGATAATATATCCCTTGGTAATGTTTATAAAGAGAATCTTAAAGATATACTTTTTAAAAATGAATTATTAAATAAACTTGTAAATCGTAATAATTTAAAGGGTAAATGTAAAAATTGTAAATACAATTGGACTTGTGGTGGTTGTAGAACCCTGGCTTTTTATTATACTGGCGATTTGTTTCAAGAAGATCCAATTTGTTTTGTAAATGATCTTACGAAAGATGAACTATTTTATTTTGAACAAATTACTATCAAAAACTTTGCAAAGTACTATAAAATGTACTTGATGAGCTTAACGTATGGTTGATAATATTTAACTTTTTTACAAATTGATTTTTTTATTTTTTTAGCTTTTTAAGCTTAAAGAATTTTATATGACTATTAATTTCTTTGTTATTGGAAATTTTTTTACGGACTTATTATTACCTTTTCACAAAAAAATTATATTTTTTTCAGATAAAATTTTTTTAAAAATTTAAACAATATGATTTTTGTAAGTAGTATTTGTGTTTGTAATTTTTTTGGTTTTGGAAGAAATTTTTTATTTTAAATAAGATGTTTAAAAAATGTTAAAAAGTAAAAAAAATTTTTTTAAAAAATTTTAAAAAAAATTGTAAATTTGCAAAAGATGCCCAGGTGGTGGAATTGGTAGACACGCCAGTTTGAGGGACTGGTGCCGGTTAACGGCGTGCAAGTTCGAGTCTTGTCCTGGGCACTAATTTATCCCCCAATTTCATTAAAATATTTAAATTTCGTGTTTTTATCCCCCCTGAGGGGTTTTATTTTTAAAGATTTTTTTAGGGCTTTTTCATAAGATGTTTCTTTAATATTTATTGCTATATTGCTAAATAAACAAGGAACTAAATAACCACTCGCTGTTAACCTTAACCTGTTGCAACTTTCGCATTTACCCCCTTCACCATTTATTACTTTATCAAAAAATCCTCTACTTAAATCCATTCTTTTTATAATTTGATGATAAAAATTATTCTTTTTACAAAAGATTTCTATTTTATAAATATCTTCTTTATTAATATCTAGTAAAACAGTGTTAATTTTGATTTTATTAAAACCTATTTTTTTACAAATTTCTAATCCTTTTAGAACTTTGTTTAAATCACCATATTTAGTTATTTGCTTATATTTTTCAGGATTAAGGCTATCTATACTTACATTAATTCTTTTTATTCCTGCTAAGTATAATTGTTCAGCGTATTCTTCTAGGTAATAACCATTTGTGGTTAAAGAAATATCTTTTAGTCCATTAATTTTTGTAATTTCTTTAATAAAAAAAATTAAATTTTTTCTTACTAAAGGCTCGCCGCCTGTAATTTTAATTTTATTTATGCCTAACTTTACAGCAACTTTAACAAAATCTATTATTTCTTCATATCTTAAAATTTTATCGTGGTCTATGAATTTTACTCCTTTCTCGGGCATGCAGTAAAAACATCTGTAATTACATCTATCTGTTACAGATATACGTAAATAATTTATTTCTCTATTGTATGAGTCTAACAGAGACATAAGTTCCTTTTTTAAAAAACTTAGTATTTGGAGGCAAAATTATTATAGCATTTGCTTCTATTAATGAAAAAATATGACCTGATCCATGAAATTTCATTACTTTAACTTCATTGTTTTCTATTTTTGCAGGTATTAAAGATATTCTATCAGTTGTTTTTTTTTCATAGTCGTTTAATAATGGTAAATTTAAAAGTATAGGCTCATAATTATGTCCCATAAATTTATAAATGGAATGTTTTACCAGGAATTCAAATTGTACAAAAACAGATACAGGATTTCCTGGCAAACCCCAAAAAATTGTAGAATCCTTTCTAGCTAATAATGTAGGAAAACCTGGTTGAATTAATACATAATGAAATAGAATATCATAATCTAATTTTTTTACGGATTGATGTACATAATCGTGATCACCTTTTGAAACTCCTCCAGAAAAAATTATTATATCAAAATTTTTTTCGAGTTCATTTATTTTTTCTAAAATTTTTTCTTGTTCATCTTTTATTATACCTACATAATATGGTTCTATGCCCATTTTTTTTAAGTTTATTATCAATTGATATGCATTTGAATTTCTCACTAATCCTTCAATAGTGAGAGGAAAATTGGGCTCTATAATTTCATTACCTGTGCTTGCTATACATATCTTGGGTTTTTTGAATACTTTTACTCTGGTTTTACCTATGGATGCTAAAGAAGCTATGTGTTGTGCTTTAATTAAAAGTCCTTTTTTCATTAATAAATTTCCTCTTTTAATATCTTCTCCCTTTTTCCTGATGTTTGACTTACTTTCAATTTTGAGTATTTTTATTTTATTGTCTTCTAAATTTTCCGTATTTTCAACTTTTACCACACAATCGATATAATCTGGTAATTTGGTACCAGTAGTAACTTTATAACATTCATCTTCATTAATTTCATATGCAAAATCTTGTCCTGCAGAAACAAATCCTATTACTTTTAAAATTTTTCCTTCTGTAATAAAATTTTTTAATGTAGCATATCCATCTACTGCACTATTATTGAATTTAGGATAGTCTTCTTCTGCAAAAATATCTTCTGCTAAAACCCTATTATAAGAATCTAAAAAATCAACTTCTTCAATTTCTTCTGTACTTTTTATTTTTGTTTGTATATAATTTAATGCTTCATTATATGTTATAGCCATAATTAAAAATTTTTTATCTAAATTTTTTAGAATCTATAATTAAGTAATCTTTTAGATTGAAAGGTGAAATATTTTGCCACGTATGAGTTTCAAAAGTAAAATATAATAATGAACATCTACTTAAAAAAAAAGAAGTTCTTAAAATTGTGGATGCTATATTAGAAAGAGAAGGATTATGCCCAAAAATCCAAATATTGTTGAATTTTTCGTATTTTATTAAAAGTTCCTGTATTAATTCAGATAGACTTTCTATTTTGTAATAAAGAGAGTTTTCTATGTACAATGGAATAGACTTATTAAGTTCTTCTAAAAATTCTATGGCAGTTTGGTAAGCTCTAACTGCATTGCTTGATATAAATACTGCCTCTTCTAAATTTAACCTTTTAATTTCATTACTAATTTTTTTTATTAAAGAAATGCCATCTTCATTAAGAAATCGATATTTATCGTTATTATCCACTGTAGAGTTTATAGAAGGAATACTGTGCCTAATTAATGTTAAATACTTCATAAATAATTAAAATCTAACTTTCCTTCGAAAATAAATTTTGGTTCTCCTATTAAATGTATGTTTTTAAAAAGTGAATTATTTTTTGTTACCTTTACTACTAAAGGTCCGCCTAATGTATTAACTAATATTTCATAGTCATTTTGAGGTTTTTGATATAAAAAAATTATTGTAGATGCAACAGCTCCAGTACCACAAGACATGGTTACTTTTTCTACACCCTTTTCATAAGTAACTTTTTTTATTGAATCTTCAGTAGTACTTTCAAAAAAAGTAACATTTATAGGTTTTCCATAAAGATGATTATATTCTTTCCCTTTTTCATTGCAATCAATAGATAATACGTTTATTACAGGTAAAACTAAATGTAAAGTCCCAACATCAACTATATAACCAAGATTATTAAATTTTTTTATTTTTTTTAAGTCAATATCAGAAAAAGATACGGAAAATTTATCATTTCCTATATAATTACCATAATGAATACCATCACCTGCTAAAAACCTTATACTACTTACAAAATATCTTTTATCTTTTAAATATTTTAAAAAACATAGTGCTCCATTCCCACAAAAATTAGCATAACTACCATCTGGATTATAAATGTTAAATTTGAATATGCCATTTTCGCTAATCTCTAATATTAATATTCCATCTGCTCCAACTCCAAAATTTCTATTACAAATTTTTTTTATTTTTTCTTCTGTTAGTTCAAAATCTGGAAAAAAAATTTTATCAAATATTAAAAAATCATTGCCATTTAAATGATACTTAAAAAAAGTAATATTCATTTAAATTTTTTTTTGCAAATGCAAAATTAATTTTTATTTTTTTAACCTGAAAATTGTAAATAATTTTTTAAAAATTTTTTTAATGATTACTATTCAACTTGAAAGTTTTTATTTTTTTGTACTTAAAATTTAAAGTTTTTTTAATCAAAACAAAGCTAAAATTTTAATTTTATAATAGTTGAAAAATCAATAAATATTTTAATGTGGCACAAAATTTGTAAGAGAAATTTATAAGAAAGGATGAAATTTTTTAATTTTGTAAAATGTCTTTTTTATGAAAAAAACTTTAGTAAATGTTTTATTATCTTCAGTGATAGTATTAATTGTTCTTTTTTTTGTAGAAAAGTTTTATGTAAAAAAAACTAAAGTAGATTATGAACCGTATCAATTGCAATATAATAAAACAAATAATTTTGTTAATTCTCAAAGTTTACCAGATTTAACTTACGCAGCAGAATTGGCTATATATGCCGTTGTTCATGTTAAGACAAGTATAGAATATAGAACAGGGGATATTTTTGATTTCTTTTTTGGTTATACTCCTCAAATACAAGAAAAAAAATTACCTATTGGTTCTGGCGTAATAATTTCTTCTGATGGATATATTGTAACAAATTATCATGTAATTGCTAACGCTAATAAGATTGAAGTAAGTTTGTGGGATAAAAGAACCTTTGAGGCTAAATTGATTGCATCTGATCCATCATTAGATTTAGCTTTATTGAAAATAGATGCAGATAATTTATCATATTTGACTTTTGGTAATAGTGATGAATTAAAGATAGGTGAGTGGGTACTTGCCGTAGGTAATCCATTTAATCTTACAAGTACTGTAACAGCTGGAATAGTTAGTGCGAAAGCGCGTAGAATTGGATTACATGGACCAATTACTTTAGAATCTTTTATTCAAACAGATGCAGCAGTTAATCCAGGTAATAGTGGAGGAGCACTTGTTAATACTAAAGGAGAACTTGTAGGTATTATTACAGCAATCGCTTCTCAAACTGGTAGTTATATTGGTTATTCTTTTGCTATACCTTCTAATTTGGTTAAAAAAGTTGTTTCTGATTTTATTAAATATGGTGAAGTTCAAAGAGCTTACTTAGGCGTTATTATTAATTCAATTACTGATGATTTGGTAAAAGAAAAAGGCCTACCTACAACTATGGGTGTGTATGTTGAAGATGTCATCCCCAATAGTACAGCAGAAGAAGGAGGCATTAAGCCAGGAGATATTATAGTTAAAATTAATGATGTTGTAATTAAAGATGTTCCAGAACTCCAAGAACAAATTGCTCGCTTCGAACCAGGACAAGTAATAAAAGTTGTTATCTTAAGAAATGGTAAAGAACTAACTTTAGAAGTTACTTTAAAAAGCCAAAAGACTTCTATACAAACATCTTCCTTAGTTTATTCTTCTACATTAGGTGCAAAATTAAAATCTATAAATGTAAATGAATTAAAAAATATTAAAATAAGAAATGGTGTTCAAGTTGTTGAAATTGGTCCAGGCCTTCTACAGTCTCTAGGTATAAAAAAAGGTTTTATTATTACACACATTAATGGCACTTCAGTTAATACTCCTCAAGATGTTGAATTATTAATTAAAAGAATTAAAGGGAATATCACTATTGAAGGAATATATCCAAACGGTATGTATGCATATTATAGTTTTTTCAAAAAATAATATTTAACTTATCTTCAAATAAAGTTAGGTTCTAAAAAATTAGCATAATTTTTTTAAAAATTACATTTCTTTTAAAAATTAAACTTTTTACTTCAATATGAAATTAAATTTTTTGTTATCTGAATGTTTAATTAATTTGTTTTAAAGTATTAAATTTTGATTAAATCTTTTACGGATAATTAAAATTAATTCTAATGAATTAAAATTCAAATTTTTGTGATCTTAGACAATACACTTTGGTTATATTTTTACTTTATAATTTTTTTGTAATCATTGGACATAACCAGATTTTTCAAGTAATTTATTTTATTAAAATCTTTATATTCAAGTTACCCGTTTGAATATTTTTAACTTTCTAAATACAAAAAAATCTTTATAAACGTTTAATATTAATTTGTTTTGGTGGATTAAAAAGGTTAAAAACTTATACGAATAAAGAGAACACCTAGTTATACTAAAAAAAGGATATGAAAAAGGTAAATGATTAAAAAAATTAAGTTTATACTTTATATAAAATTTATATA
>Ga0197143_1002335_pt1 | contig 14129 bp, 11 predicted proteins | sample GBS70_MetaG_FD_148603 | JGI IMG/M metagenome (GOLD analysis project Ga0197143, IMG submission 148603) | Sediment microbial communities from Great Boiling Springs, Gerlach, Nevada, United States - GBS 70_MetaG | ecosystem: Environmental > Aquatic > Thermal springs > Hot (42-90C) > Sediment...
TTAGAAAATAAGAATCCAAAAAATAAGGAAGCTTTGTATATTTTGATAGAGATTTTGATAAGGAATATAAATAACTTTCCTCAAGATAAAAGGAAAGAAGTATTTTATCAGATAATAGAGAAAGCTAATTGGATAAATAATAATATAGATTATTATGATTATAAAGCTTATTATTATAAGGGATGGGTGTTTTATAATTTAGGGGATTTAGCTACTGCTGAAAGAAATTTTCTAAGATCCTTGGAATATTATGCTAATTATTTACCTTCTTTATATTATTTATCTAAGGTTTATTTAGATAAGAATGATTTAGAAAATGCTAGTAAAATTATTAAAAAAATATTAAACATAGAACCTGCTAATATTAATTTTAAAAAATTATATTTTGAGTTGTTAGTAAAGCAAAGTAAATTTGATGAAGCTATAGATTATTTTGATTCTGAGCTTAGTAATTTAAATGATGAAAATATCTATTATTTATTAGCGTTATCTTATTATAATAGAAATGAATTTCAACAAGCTTTAAATTATATTGATAAATCTTTAAATATAAGTCCTAATGATAATGATCATCTTAAGTTAAAGCTAAAAATATTATTTAAATTAAAAGATTATAAAAAAGCAGAAGAAATAATTAATAATTATTTTAAAGATAGCACAGACGAAGAGATAAAAAATATGTACAGTAATATTCAGGCTATAAAGAAACAGAGATTATATATTTTAATTGCTATTTTTTTAGCTTTATTAACTTTATTAATAGGTGGATATTTTTATTCTAAAAGTTATAAAGAAAATAAGTATAAGAAATATTTACAAGAGCAAAAGGCTAGCTATATAGAAAAGGTATCAAAAAAAGCAGAGAATTTAGAATTATTAACTGGTTATGCGTATGATTTCTTAGCTAAATTTTTGGGAGTCCCTAAAATTGGGATCTATATTGTTGATAGTAAAAAAGATAATACTTTATATAGTTATATTAATAATATTTCTGATGAATTACCTGTTACATTCTATATTTTTACTAAGTATTCTACGTGGTTAAATGAAAATGCTAATAAACCACTTAGCATTTATCAAATTCAAGAGGATCCTATTATAAGTGAATATTTTGGGGGTAAAAATTTAATTAATTTTAAAAAGCTGGGAGTAAAGGTAATCATACCCGCGGTTTCTAGGGGAACTTTACAAGCATTAATTTTATTAGCCGATGGTAAAGAGGAAGATATATTTTTTGAAAATATAAAACAGAAAAAGGAAGTGTTAATTGATATAATTGAGGAGTTTGCTAATGATATTATGTCTACAAGGTTTAAGGAGGTAGCTATATTAGATGAGCTAACTCGTCTTTATAATAGACGTTATATGTTACAAAAATTGGAAGAAGAAATTTCTAAAGCTGAACAAACTAAATCCAAATTATCTTTTATTTTATGCGATATAGATAATTTTAAGAAATTTAATGATACATATGGGCATCAAGTGGGTGACGAGGTTTTAAGGGTTGTTGCTAAGGTTTTTAAGGAATCTTCTAGAACTGATTTTGATATACCTTTTAGATATGGTGGTGAAGAAATTGGTATAATTTTACCAAATACGGATTTAGAAAAAGCTTTTCAAATAGCTGAAAGAATAAGAACTAATATTTCTTCAAGAAGATTTGAGGGAATCCCTACTATTATTACTATTTCTATAGGGGTATCTACTTATCCTGATCATGGATTGGATGTAGAATCTATAATTAAGGAGGCAGATGAAGCTTTATATTATTCTAAAAAAACTGGAAAAAATAAAACTACTGCTGCTGGAGTTAAAGTTTTATTAACTGAACCTAGTTTAGCTGATCAAGAAAATATTTCTAAAGAACAAAATTTATCTAAAATTGATACTCAGCAACATCATAAAGATTTAAAAAGGGATTTCAAATTACCTTCATTTTGCTATTCTTATGAAGATTTTATGAGTTATTATAATACTTTAAAAAGTAGTATTTCTAATATTAAGTTGGTTTCTGTGATATCTGAAATAGATAGCTACGAGAAAATTTTATATGATGTTCATTTTAATTTATTATTAACCGAGAGTATTACTGCTAAACTTGTTGGCAATAATGAAGTTGAAATAAAAGTTTTATTGGTAGAAAGGTCAGAAAAAGAAATTCAAGACTTAATTAATTCTATTCAAAATAAATTTAATGTTAAAATTAGCTAATTTTTATTTATTTATTTTTATTTATTTATTTTTTTATTTAGAAAAAAGGGGGACTCAAGAATGATTAAAAAAGTAATTAATTTTTCTAGAAAATATCAAAGAGAATTAGCTATCATAAATTTATTTCAGATTATTTTTTTTAAAAGTAAATTTACTTTTGAATTTTTAGATGATTATTTTAAGAATTTATTAAATATATACCTAATTAATAAGATAGATATTGATTTAAGAATTTGGAATATAGTTAGGTATACTGATTTTAATATTTTAAATGAATTAGAAAAATCTTTACTAATTTTGCTTTTTTTAGAAACTTTAAATTCTGATTTAGATCCTAAAATTATTTTATCTATTTATGTTAATTTATCTATAAAGTATTGTAGAAAAAATTTTAATAAACTTATACCGGTTTTTTTAGCTAAAATAAGAAATGAATAAATTTTTAATTTTTGTTTTTAAGATTTTTATAAATATAGTTAAGTTATTAGTTTTATTAGTTTTATTAGCTTTATTTTTTGGAATTTCATTTATTGTAGGAATTATAATGGAGGCTAAGAAAGAGTTACCTGATGTTAGTTCTATAAGAAATAAAGTACCGGTTATGACTTCTGAAATTTTTTCTTCAGATGGTGTTAAAGTAGCTAAGTTATTTGTAGAGAATAGGTACTGGGTTAGTATTAAGGATATTCCTTTTACTGTTAGGAATTGTTTAGTAGCTGCTGAGGATGAGAGGTTTTATTATCATAAGGGAGTAGATATTATTGCTGTTGTTAGAGGGATTATTAGTATACTAATGAATAAAGAAATAACCCAAGGTTCTAGTACTGTTACTCAGCAGTTAGCTAGGATTTTATTTTTAAGTCCTGAAGTGAGTATTAAAAGAAAAATTAGAGAAGCATTAATAGCTAATGAATTAGAGAAGTATTTTTCTAAGGATGAAATAATGGAACTATATTTAAATTTGGTTTATTTTGGGGAGGGGGCTTATGGTATCGAAGCTGCTTCTAAAGTTTATTTTTCTAAAAGTTCTAAAGATTTGAATTATCCTGAAGCAGCATTAATTATTGGATTGCTACCTGCTCCTTCTTCTTATAATCCTTATATTAATTTTAAACTAGCTAAGGAAAGACAATTATATGTTTTAAAAAGATTACTTGATTTAAATTATATTTCTAAACAACAATATGAAGAATATATTAATTATCCTATTAATTTAAAAAGAGAGAAATTGGAGGAAGAAAATATTCTTTATCCTTATTATACTAATTTTGTTATTCAAAATTTTCAAAAACTAACAAATAATAAGATAAATTATGAGGATCTTAAAACCCAAGGGTTAAAAGTATACATAGCTTTAGACTCTAAATTACAGGATTCTATTGAAAAGATGGTAAAAAGAGAAATAGATAAAAACCGAAATTTATATAACGTTAATCAGGCAGCAATTGTGTTGATAGAGAACTATACTGGTAGAGTTATTACCGTTATTGGTGGATATGAATATAGAATTAATGATCAATTTAATAGGTTTTATCAAGCTTATAGGCAACCAGGTTCCACTTTTAAAATATTTGTTTATACTGCTGCTTTGATGAATGGTTTTGATGTTAATTCTGTTGTTGTTGATAAAATTTATACTTATATTGGTACTGATGGTAAACCGTATTCTCCTGTTAATTGGGATAATAAATATTGGGGAACACTTACCTTAGCTGATGCTTTTGCATTTTCTAGGAATACTGTGGCAGTTTATTTAGCTAATTTGGTAGGTATTAACAGAGTTATAGAATTAGCTTATAAGATGGGGATAAAATCTAAATTAGAACCTTATTTATCTACTGCTTTAGGGGCCTCAGTTGTATCTCCTTTAGAAATAGCTATTGCTGTTTCCACTATTGCTAATAATGGTCAATATATAGAACCTGTTTTTATTGAAAAAGTTTTAGATAGATATGGGGGAACTATTTTCTTAAATTCTAGCAATTATAGATTAGAAAATCAAGTTATTCCTTATGATATTGCCCAGAAGATGAAGTATTTGATGAAGCAGGTAGTTGATAGAGGGACTGGTACTAACGCTAAAGTTCCCGGCATTAATGTTTATGGAAAAACAGGTACTACTAGTGATCATAGGGATGCCTGGTTTGTTGGATTTACTGATGATTTTACTTGTGTTGTTTGGGTTGGAAATGATGATTATTCTAAATTAAATCAAGTTTATGGGGCTACTTTACCTGCTTTATTATTTAGATATACTATTGAATTAGCTTATAAGCATCATAAACCATCTAATAAAATGAAAGATATTAAATATAAAATACTTAAAAAAACTACTACTTCAGATACTAATAAAAATACAGATAATACTTTTAATGAATCTACTTCTAATAATAAAACAAATAAAAATAAACAAACTTTTAATTCAAATGTTGTAGAAAAAACTTCAAATACTACAACTATTGATTATAACACTTTTCCTTGGGAAAATACTACTAATTAGAAAGTAAATTACTTAAAATATGCTATCTATAATATAATAAATAAATTTATTAAGGTTATCCTTAGCTGTAAATAATTAAACTAAAAAATGTAGTTAATAATTCCAGATGTAGTTTAAAGATGATTAAAATTTAATTTAAAGATAAAAAATATTGATAATAATTTGTGTTTATTTGACTTTAGGAGCTTTGATAATTATCTTTAAAAAATACTACTAATTAAAATAAAAATATAAACAAAATATTTTTATAGGAGGGTTTTATTTTTTTGATGTAGAATTCTTTTAATAGTAATTAAAGTTTATTTAAGGAACTTAAGGAAGGAGTAAAAAAATGAGTATATTAGTTAATAAGGATACAAGAATAATAGTTCAAGGGATTACGGGGAAAGAGGGTAGTTTTCATACTAAGCAAATGTTAGATTATAAAGCTAATATAATAGCTGGAGTTACTCCTTATAAAGGGGGACAAGAGTTTTTAGGAGTTCCTGTTTATAATACGCTTTCTGAAGCTATAAGAGAAAAAGGAAAAGTAGATGCTAGTGTAATTTTTGTTCCTCCTAAATTAGCTCCTAATAGTATACTAGAGGCTATCTTAAATGATATAAAAATAATTGTGGTGATAACTGAGGGTATTAAGCAGCATGATATGTTAAAAGTTCATTATTACTTAAGGAGATCTAATAGTATAATGATAGGTCCAAATTGTCCAGGAATTGCTACTGCTGGACAAACTAAATTAGGGATTATTCCTAATAATGTATTAGAGCCTGGGATAGTTGGGTTAGTTTCTAGGAGCGGGACTATTTCTTACGAGATTTTAAAATTATTAAAAGATCATAAATTAGGACAAACTACTGTAATAGGTTTGGGAGGAGATCCTTTAATTGGTTTAAGATTTAAGCAAGCTTTAGAAATGTTTTTAAATGATTCTGAAACTAAAGCTGTTGTTATGGTGGGAGAAATTGGGGGTAGTGATGAAGAGGAAGCTGCACCAATTGTTAAAAAGCTAGTTGAGAATAATAAACCTGTGGTTTGTTTTATTGCAGGTAAGAATTCCCCAGAAGGTAAGAGGATGGGGCATGCAGGTGCTATTATTATGGGGAAATCTGGAAAACCTGAATATAAAGTAAATGCATTAAAGCAAGCTGGTGCTATTATTAGTGATACTATCCAAGAGATACCTGTTATTTTAAAAAAAGAGCTATCTAAGGTTAAATTAGAAAGTTAAATTTTTCTAAATTTTATAATGATAATTTTTAATTTTTTTAGCTTTAGTAAGAAAATAGCTAATAATATTATATTTTTCTTATTGTTTTGTTTTTATTTTGGAGTTGCTTATTCGTATGAAGTTAGGGTTGTTTATTTTTATGAGGATGGTAATTATTTTGTTTTTTATTATCCTAATTCTTTAAAGTTATTTGTGGATATTAATAGTGGATATGTTGTAAAACCTGAGGACCAAGAAGCTAAAATAAATTTTGTTTCGTATATTTTAAATACAAAGACTTTTATAAGTAGGGATGAGGATACTTTTACTAAGCTTTATTTAATAAAAAAAGCTATTGGATTTGATTTTAACGATGTACAACCTAATAATCTTGATTACTACTCTTGGTCTAATTTAACTTATAAATATTTAATAATTTTTTTAAAAAATTTAGAAAATTCTATTACTATAACTATTCCTGCTTGGGAAAATTTGAATGAAAATGATAAAAAAGATATAATAGAGAAATATAGATTAGTTTTTGGTACCTCTTTTAATGAACCAAGATATCTATCTTATGAGATTATCTTTAGGAAGGATATTAAATATTATCAAGCTCGGAATTTAGTAAATGATAGTATATATAATACTGATACTATGTATAATACTAAAAATATTTTATATAGTACTCAAAAAGTTTTATATGGTGATCAGTTAGATATTTATAACAAAAGTGATTCTACTAATAGTATTTCAGATTCTATAGTTGTTACTCTTAGTACTTTAGTTAGTGGTAAAAATAATAATTTGAATAGGAATTCTAATAGTAATTTAATTTCTTTTATTTACGAGAATAAATTTATTATTGTTTTTATTTTTCTTTTGTTTTTACTTTTAGTTACTTTATTTGTGGGATATTTTTTGGTTAAGAAATATTTATTTGTTTCCAATAAAATCCATAAGGAAGTTGATTTAGATAATAATGATGATAAAAAGGAGTTGGATAAAGTTAGCGGAGTAGAAAATAATTTTGGTAAATCTTTAGAAAAGAAGATAGAGGAGATAATTGAGCAAAGGTTATCTAATTTTGAACAGAAAATAATGGAAAAATTTAATTTTACTATTTCAGAATTAAATAAGAGGATAGATGGTATTGAAAGTAGTTATTCAAATTTACCTACTAATAAAGAATTAAAGGATATTGAATTAGGTTTGAGTAATGATGTTTATAATACTAAGGAACAGGTTTTTGATAGTGATTTAGGTAAGTCGAAAAAATTGGATCCTGAAAATCTTGAGATTTTTATGTTTAAAGTAGATAATATTATTTCTAAGCTAAGGTTTTTAGAAAATTATAAAGATTATAATATTAATGAGAAAGCTACTAAAATAATTTTTAAATTACAAGAATTAAAATCAAAAGTTAGGGTTTCTAAATCAATTAATATGTCTTTTTGGGAAGATATTGTTAAAAGTGATATAATTGATTTTATTTCTCTTTTAGATAGATATTTAGTTTCTATTGATTATAATCTTAATATATCAAAAGTTAGAGAGGAATTGCTAAATGCTTTTGACTTAGAAGAAATAGAAGTTGTTGTAGGTACTACTAAGGTTAATATTATTGAGCACAAAGTTGAAGGATATTCTAGAAATCCCAGTATTCCTAATGGAATTATAACTGATTTAAAAGAAAAAGGTTATAAATATAGAGGAATAGTTTTAAAAAGAGCAAAAGTTATAGAAAATAGGGTATAGATATGGATAAATACCGCCTGCTGAGTGGTATCCATATCTGTTTTAAGGCGGTTAATAAATACCTCAGCCTAAAGTGTTTGTATACACTTTAGAAAGAAATGGAAAATATATGCAGTTTAACAGGAATTTATTAAATCAGGTACAAAGTATGGCTAGTAAATTACAGCAGGAAATGGCTAATGAAAAATACGAAGGACAAGCTGGTAATGGAAAAGTCAAAGTAGTTGTCAGTGGGTTACAAGAGGTTATTTCTATTAGTATTGATGATGAATTATTGAAAGACGATAAATCATTATTAGAGGATTTATTAGTTGTTGCTTTAAATGATGCTCTAAATAAGTCTAAGGAAGCCGGTAATAATGCTATAGCTAAATTACTTGGTAATATGAATTTAAATTTATTTTAAATTATAAGCGATAACTATAAGGATTTAGGAGTAGGTAGCATTGCGATAATAAATCTATGAGATATTTTAAGGCAGTTTGAAGTATTTTTTAGGTAAGTGAGTGATTATAATTGCTTAGGTTATCTTTAAAAAAAGTTTCAGATATAGAAAATGATTCTCTTATTATTAAAAAAAAGTACCAGCTTACTTTAAAAAATAAAGTTATTTTATTAGGCAAAGGGATTCATACAGGTATAAAATCTAAAGTTATTATACACCCCTATAATAAAGGTATTGTTTTTAAGAAAGGAAAAGAATATTTAAAATTAAGCCCTTTTAAAGTGATTAATACCTTCGCTAGTACAGATTTAAGTTTTGTAAAAACTGTGGAACATCTTTTAGCTGCATTGTTTTTAAATAAAATAGATAATGTATTAATAGAGGTTTTTGGTTTAGAAATTCCCATTTTAGATGGTAGTATTTTTTATTTTAATAAAGTTCTGGAAAATAATTTTTTTATTTTAGATAAAAAGGCTAAGTCTTTAAAACTGAAAAATATTACTTTAGATAAAATTAATTTGAATTTAAATTATAAGATATTTGAGAGTGATATTTTAAAAATTTATTGTATTCAAAGAGATGTTAAGAAAAACAGATATTTTTTAGCTTATTACGATGAAGGTATGGGTATTTATCCTGCTAAAACTTTTGGGTATATTAATGATTATGATTTTTTGAAAAATAATAACTTAGCAAATGGTGCTGATTTTAAAAATACTTTAATTCTAAGTGTTAATAAAACTAATGATTTTTTTTATTTTAATAATGAATTAGCTTATCATAAGATAATAGATTTTATTGGCGATCTTTTTACTATACAGATAAAAAATATTAAAGCTACTTTTGTTTTAATTAATCCTAATCATGCTCTTAATAATAAACTAGCAAGAATTATTTTTAGAAATATTTTAAAAATAAAAAATATTTAAAATAAAAAAATGTTTAATTAAATATTATGTTTAAGCAGAATTTAGAATATTTTAATTTGATAAATTTAATAAATATAGAAATAAATCATAAAGTTGCTCCTATTGAAGTAAGAGAAAAGTTGTTTTTTGATAAAAATAATCTAATATCTTTAAAAAATTTTATTATTCATGATGATTTTCTTAAAACGATAATTAATGGGATATTTATTTTATCTACTTGTAATAGAACTAGTTTATTTATTGATTTAAATGTAAATCAAATGTATAAAAAAAATTTTGAAGCTTTTATAAATATTGATAAATTTAGTTTTTATAATTTTTTATTTAGTTTGGATATTGATAATATATTAAATAAGCTTAATTTAGATAACTTAAAAATTTACTTAACAGTAAGAAGAGGGTTAGATGCTGTTGAGAATTTGCTTAGAATATCTTGTGGATTAGAGTCTCAGGTTTTTGGTGAAACTGACATCATTAGACAAATTAAACAATATTATAATTACTCTAAAGAGCTTAATTTGTTGAGTCCTTTTTTAGAAATTTTAATTAACAAAATTTTACACTATTCTAAAGAATTTGATATTAATATAAGATCTAAGTTTAACAATCTTAGAAATAGTTTAGCTAATTTTATTGTAAATTTTATTAAAAAAAGTAATTATACTAAAGCAAATTTATTGTTTATTGGTTTGGGTAGTATTTCTAAGCAGATAATAAAACTTATAATAAATGATAAGTTTATTTCTAATAGAATTCAAGAAATTGTTATTGTTTCTGATTACTATGAAAACTTTAAACAAAATTTAAAAGATTATTCTATTTTTATTTTTTATAAAAAAAATGAAAAAAAATTAATCTTTGAAAGGATAAAAGATAAAATAGATTTTATTATAGCTAATTCTAAAAATTTTTTCTTGGAATATGAATATTTAAAAGATATAGCTAAAGAGGTTATTATCTTTGATTTGGGTGTTCCTAGGAATGTTGATCCTTCTATTTCTAAGTTATCAAATTTTAAGTTATTTAATTTGGACAAATTAAAGGAAATTGATTATAATGATGATTCATTAATTATCTCAAATAATTTAAATGAGATTATTGAATTTTTTATCAAGGAAAAGATTGGAGAGTTTTATAATTACATTATTTCCAGAACCTTAGATAAAAAACTATTGACTTTCTATGAACAAATGCAAAATATAAAACAAGAAATATTAATTGAGAAAAACTTAAAAAAAATAAGTAGTATAGAATTGATAGATAAGTATATAAAGAAATTGATTTACAAAATTTCGAAGGTACATAAAGATTATATGCTATTAACCCATAATACGGGGATTTTTAAGAAGCAAGTAATATTAGGTAGTAGGGGATCTAAATTGGCATTAATTCAAACTTATAAGGTACTTGATTTATTAAAGTTATTTTTTCCAGATTTTGATTTTTATGTTAAAATTATAAAAACTAGTGGAGATAAAAGAATTTATACTAATAATTCATTTGTAAAGGAATTAGAAGAAGCTTTAGTTAATGAAGAAATTGATATAGCAATTAATAGCTTAAAGGATATGCCTTATAATATTCACGAATATACAAATATAGCAGCTGTATTAAAAAGAGAAGAAGTAAATGATATTTTAATATCTAAAGATAACAAATCTTTTTGGGATTTGGAGCCTTCTAAAGTTATTGGTACTTCATCTTTAAGAAGAAAAGAACAATTAAAATTACTTAGACCTGATTTAATATTTAAAGATATAACTGGAAATGTTGATACTAGAATAAGAAAGTTAAATGATTTAGGAGATTATGATGCTATAGTTTTAGCAAAAGCTGCGGTTAAACGTTTAAACCTTGAAAGTTTTATATCTTATGAGTTTTCAGTTGAGGAAGTTGTTCCTGCTATTGGTCAGGGAGTTATTGCTTTACAAACTCGTAAAAACTCATATTTAAATCAAATTTTAGCCAAAATTAATGATATTAAAACTTTTTTAGAGATAACTATTGAAAGGGAGATTATGGGAATACTTAAGTTAGGCTGTAGAAACCCTTTGGGATTGTACGTATCTATTGAAAATAATTTTATTGATATCTATTATTTCTTTATTTTTAATGATAAAATATTTAAAGGTAAGAAACAAATTGATTTAATAAACAATAGTGATTTCCAATTGATTTTAAATATAATAAAAAAACAAGAGAAATATTATGATTTAAAAAAAGATTTAAACAATGTTATAAATGATTTAGTAAATTTTTTTATAAAAGAAGTAATTTTCCAATTTCAGTAGTTTCTAATTTCAGTAGATACCGCTTTTTATTTAAAAAATCTTAATTATTAATTATCCTTAGTTTTTATAATATTATAATTATTAACTAAGTATTATTTTATTATCTACTAAGTTATATTTTATCTAACCAATTGTGAGGCATTTTTAACCATATCGTTAAGAGCTCTAAAAGAGGACATGGTAGCATTGTATTGCATTTGAGCTAACATAGCTTGTTGAACTTGTTCGGGGATGTTAATATTTGACATTTCTAAGTGTTTAGCTTTAATTTCTCCAAAGGCTCCTGTTCCAGCTTCACCAATATTCGGTTTTACATCTTTAGCATCAAATACAGTATCTGATTTTCTTGTTAAAGTAGAAGGATCACTGAAATTAGCTAAAGCTATCTTATATATTGGTTCTTTTTTAGTTATTGTTTGATTAGTTATAGGATCTGTATATCTTAGAATACCATTAACTACTCCATTATCATCTATTTCGTAATCATTATATTTACCTAGTATTAGTCCATTTTTATCAATAGATAAATTAACATCTACTAATTTATCTGTTTTCTTACCTGATTCATCTATTTTGAAAGCTTTGACTACTAAATTTCCTTCAGGACATACTAATTTCCCATCTTTTATTTCAAAATCTCCGCGTCTAGTATAATAATTTTTTTCTCCGTCAGATACAATAAATAATCCATTTCCTTGAATAGCTAAATGATTTTTACCACCAGTTTTCTTAACATTGCCTTGTGTAAATAAGGTTTTGGTTTCAGTTTTAACAGCTCCTGTTCCTGCGTTATCGTTGTATATTTCAGTAAAAGTTTTTATTTCTGCTTTGTATCCTACTGTATTGAATTTTTGTAGATTTTTAAATTGATTATTTATTAACTCATAAGTAGAGTTGATAGCATTCATTTGATTATAGAAATCAAACATTTTAAATCACCTCCTTGCTTTACTTTATTTATTTTTATTTATCCTTTTTAGTTTGTTCATAAAATTTAATTATATTAGCAATTTCATTAATGTAATTTTGGTCCAATTTAGATTCTATTTTTTGTGTCCTTATTAATAAATCTTCTACTAACTTATTATAAGTAACAGCTTTTGTTGTATCAATGTATATGTTATCTATCCTTTGATTTAGTTGATCTATTCTTTGAGTATTTTCAAATACTTTTTTTAATATTTCTTCTCTTGAATCATTAATAATTTTAATTAATTCAATTCTTGTATTATTTATCTTTGTATCTAATTCATCTTTTACTTTATCTATTTTAGTATCTAAATAATTTCTTACGTTATCTATTTTAGAATCTAATATATCTCTTACATTATCTACTTTTTTATTTAATTCATTGCTTACTTTATCTATTTTTGAATTTAGTTCATCTTTTACATTATCTATTTTTTCGTTTAACTTATCGATTTTATTTTCAATATTAGTAATTCTATTTTCAATAGAATTCATTCTATTTTCAATAGAGTTCATTCTATTATTAATAGAATTTATAGCTAAATTAAATCCCTCCAATTGTCCTTTAATTTCACTTTTAAATAATTCAAATTCTTTTTTTAGATCAGATACTACTGCTTCTTTCACTATTTGAGCTATTTTTTCTGGATTAAATATATCAAATAATTTTTTAAACATCTTTAATAACTCCTTTACTTATTCTTCATATTCCACTTTAATATTATCAACATATAAGTTTCTATTTTTTAGCATCTGTTTTAATTCGTTAACATTATTTTTAAGCAAATCTATAGTATATTTAGAATCTGTTTTAAAAATTACTATTACTTTATTATCTTCGTTAATTATATGAACTTTAAGGTTACCAAATATTTCTTTGTTAATATCTATTTCTACTATTCTTTTATTTTCTAATTGTTTTATATCAATATTTTCTACTAATTGTTGAATTATCTTGCTTTCTTTTACTTTTTCTTCTTTAGAAATTTCTTTTAAAGAATTATAAAGTTTTTCAAATTTTTCAAATGGATTAAAGTTAGCATAATCTTCTTTTAAATTATCTAATTTTTTAGTAGTTTGAATTAATTGAGGGTCTTTTTTAATCAAATTATCTTGTTTAAGATTATTTAATTCATTTAAATTTTGTTTATTAGAAGATGATTTTTTATCATCTAAATTTAGACTTTGTTTTAAATTTATACTTAATAAATCTTTATTAATATATGGTAATACAAATAATTTTAGATCAGTTAAGTCTTTAACCTTTGATTTATCAGATACTTGTTCTTTTAAATCGTTTAGTTCGTTATTTTTAGATTCTTTTTGTTCTTTTTTATGTTCATTTTTAATTTTTTTATCTATTTCTTTTTGAAAATCTTGTTCTAATTTGTTATTATTGTCAGTATTATTTTCTTTTAATTTGGATTCATTATTTATGGGTTTATCAATTTTATTATTTATTTGCATATTTTAACCCTCCAGTTTATTTTTTATAATTTTATTTATAATATTTTAAATAAGTTTAGTAGTAGCTAATTACAGATTTTATATAATTTTTAGTTTCTTTATAATTACTTTTATCATTTATATTATTTGGGTTTTGAGGATTTATTACCATTTTTTAGCCCCTATTTTTATCATTCACTCCTTAGGATAATAATTAAGCTAAAAAAATAATGATTAAGCTAAGTTATTTTTATAATTAATGTAGTTATCAAGTACTTTAGCTACATAATTTTGGGTTTCACTAAATGGAGGGATACCGTTATACTTCATAACATTTCCTGGACCTGCATTATAAGCCGCTAGAGCTAATTTT
>Ga0197143_1002337_pt1 | contig 14124 bp, 19 predicted proteins | sample GBS70_MetaG_FD_148603 | JGI IMG/M metagenome (GOLD analysis project Ga0197143, IMG submission 148603) | Sediment microbial communities from Great Boiling Springs, Gerlach, Nevada, United States - GBS 70_MetaG | ecosystem: Environmental > Aquatic > Thermal springs > Hot (42-90C) > Sediment...
TTGGGTGCGGCCCTTGGCCGCCGCGACCAAGAGCACCCCCGGCGGCAGCTCTGATAAGATCTTCTGTACGTTCGCTCGGATCATATTTTCGCCCTCACCCCCGTCCCCTCTCCCGTGGGTGAGCCACGGGAGAGGGGTGCCCGCCAGGGCGGGGTGAGGGCCTTAAGCCCACTCTTGCAGCAGCTGCACAAGCAATCGCACCCCGTACCCCGTCGCGCCCTTGGGGTGATAGAGCCGGCTCTCGACGTCATACGCCACCCCGGCGATGTCTAGATGCGCCCACGGATAGCTCACAAACTCTTTGAGGAAGATCGCGCCGATGGACGCGCCCGCTTGCGGGCCTTTGTTGGTGCTGTTCTTGATATGGGCGATCTCGCTCTTGATGAGCTCTTTGTACTCGTCATAGAGGGGCAGCCGCCAGACGCGCTCGCCCGTCTGCTGCGCCGCGCGCTCGATCTTTTGTGCTAGAGATTCGTCATTACTAAACAGACCCGCGGCCTCTTTCCCCAAGGCGATCGTGCATGCCCCCGTCAGCGTTGCCAAGTCTATCACAGCGTGGGGGTTGTATCGCTGCGCGTAGACGAGTGCATCCGCGAGCACTAGTCGCCCCTCGGCGTCGGTGTTAGTGACTTCGACGGTCTTTTTGTTAGAGATCGTGATGACGTCGCCGGGCTTGAGGGCCTTCCCCGACGGCAAATTCTCCGCAGCTGCGATCAGCCCGACAACCGAGATGGGCAGCTTGAGCAGCGCCACCGCGCGCATCGCTCCGAGCACTGCCGCTGCGCCACTCATATCGTACTTCATCGCTTCGAGCCCCTCGCGCGGCTTGATCGAGATTCCTCCGCTATCAAAAGTAATCCCCTTGCCCGCGAGCACGATGGGTTTAGTCTCTTTCGAGAGATTGTACTCGAGCACGATGAATCTGGGCGGCTCGTCGCTGCCCTTGCCCACCGCGAGAATCCCGCCCATGCCTAGCTGCTCTAAAGCTTTCTCGTCGAAGACCTCGCAGCGCAGCCCAAGCTCTTGCGCTACTCGTTGGGCGCGAGCAGCCAGCTCGCGCGGGGGTAGACTCTGCCCTGGCTCATTCGCTAAATCCCGCGCAAACAGCACTGACTCCGCGATGATCTGTCCCTGGTGCGCACCGAGTTTGAGAGCATCTAATTTCTCTGGGCTGCGCTCGACAATGCGGAGACGCTCAAGCTTGACGGGCTCCTCGGGCTTTTTGAACTTTTCAAAGCGATAGAGTCCCAATAGCGTCCCCTCGACGGTCGCTTGGGCGGCCGTGTGCGCGTCGAGTCCGCCGATGCCCGCCCCGTGCGCGATCGTCGTCAGCTCCGAAAGGGCTTTCGCGGCGCGTGCTGCCGCGGCGCTCACCTCGCGCACTACGTCCGCTGAGAATTTTTCTGCGGGCCCAAGACCAACTAAGAGCACTCTCTTTGCCCCGATCTTGCCGTGCGTGCGCAGCCAGAAGATCTCGCCCTTCTTGCACGAGAAGTCTCCGTCAGCGAGTACTTCCGAGAGAGCACCGTCCAAAGCCCTATCCACAGCGCCCGCAGCCCCACCGGGGCGCTGCACCCCTTCAAAAATTCCCAGACAGATCGCGTCTGTTTGAACTTGAGTAATATCCCCTTGCTCGACTGCGATGTGCATGATCGAGATCACTCCTTCGATGCTCAAGTGTATCGAGCTTCTCGGAGCGTTGACAACCCCGCAGTGCTGAAGCTGATTCACATCATTCGCTTGGCTGTGCCAGATCATTGCGCACATAGGGAATTGATTCGGTACAATAGGGCTGCGCCGCTCGCGGGTCGCGCGAGCGCCCACGAGCGCAGAATGGAGATCTCTATGATCGGAGAACGAGTCATCGTCGAGCGCCAAGACTTCCAAAAGCTTCTCGATGTATTACGCCAGAAGGGATACACCACCGTTGGCCCCACGGTGCGCGACCGCGCGATCATCTACGACGAGATCACTTCTGTCGAGGATCTGCCCATCGGCTGGACGGACGAGCAAGACGGGGGAAAGTATCGCCTCAAGCGACGCGCTGATCAAGCCCTCTTTGGGTATGTCGTCGGGCCGCACTCGTGGAAGAAGTTCTTGCATCCACCGGTCTTATCTCTATGGAAGGCCAAGAAGAACGGAAAGAGTTTTGAGATCACTCCCAACCATAGCGAGCCGCCGCGCTATGCGTTCATCGGGGTGCGGTCGTGCGAGCTGCACGCGATCTTCATCCAAGACCGCGTCTTCACCAACGGGAAATTTGTTGACCCGCACTACCAAGCCCGGCGACGGAATGTCTTTATCGTCGCGGTCAATTGTGTCCAAGCTGGCGGCACGTGCTTTTGTGTCTCGATGAAGACCGGCCCCAAGGCCACAGCGGGCTTCGATCTCGCCTTGACAGAGATCCTCGATGGGCAAAGACACTATTTCGTCGTTGAGGTCGGCACGACGCAGGGCGCAGAGGTTTTGCAAGGAGTGCCGACCCAGCCCGCCCCGCCCCGCGATCTCGAGATCGCGGAGGAGCGCGTAGCTCAAGCAATGAAGCAGATGGGCCGCCAGCTCGACACGACTAATATTAAAGAGTTGCTCTATCGCAACTTGGAGCACCCGCGCTGGGATGAAGTCGCCACGCGCTGCCTGAGCTGCGCCAACTGTACGATGGTCTGCCCCACGTGCTTCTGCACGACGGTCGAAGACGTCACAGACCTGACGGGTAGCGAAGCCGAGCGCGTGCGGAAGTGGGACTCGTGCTTCACGATGGACTTTTCGTACATTCACGGCGGGAGCGTGCGGGCCTCCGTAAAATCCCGCTACCGCCAGTGGCTGACCCACAAGCTCGCCAGCTGGATCGATCAATTTGGGACGTCAGGGTGTGTCGGATGCGGACGGTGTATCACGTGGTGTCCCGTGGCGATTGACATCACGGAAGAGGTCCGCGCCATCCGCGAGAGCGAACAGAGCAACACTTAGAAAGGAGAGACTATGGACACGCTCGAACGCTTGCTGTCGGAGCATCCGTTCTTTAAAGATCTAGATCCACGCTACATCCAGCTCATTGCTGGGTGTGCGCGGGAGGTTACGTTCAAGGCGGGGGAGTTCATCTTTCGTGAGGGGGATCCCTCCTCACACTTTTGGCTCATTCGCAGCGGCAAGATCTCTCTAGAGGTCTTCGCGCCGGGGCGCGGGCCGATCATGATCGAGACCCTCGGTGAAGGCGACGTGATGGGCTGGTCGTGGGCCGTACCGCCCTACCGGAAACAGTACGATGCTCGGGCGTTAGAGCTCACGCGCGCTATAGAATTTGACGCCATGTGCATTCGCGGCAAGTGCGACGAAGAACCCAAGCTCGGCTACGAGCTCTTCAAGCGCTTCGCTCAGATCATCGGGCAACGCTTGCAGGCCACACGCTTACGATTGATTGATATCTATGGCAGTCACTCTTAAGCCTCAGACGATAGAAACAGTACAGACGGACCCCATGGTGCCCGTGCCCTATCGGGTGCTGCGGGTGCGGCGCGAGACGAAAGATACATTCACGTTCGAACTCCAAGCCGTCACTGGGGAGCGCTTCCCCTTCGCCCCAGGGCAGTTCACTATGCTCTATGTATTTGGCGTGGGGGAGGTGCCCATATCTATTAGTGGCGACCCAGCGCATCCGGAGATTTTGGTGCATACCGTGCGCGCGGTAGGCACCGTCACCAAGGTGCTCTGTCGGCTCAAGCGCGGGGACATTCTTGGGGTGCGCGGCCCCTTCGGCAGCAGCTGGCCTATGGCCGAAGCCGTGGGCAACGATATTCTCATTGTAGCCGGTGGGGTAGGGTTAGCCCCGCTACGCCCCGCGATCTATCACGTCTTGAGCCATCGGGGAGAGTATGGTCGCGTGGCGCTGCTCTACGGCGCGCGCACGCCGGGGGATATGCTCTATAAAAAAGAGCTCGCCGAGTGGCGCGGACGCTTTGACATTCAAGTCGAGGTCACCGTAGACGCTGCGAGGCCCGACGAGTGGCACGGCAACGTCGGGGTCGTCACTACGCTCATCCCCAGAGCGCAGTTCGACCCCTATCACGTGACGGCGCTGGTCTGTGGCCCAGAGATCATGATGCGCTTCACGATTTTAGAGCTGCAGAAGCGCGGCCTCCGAGACGATCAGATGTATATCTCTATGGAGCGCAACATGAAGTGCGCTATCGGCTTCTGTGGACACTGTCAGTACGGGCCCAACTTCGTCTGCAAGGACGGCCCAGTCTTCCGGTTTGATAGAGTGAAGGGGATCTTTGGAAAGCGAGAGATCTAATATGCCCAAAAAGCCCAAGGTCGCGGTGTGGAAGTTCGCCTCGTGTGACGGCTGCCAGCTCAGCCTGTTAGATTGTGAAGATGAGCTGCTTGCTGTCGCGGGCGCTATCGAGATCGCTTACTTTCTCGAAGCTTCGCGCGCGGTCGTCAAAGGGCCCTATGATATCTCGCTCGTCGAGGGCTCGATCACAACCCCGCACGACGCCGAGCGCATCCAAGAAGTGCGACGCGTCTCGAAATTCTTAATCACTATCGGGGCGTGTGCGACGGCTGGCGGCATCCAGGCGCTACGCAACTTCAAGGACGTCAAAGAGTTCATTTCTATCGTCTACGCCAAGCCTGAGTACATCAGCACATTGGAGAAGTCTACTCCCATAGCGGAGCACGTCAAGGTGGACTTTGAGCTGCGCGGCTGCCCTGTCAATAAATATCAACTCATCGAAGTGATCAACGCGTTCTTGAACAGGCGCAAGCCCAATACTCCGACGTACAGCGTCTGTGTGGAGTGCAAGCGGCGCGGGACGCCGTGCGTGATGGTGGCCCACGGCACGCCATGCTTGGGGCCGGTCACGCAGGCGGGCTGCGGCGCGATCTGCCCTGCGTACCATCGCGGGTGCTACGGCTGTTTTGGGCCCAAAGAGACGCCGAACACCTCGTCGCTGAGCGCCTGGTGGCGCCGGCTCGGCGTCAGTGACCGAGACTTAGTCCGAGCGTTCCGCGGGTTCAATGCGTATGCTGAGCCCTTCCGAAAGGAGAGCGAGGCCCATGAGCAGAAACAGTAAGACGATTCGAGTGGACTATCTGGCGCGCGTCGAGGGCGAGGGGGCCCTCTACGTCAAGATCAAAGACAATAAAGTTACTGACGTGAAGCTGAAGATCTTCGAGCCCCCGCGCTTCTTTGAGGCGTTCTTGCGCGGGCGCAGCTTCACCGAAGCCCCGGATATCACCGCGCGCATCTGCGGGATCTGCCCCATCGCGTATCAGATGAGCTCGTGCCACGCGATGGAAGATGCCTGCGGCGTGAAAGTAGACGGGCAGCTCCGGGCATTGCGCAGATTGATCTATTGCGGCGAGTGGATCGAAAGCCATGTCTTGCACGTGGCCATGCTGCACGCCCCGGATTTTCTGGGCTATGAGAGCGCCATCCACATGGCCAAAGACCATCCCGAGCTTGTCCAAAAAGCCCTCAAGTTGAAGAAGATCGGCAACGAGCTTGTCACGTTCTTGGGCGGGCGCGAGATTCACCCCATCAACGTGCGCGTCGGGGGCTTCTACAAGGTCCCAACCAAGAGCGAGCTCCAAAGACTTGTCGAAGATCTGAAGTGGGCTCGTGACGCCTCGTATGATTTGGTGCGCTGGACGGGCACGTTAGAATTCCCAGATTTCGAGCAGGACTATGAGTTCGTCGCGCTGCGACATCCAGACGAATACCCATTCAACGAGGGGCGGCTCGTCTCCACCAAGGGGCTCGATATCGCGATCCGCGAGTACGAAGAGCACTTTGTCGAAGAGCACGTGGAGCATTCTAACGCGCTGCATTCGGTCATCAAGGGGCGCGGGAACTACTTTGTCGGGCCACTGGCGCGCTATAACATCAATTTTGACAAGCTTCCGCGTTCTGTGCAGAAAGCCGCAAAAGAAGCGGGTCTTGGCCCGGTGTGCAAGAACCCGTTCAAGAGCATCATCGTGCGCAGCGTGGAGACGCTCTACGCCTGCGAGGAAGCCCTCAGAATTATCAGTGAGTACGAGATGCCTGAAAGACCTTACGTTGAGGTCCATCCGCGAGCAGGGGTCGGCTGCGGCTGCACCGAAGCCCCACGGGGCATCCTCTACCATCGCTATCGCATTGACGACAACGGCACTATTCTAGACGCCAAGATCGTCCCGCCCACCTCGCAGAACCAAAAGACCATCGAGAGCGACCTGTGGCACTTCGTCCCAAAGAATATCAATCTCTCGAAAGATCAGCTGACGTGGAAGTGCGAGCAAGCCATTCGCAACTACGACCCGTGCATCTCGTGTGCCACGCACTTTCTTAAAGTGGAGATCGAGCGCGAGTAGACTGTGACGAAGATCAGAAAAGACGCTGATGTTCCTCAGCGTCTTTTCTCTTTTGATGAGCTAGAGTAAGGGTGTCTAGAAAGGAGGGTGGACGATGGTGACGCGCCGCTGGAGCGAAGAGGAGATCTTAGATCAAGCGACGTGCATGATGACAGAATGCGGCGAGCGGGCGACGCGCTGTGCCGTGTTACAGTTAGTGTTGGACGAGCTGATCGAGAGCGTGGGGCCGTGGAAGCTCGCGCATTTCATTGCGACGACTAAGAACCAGGCCGCGGCGGCAGCCCTCGAGAAGTACGTCGAGCTGCACTGGCCAGACTACGCCCATAAAGTTACGGAGCTGCTGGAGGCCACGGCGTGGCAGAAGGGGGAAGAGGAGCTGGAGCGCGAGTTCGGCGGGGATTAGTCTAATATCTCTGTAATCTGATTGGGCCCATTGAGGACGATTCGCAGGTGATTCAGCACGTCGCGCCCTAGTAGTACATTCGCTCGCAGCGATAGCGTCACCTCAAGTTGAGTGAATTTTTTATTTACGGTCATCGCTGCGCCTGAATCCACCTTGGCTCGATAGCGTAGAGGACTTACGGTCGAGAAAGAGGGCTTGATCTCCACATCTACATAAGGCGCAGGAGGTTGCTCAGAGACCTCGTAGGGGAATGCCTTCATGAGCTAGGGGGTATCAATACCGGGGATGTCCACAGCTCTGTGAGGATGGTCAAGAAGTACTTGCTCGAAATAGACTGTTTCTTGGGGCCAACGAGCGTATACGCGCTGGATCAGCGCAGATTTGTCCCCGTCGCTGTCCACCACTTGACCGTCTTTGATAGCTACCCACTGGCCAAGGTGAGTCTGGCGCAGCTGTGGCCAAAGGGCTTCGTACGCTGCGACCTCGTGTTCAAAGCGCTCTTCATGCCCTGTCTTGGGAGCACAAGAAAACATCTTGGTAGCTTCTGACATAGCTCATCACTCCTGCTTAAGTTTAGTCTACAACCCCGCATAGAGCAAGTTGCTCGCCATTATACTGTTAGTACGGTACAATAAGAGCACCATGAAAGCGATGGTGCTCACAAAGCTCACTCGACTTGAAGAGAACCCCACTCCGTTAGAATTACAGACGCTGCCCGATCCCGTTCCCAAAGAGCGCGAACTTTTACTCAAAGTATCAGCGTGCGGCGTCTGCCACACCGAACTCGACGAGATCGAGGGGCGCACGCCGCCGTCACAGTTGCCCATCGTCTTAGGGCACCAAGTCGTGGGGCGCGTCGTTGCACTCGGCCCAGGGGCGCAGACGTTCAAGATCGGCGACCGCGTCGGCGTCGCGTGGATCTTCTCGGCGTGTGGAGAGTGTGCGTTCTGTCGGCGGGGCGAAGAGAATCTGTGCGAAAAATTTCGCGCGACCGGGCGCGATGCCCACGGCGGCTACGCCGAGTATATGACCGTCTCTGAAGACTTCGCATATCTCATCCCTGAGGTCTTTTCAGATGTTGAAGCGGCGCCGCTGCTGTGCGCCGGGGCGATCGGGTATCGCTCCGTGAAGTTGACAAATCTCCACGATGGGCAGAACGTGGGGCTGACGGGCTTTGGGGCTTCGGCGCACTTGGTGTTACAGTTAGTGCGCTATCTCTACCCCAGCACAAAAGTATTCGTCTTTGCGCGGAGCGAGTCTGAGCGGGCTTTTGCGAGGGAGCTTGGGGCTGTGTGGGCCGGGGATATCAGCGAAGAGTCTCCCGAAAAAGTAGACGCGATCATTGACACGACGCCGGCCTGGCGCCCTGTCGTCGAAGCGTTGAAGAACCTCGAGCGTGGCGGGCGGCTCGTCATCAATGCTATCCGCAAAGAAGACACAGACAAGAGCGCGCTCTTCGAGTTAGATTACGCGACGCATCTGTGGTTGGAGAAGGAGCTCAAGAGCGTGGCCAATGTGACGCGGCGTGACGTGCGCGAGTTTTTAGAAGTAGCCGCGAAGATCCCCATCAAGCCCGAAGTTCAAATTTATAAATTAGAAGAAGCAAACCAAGCGTTGCTCGATCTGAAGGCGCGCAAGATCCGCGGGGCGAAAGTCTTAGCGATTGAACAATCAAGCTCAGCAAGCTAAACTAGAGAGCAGAGGAGGCTTCAGGCATGGCCAACAAAGTATCCGAGATGACTACAACCCAGCTCAAGGAAATGATTGAGATGATCATTGAGCAGAAGCTTATAGAGTTACTTGGCGATCCTGATGAGGGCCTATTGCTGAGAAAGTCGGTACGTGAGAGGCTCTTGCGTCAAAAGCGGGCAGTTGCTGAGGGAGAGCGTGGCGTCCCCTTAGAAGAAGTTGTGATTCATGCAGTTGGGCATCGTCGAGAGATCTATCGTCAGCAATGAGATGAGCACTCTCTATCCAAGTTATCTCGAACTCTACGAACGCGGGCTCCTGCGCCAGCGGGTCGAGGAGGCGCGCAGGCGCTTAGAAGCGTGCACGCTCTGCCCGCGCGTCTGCCGCGCCAACAGACTCAAAAACGAGATCGGCCAATGTAACGTCGGCCGCTGGGCTTTGGTCAGTTCGTTCGGTCCGCACTTTGGCGAGGAGCGCGTGCTGCGCGGCAGGCACGGTTCGGGCACCGTCTTCTTCGCTGGCTGTAATCTTCGCTGCCAGTATTGCCAAAATTACGAGATCAGTCAGCTTTTAGACGGCGCGGCCGTCAGCGCGGAACGCTTAGCTGAGATATTTCTCACAATTCAAGAGATGGGCTGTCACAATCTCAATCTCGTCACGCCCACGCACGTCATCGCCCAGATTTTAGAAGCACTTGAGCTTGCGATCCCGCGGGGCTTTCGGCTGCCCATCGTCTACAACACCTCGGGCTATGATTCCGTGGCGGCGCTGAAGCTCTTAGATGGCATCGTTGATATTTACATGCCCGATCTGAAGTACAGCGACTCGCAGATCGCAAAAAAGTATTCGGGCGTCGAGCACTACTGGGAGGTCGCGCGGGCGGCTTTCAAAGAGATGCACCGTCAGGTGGGTGATCTTGTCGTAGAGAATGGGCTGGCCAAGCGCGGGCTACTCATTCGGCACCTCGTGCTCCCCAACAGACTCGCGGGCTCCACAGAAGTCTTAAAATTTATTGCGGAAGAGCTCTCGCGCGACTCGTGGGTCAACATCATGGCGCAGTATTATCCAACGTATAAAGCGTTTGAGTATCCGGAGCTGTCGCGGCGGATCACGTCGAAAGAGTACTGGGAAGTCGTCGAGTACGCGCGCTCGCTAGGATTGCATCGGGGGATTCCGCTCGAGTGCCCAGACTGAAAGATCTTGTTGTCAGAGCCTAGGCAAGCTATCATAGCAACCGAGGTGAAATAGCATGAAGTCTCTTCAGGTGATGCTCCCTGATGCGTTGGCGGCAGAGCTTGAAGCCCTGGTGCAGAAGGGGTGGTTCCGCAACGAAGACGAAGTGGTTCGGATGGCCCTCGTCGAGTTTGTGCGACGCCATCGCTTTGAGCTACTAGAGCAGTTCCAGCGAGAGGATATCGCATGGGCTCTGCAGCAACGCCCCGCCACACCCTGAGACGCATCGTTTCGGATACGGGCCCTTTGCTCCATCTGAGCGAGGCCCAGGCGTTACAGATTCTCAGCTATGCCGGGGAGATTCACATCCCCAAAGCCGTGGAGATCGAAATGAATCTGCTGGATGCAGGCACGCCTTCCCCGCAGACTTTGACACTGATCTCTTCCAGGCGTTAGCGTTCTTTAAGAGCACCACAAGTGATCACGAGAACAGATAAGGAGTGTCCCATGCGCCTCTGTTTGGTGCCGCTGCGAGTCCGCTATCGAGACCCCGAAAGAAATTTTCGACACTTGGAAGAGCGCCTGGGCGATCTGACTCGCTCCAAGCTCGATCTGGTCTGTCTGCCGGAGTGCGCGCTCACGGGCTATCTCTACGAAGAGAGCGATCTGAAGAAATTTGCCGAGCCGATCCCCGGTCCAACAACAGAGCGCATGGGGGAGCTGGCACGAGAGTATAAGATCTTTCTGTGTTTTGGGCTGCTGGAAGCCGAAAGCAAAAATTTCTTTAACTCGGCCGTCTTGCTCGATCGTCAGGGGAGAATTCTCTTGCACCATCGCAAGATCTGCGAGCATCCGCCCTTCACCAACGGGACGACGGTGCAAACGGTAGAGACGGAGCTGGGGCATCTGGCTGTGCTCATCTGCGGCGATCTCTTCGACGAGGACGCGACGTCTCAGCTGGATCGTTCTATAGATCTCTTGCTCGTCCCGATGGCGCGCAGCTTCGATGGGCGTTCGCCCGATCGTGAGCGCTGGGAGCGCGAGGAGAGGCAAGTCTATCTCGACGGCGTGAGAACCGTGGGTGTGATCACTGCGATTGTCAATGCTCTCGAACTGGCAGAAGAGGACGCGGCCTTCGGCGGGGCGCTCGTGGTGGATCGTAATGGGCGTGTGCTGGCGGAGTCTCCGCATGGGACGGATGAGGCTCTCGTCTATGAGCTATAATGTGCTGTGAAGGAGATCGCAACAGATTGAAAGGAGAGCAAGGGTATGGCCTCTATAGACGTTCAAGAGATTTTGAATCTTACGTCTCAGCTGTTACATATCCCCTTTAGGCGAATCTGGTATAGCTATGACGAGGAAGCAGATGTTTTGTATTTAAACTTCAAGAAACCCAGCCATGCGGATGATAGTGAGCTTACCAATGATGATATTATCATTAGATACGAAAAGGGGAAAGTGATAGGTATTACAGTGCTACATGCAAGTAAAAGAAAAGCAGCTCAACCAACTAAGAGACGTAAGGCGCTCGTTACTCGCTGACGCTAAGCGTTGGGAGTTAAGATGGAATGGTGGCAGAGCTTCTTCGACGAGATCACCGGGCAGATCATGTTCCACGACGAAGCCTGGCAGCGCGCCGAACAGGGCTGCGACGCTTTGGTTTCGCTATTGGGCCTTGCGCCGGGCGCGAAGATCTTAGATTTAGCATGTGGGCCAGGACGCTTCGCCATTCCATTAGCCCAGCGTGGCTTCCGCGTCATGGGCTTAGATGTATCTGAAGTCTATCTGAGCCAAGCCCGCGCCAAAGCCCAAGAGCGCGGGCTCGAAATTCAGTTCGTCCACGGCGATATGCGCCAGATCCCCTTTGAAAATGAATTTGACGCCGTCATCAATCTCTTCACGAGCTTCGGGTACTTTGAAAAAGAAGAAGACCATCTCACGGTGCTCAAAGAAGTGCGCAAGTGCTTGAAGCCTGGCGGGCGCTTCTTGCTAGAGCTTATACACCGTGACTGGCTCATTCGGAACTTTCAGCCGCGCAATTGGCACGAGTATCCCAACTTCTTTGTGCTTGAGGAGCGCGCAATGAACTTCGCGCGCAATCGGATAGAGTCTCGCTGGATCGTGCTGCGCGGCGCGGAGCGCAAAGAGTACTCTCTATCTTTGAGGGTATTCACGCTCGCTGAGCTTCTAGGGCTCTTTGCTCAAGCGGGGCTGAACGTGCTAGGATACTACGGGGGCTTACAGGGGGAACCGTGGAGCCTAGAAGCCAGGCGACTGGTGATCGTCGCCGAGCGAGCTTCACTCTAAGTTAGAAAGAAGGGAGCTATGGAGTTTTTCAAAGTCCTTCAGGAGCGCCACTCGATCCGTGCTTTTGCGGAGCGACCCGTTGAGCCGGAGAAACTGCAAGCGCTTTTAGAAGCAGCGAACCGCGCGCCCTCCGCGGGGAACCTGCAAGCGTATAAGATCTACGTCGTGACGCGTTCGACAACCCTGAAGGCGCTGATGCGAGCAGCCTTCGAGCAGAAATTCGTTGCCCAGGCACCGGTCGTGCTGGTCTTCTGTGCGGACCCAAGGCGCTCTGCAAGCTCCTATGGCGAGCGCGGCGCGACGCTCTACTCCGTCCAAGACGCGACGATCGCGTGCGCGTACGCGCAGTTGGCCGCGACAGCGTTGGGCTTGGGGAGCGTCTGGGTGGGCGCGTTCGACGAGGATGCTGTGCGAAAAGCGCTTGACATAAGTGAAGAGCTCGTCCCGGTTGCTCTCTTGCCCGTTGGCTACCCTGCGGAGAGCCCTCAGATCACGTCGCGACGGGCGCTCGACGAGCTCGTGCAGTATGTCGTCTAAAGAAGTGAGCGGGAAGTTGCGCGCTTTAGATCTGCAGTGGCATTTGAATCCGCCTTTGCTCTTGCAACAGAGCTGGTACAGCCGCGTCAGATCCAAGGGATCTTGCAGTACTTTGACAGGTGAGTCTCTATGACGCAAAAGAAGTGCATCTGGTGCAATCGCCAAGGAGATTCTCTCACAGAGATCGAGGTTGCGCTCATCAAGTCTTGGAGGGGGCGCCTTGCCCCTGACAAGTTTTCCGTTTGCTCTCCAGAGTGCAGGCAGAAGTTCTTGGATTACGTCGAGCTTTACAACCGATATGGCCGGGTCGTAGGCGCGGTGAATCTGCTGCTGGTCATTGCATTACTGCTCTCAGTCTTAGTAGCACCTTTCGTCTATCCGGCCTTGTTCGCCCCAAAAATCTGGGGTGGGTTGCTCATGCTTCTAGGTCTTCTAATGCTTATCTCACCGGTAGTAGGAGGGCCGGAGCCAGCGGTGCCCTTCCCCATAGCACGGATGCCGGGATTTCGGCATGAGGGCGTGCGTCGGCTGTACTGGCGCGTTAGAATTATCGGTGTAGTCGTCTTGTTGATCGGACTCGCGGTCTTCTTGTGGTGGCCTTGGGAGTGATGATAATAATGAGGAAAGGGTGATGGTAAGGAGAAGAGAGAGGTGCTCGATGGCAGAGCGGGAAGAGGCGAGCGGGCAGCTACGAGCTCTAGATCTGCGGCGTGACTTCGAGGGCATAAGTAAATTAATCGAGGTCGCCTTTGCAGAGGACTTTCAGAGAGTAGGGGTGCAGTTCCGAGAGGAGCTCAGGGCAGTGCGCCGGCTGGTGCCGTGGGTCCTGGTGTTGGGGCGATTCAGCAAATTCTTTCGGGAGATGCTGGGAGGCTATGTCTGGGAAGATCAGGGCCGGATCGTCGGCTCAGTGATGGTCCAGCCGCAGGGGCTAGAGCGGCGCAAGTGGTACATCAGTGCCGTGGCGACCCATCCCGACTATCGCGGCCGCGGGATTGCGCGACGCCTGATGGAGGCCGCCATTGCACACATTCGGGAGCGTGGCGGAGAATTGGCCTTGCTCAGCGTGCGCGCCGACAATGAGCCAGCCTATAAGCTCTATCTTAGTCTGGGCTTCGTGCACTTCGACAGCATCACCCAGCTTAGGCTTAAGCCAGGGAGGATGCCTCTCTTCGTATCTCTTGAGCGCTTCGACAGCACAACTCCGCCTAGCCCCAAGGAGATACTGTCTCGAATGGCCCAAATAGCTCAAGAGGAGGTTGAGCTGGTGCCTGGCTACAGGATACGCCCAATGGGGCTGGGGGAGTGGCGGGCGCGCTACGAGTTAGCAAAACAAGCTACGCCGCCCGAAGTGCAGGCATTTAACCCTATAAGCGAGCGGGAGTATCAGGTGGCGCTTTGGATGCGCCTGCTGGAGCCTTTCTTTAATTTTCTGCAGGGGGTCAAGGATCACCGCTGGGCCGCCGAGGCTGATGGGAGAGTCGTGGGGGTGATGACCTTACGAGCGGTGCGCTATTCTTCGATGCATCAGCTGCGGCTCACGGTTCACCCTGAGCATGAGGCTATCGCTGAAGCCTTGCTGACCAAGGGGCTCAGCTTATTAAAGACTTATCCTGGGCTTGGAGTGCTGGCTGTGGTGCGCAGTTCTCGCACAACTCTTC
>Ga0197143_1002339_pt1 | contig 14119 bp, 10 predicted proteins | sample GBS70_MetaG_FD_148603 | JGI IMG/M metagenome (GOLD analysis project Ga0197143, IMG submission 148603) | Sediment microbial communities from Great Boiling Springs, Gerlach, Nevada, United States - GBS 70_MetaG | ecosystem: Environmental > Aquatic > Thermal springs > Hot (42-90C) > Sediment...
TGTGTGGGTCATGAAGGGTCGGCGTAGGCCGACCCTTGGCCGAAGGCCAAAGGAGGCTGATTTCAATCAGCGTGAAAAGGATTTTTCCCACCCCCGTTTGCTCAGGGTTTGCCAAGGTTTTGGGTCACACTCGTGGGCAGGTTTTACAGGAGTGAGCTGTTCGCTCCCTTTTGTTCCCCTCGTAGGGGGTAAGGGGGGTTTGGGGGCATATCCCCCAGGCCCCTTGCCAGGGGCTTCAATCCCTGCCCCCCATACGGGGTCTTTCTCGCAAAGGGGTAAAGGGAAAGTTCCGCCTCCCTCTCCCAACCTAACTAAGGTCGGCGTAGGCCGACCTCCGGCCGAAGGCCAAAGGAGGCCGGTTTTAATCGGCGTGAAAAGTTTTTCCCACCCCCATTTGCCGAGGGTTTGCGAGGGGTTTCGGGGCCCACTCGTGGGCGGGCTACTGTAGTTTGCAGCTCGCCCCTTTTTGGGGGTGGGGGCACGGGAGGCAGCATAGGCTGACCTCTGGTCAAAGGCCAAAAGGGGCTGATTTCAATCGGCAGGAAAAATTATTGGCCGATGAGACCTACTTCCGCTACGTAGCTTTCGTAATTCCACCCTGAGGCATAAATTTGGATAGAGTTAATGTAAGCCGGGCGAGTGTCCTTCAAAAGCTCCATGAGGTTTCCCGTCTCATAGGGATACCAAACCCCAGCCGGTATCTTTTCCCCATTCAAAATCGGCCACTTGAGGCTGGGATCGGGCTCTACTGTGTAAAAACCGTGCACCCAAAAGCGGTCAAAGCCGTAAATGTCTCTGTAATTGAGCCGAACCATCAAGGGGAACTCGGAGCTCAGGTACCCTCCACCCGGCAGACTTTGGTAAATGATTTTGACATCAAAACGCAGGTTCAAATACTCGTAATCCCGCACGTCTTTCCCTATCATCTGAAGGACACCGGTTTCAGTGTGGATTCCGTCCTCTCCGTAGCGGTAGAAGCGGAGCACTTTGCGCCCCTTCTCCTCTACAACCGAAACTTCCCCGTCCCGAATGTTGGGGTCATTTTTGTAAAGAACTACTTGCCAATAGGGGAAGAGCGGTTCGCTGAAATCGCCATTTTTAATCAAGTTGTGCGCAGCCGGCAGAGGAGGCACAGGAGGTTTGCCCTCCTCCACGATTGTGCGTTGCCCCTTGAACAGGGTTACCAATTCTTCCCCCGACCCGATTAAGGCTTTGCCATCCCTTACCGCTATTTCGGTGCTTCCACTCATCACTTCCACCGAATAGCTCCCTTCTTTGAATAGGACCGAAGTGTGCGGGGTCACCACTTCAAAATAGAGAGGCCTGTCTTGATGGGAGACCACCACGAAGCGAACTCTCCCTTCTTCAACCTTTACTCTTATGAAGTGAGGCTTGGGGCTCCAAGAGAAGCGAGGGGAACGCATCTTGTCAGCTTCAACACGGGCTTTGCCGTAAACTATGGCCATGCTCCCGTCAAAAAAGGTTATGATTGCCCTGGATGACTCATCGGGAGCTTCTACAAAACTTCCTTCCCTTAACTTCCGGCCTTCAGCTACCCCCAGAGGTTCAGTGTAGGGGGATTCCTTCACGAAAATGGCGCTTCCCACCACCGTAATGGCCGCTTCGCGAGAAATGGTGGCATTTATTATGTACCAGCGGATGGAAAGGGGTATCCCTACCGCTAAGAGGCAAAAGATTAGGAAAGAGGTTATGAGGATGGCCCAGGCAATGCGCTCTATATTCTGCCTCATCAGAAGCGCACCTTAAAGGAATCGTAAAGGCCTTGGAAGGGGAGCCATTCTGTTTCTACTTTGGTGACCACGGCGCTGGGTGGACCCCGGTGCAGGAACTCCAAAAGTCTGTTCAAAGCCTCCTTTTCCCCTTCAGCATCCACTTCTACAGTGCCATCGGGGTTATTGCGCACCCAGCCCTTTATCCCCAACTCCTGGGCCTTGAGGCGGGTGTAGTAGCGAAAGTTCACCCCCTGCACTATCCCGTAGACCTTAGCCCTAAGGCGAGCCATCTCCATAGCGCACCTCCCAAACTAATTATACATCGGCTTGTGGCCGTAAAAGCAAAGAAGGGTACTTCCGTAAAGGCGTTTGTCCCTTAACTCCAAAGTCCCAAGAGGCAATTCTTCGTACTCCTTGGGGAAGATTTGCGCTATCACTAAACCCTCGGGGGAAAGGAAATTGACCTTGTCCAAGGCTAAAAGCGTCTTGGCCCAGAGGCCGAGATATTGGGGCGGGGCTAAGTAGATGATGTCGTATAACTCCGCCGGCTCCTTTTTCAAGAACCGGAAGACATCGTCCTGCACTACTTCCGCACGGGCCTCAAGTCCTGTCCGGCGCAGGTTCTCCCGCAAGACCCTGATCACGGCCGGGTCCTTTTCCACAAAAGTCGCTTTCAATGCCCCCCGGCTTAGGGCCTCTATGCCTACGCTTCCAGTTCCGGCAAAGAGGTCTAAAAACAGAGCTCCTTCCACCCTGCCCCCCAAAATGTCAAAAAGGGCAGCCTTTACCCTATCGGTTATAGGGCGAGTTTTCCTTCCTGGGACAGAAAGCAACTTTATACCCCCAGCTTCTCCGGCAATCACCCTCATACCTTGCCCTTAAGTTTCTCGCGGCAGAACCACAAGAGGGCTATAAACCCTAAAACTTCCCCAACCAATAGTTCGGGATGCTCCCCCATAACCTCAAAGTAAGCTCTCCCGAAAGCTTGGGGGGAACCAACATCCCGCCACTTGTGGAAGCTCCAGCCTTTGAACGGGAAGAGAAAGGTCTGAGGGAATTCCCATATCCTGTCCAGGAGGAGATGACCGCTGAAGGCCAGAGCATAGGGCCAATGAGATTTATTTCTGAGGGCAGTCCAAGCCCAGACGGTGAGGTGTAAGAGTAGGGTGTGGGAAAAGAGGAGGGCGGACTTGGATTCAGGGAAGGCGAAAATTGCCAAAGGTTTATCAATTAGGTCGGGCAAGATGGAAGCTAAAGCTAATTTGGCGTATCTGAGCCGGCCCTTGATTAATCCTTTCTTGCGCAAGACGCCAAACGAGGCCAGGGTTAACCCTACGTGAGCTAAAGGGAGCATGATGACCTCACCGGACAAGGGCTATGTCAAGGGCTTCTTCCAAGGAACGGACAGGCACCACCTCCATCCCATCAAAAGTCCTCTGGCCCGCTTTAAGGGAGCCTGAGGGGACAAGACATCTTTTAAAGCCAAGCCTGGCCGCTTCGGCCAAGCGCTGGGGCATTTGCCTAACCCCTCTCAGTTCCCCTACAAGCCCTATCTCCCCCACTATCGCCAAATCGGCAGCTACAGGGACATTGCGGAAGCCCGAAGCTATCGCCACTGCCACGGCCAAATCCACCGCTGGCTCCTTTATCTTTATACCCCCCACTACATTCACGAACACATCCTGGTCGGAAAGGTGCAACCCAACCCTTTTGGTGAGGACTGCGATCAGCAGAAGCAGCCGGCTGAGGTCAATCCCGTTAGCCGTCCGGCGAGGGATGGCAAAACTTGTAGGAGAAGTAAGGGCCTGGATTTCCACCAGAAGAGGCCTGGAGCCCTCCATGGTTACCGCAATAGCCGACCCTGAGGCATTGGGGACCCTTTCGGCTAAGAATATTTCCGAGGGATTGGGGACTTCCTTAAGGCCCTGCTCTTCCATCTCAAAAACTCCGACCTCAGAGGTGGCACCGAAGCGGTTCTTTACACTCCTGAGGATTCTGTAAGCATGGAAGGGGTCGCCCTCAAGGTAGAGGACAGCATCAACAGCATGCTCAAGGACCTTAGGCCCCGCTATATCCCCGGCCTTGGTCACGTGGCCTACCAGAAAGACCGGGGTTCCGGTAGCCTTAGCCATTTTCAAGAAGGCATAGGCGCACTCCCTAACCTGCACTATGCTCCCTGGGGTTGACTCCAGGTATTCGGAATAAATGGCCTGGATTGAATCCACCACCACAACGAAAGGTTCCATACGTTCAATATGGTTGAGGATTTGCTCCAAAGAGGTCTCGGCCAAGATGTAGAGGTTTTCCTCCCGCACATCAAGTCGGGCCGCCCTCATCTTAATCTGGCGGACGGACTCTTCCCCTGAGACGTATAGGACTGGGCGGGGGCTCTCGCGGGCTAACATGGAGGCAAGTTGCAGGAGCAAAGTGGATTTGCCTATGCCTGGTTCCCCCGCTATCAAGATTACGGAGCCAGGGACTATACCTCCTCCGAGCACACGGTTCAGCTCCAGCATGGGTATTTCTATTCTGGTTACATCCTCAGAAGGGACGGCGGTTATCGGGACAGGCTCGGAAGTTGGGGTGATTAAGGTGCGGGGGGAGGTTTTACGAACTTCTACAACCTTTTCCACCAAAGTATTCCATTCCCCGCACTGAGGGCACCTGCCTGCCCACTTCGGGAAAGAAGCCCCGCAATTTTGGCAAACATAAACTGTCTTTTCCTTCATCGCTGACCCCTTGAGGTAATTATAAGCCATCCTGTAAGGCAAAGCAAAAAGGGAAAACAAGGGGTATGGGTTGGCCAGAGGGGGTCAGTCATATGCGTGCGATGCCATTGCCAACCCCCGCTCTCCGATCAGGCTTGCATTCTATACCAGCAATCATCACCCGCTTTAGGTGGGAAATTGGTCGGGATGAACCACGGCTTCTGTTGGCCCAAGTCTCAACGGGCGAGCAAGGTACACCTAAGCCGGTTCTTCAGTGTGGCAAAGGCGATGCCACACCTATGAAAAGAGGTCCTTGGCTTAGAACCGAAGGGCAAGGCCTCGCCAAATCTTTTACACCATCGGTCCCGCAGCATAATTGACCCTAAAACCTACCCTTCTCAAAGCGAGCGACCGTCCAACCCGGAGGCTTAAAGAGGACGATTTTAGTCGGCGCATAAGAATATTACAAGCCGTGCCCGGCCTTCCTTTTGCTTGCGTTGAGTATCGTAATTCCCACGATTTCCCCTTTCTCGTATCTAATGATGATGTCATCATCGTAAGCTCGGAATCATCGGCAGGCTTGGCTTTTTGAAGTTGATGTACAAAACGTCGGCTTCTCTATCGTAGAATGTCCAAATCCTTGGATATGGGACCTCCAGTAGCTCAGGCACAAGGTTCAATATCTTCTTTAGCCCTGCCGCTTCCATAACCTCCTCCTTTCAAGCTGTTTCCTCCGTCTCGTCATGAAGATGCAGATTTTACGATGAGGAGCTAAAGGAACTTTTGGAAAACTTCGTTCCCCAGTAGCCTTCCACGGGGGGTTAGGCGAATTCCCATCTCGCTCCTTTCCAAAAGTCCCAGCTCTAAAAGCTCTTCCGCCTGAGGGCCATAAACTTCCCAGAAATCCCGCCCGAACCGGCGCCGAAATCCTTCAAAGCTTACCCCTTCTTTCACCAATCTCAAGCCGAGGATTACCGTCTCAGCCATCTCCATAGACGGTGTTATCGGTTCCACATCGCAAGCCACTGGGGAAGGGAAGCCCTCAATTTCCGGGGATGAAAGGATACAGATGTATTCCCTTGGCTCCAGGACGTTGTGCCAGCGCATCCCCCAGCGGAAGGAGTGGGCCCCGGCGCCGAAGCCTAAGTATGGCAGGTTGAGCCAGTAGCGAAGGTTGTGCCGGCAGGCAAAGCCGGGTTTGGCCCAGTTGGATATTTCGTAGTGCTCGTAACCTGCTTCCTCAAGCATTTCCTCCGCCAAGCAATACATATCGGCAGCGAGGTCTTCATCGGGGCGGGGGATTTCCCCTGAGGCCACCCTCTGAGCCAACGGTGTGCCTTCTTCAATGGTCAGGGCATAAAGGGATAGGTGTTCAGGGGCAAGCTCCAGGGCTTTTTCCAAGGTTATACGCCATTTCTCCAAGCTCTGGAAGGGAATGCCGTAAATGAAATCCAGGTTTATGTTCCCGAAGCCGGCCTCCCTCGCATCCAGAAAAGCTTTTCTTATCTCCTCAGGGCTGTGGATTCGCCCCAAAAGGGCAAGTTCATCCTCGTGGAAGCTTTGGGCTCCCAGACTGAGGCGGTTTATCCCCATCCCACGCAGCGCTTCCAAAGAGGACTTGTCCACAGTCCCAGGGTTAGCCTCAAGCGTGATTTCAGCGTCAGGCAGAAGGCCGAACTCCTCCCTTATCCTCTCAATCACCTTGCCAATGAGCTCTGGAGGCAAAAGCGATGGTGTTCCGCCTCCGAAGTAGAGAGTTTCCCCCGCTTCTGGCTCTGGGAACTGAGCCAAGTAGGAGATTTCCTTGGCCAGCGCTTCCACGTAGGGCTGGAAAAGACCTTCAAGGCCAGCGTAGGAATTGAAATCGCAATAGTAGCATTTCTTACGGCAGAAAGGGATGTGAACGTAAAAGCTAATCGCCATACCGTTCAATTATCTCCTGAGCGATTTCCTTCATGGGGCGGCGGGAGTCACGGCTGAGCCGGTGGATGAACAAGAAAGCCTCGGTTTCCCTCATCCCCTCTTTTTCCATGAGCAAGTGCTTGGCTTTATCCACTATCTCCCTGGTCCTAAGTGCCTCTTCCAAATTCTCCTTCTCTTGGCGGAGCCCTTCCCATTCCTCAAAGCGTTTCACGGCAATTTCCAGCGTTGCCAATAGTTCGGCTTCTTTCACTGGCTTTACTAAATAAGCCATGGCTTCGGCTTCCCTGGCTTTATCCACTAACTCCCTATCGCTGTAGGCGGTCAGGATTATCACCGGTATAGGGTTTACCTTGCGGAGGATTTCAGCTACTTCCAGGCCATCAAGTTCCGGCATCTTTATATCCAATATAGCCAAATCAGGGGAAGTGGAGCGAGCCAGCTCCAAAGCCTCTTTCCCGTCGGCGGCAGAGGCTACAACTTTGTGGCCAGCTTCTTCCAGGATTTTTTTGAGGCCAAGCCTTATAATAGCTTCGTCATCGGCTATAAGGATGCGAAGCATCTCTCCCTCCGTCTTAAATATAAACCCGATGGGCGCTGAAAGCAAGAGTTGCTAAAAGCCGGAGGAGGTGGTATCATGGAACCAAAGGCGAGGCGGCAACGTCTATATCCTTTAGGAACCCCAAAAGCGGAGGCCTTAACGATGCCTAAGTATCTGAGGCTTTTTTCTCTGATGGCTCTGTTTGCCTTAGCTTTAAATGGAGCTTGCGCCCCAAAAGCTCCCACGGAACCACCGGTAGTCCTCTCCTTCTCCCCGGCCGAGGGTGAAGAGGTAAAAGTAGATACTCCAATCACCATTACTTTTAACCAACCGATGGACAAGGAGTCGGTGGAGAAGGCTTTGGCCATAATCCCTCAGGTTAAAGGTACTGTAAGTTGGAGCAAAAACACCCTCGTTTTCCGTCCCGAAGAGGGTTGGGCCAGGGATACTATCTACAGGGTAAAGGTTGGAGTTGAAGCCAAAAGCTCGGCTGGTTTGCCTCTATCCCGGCCTTTGGAATTCTCCTTCTCTTCCGTAGGTTACCTTGAAGTTTCAGCCGTTCAGCCTGCTCCTGGCTCTACCGACGTAGGAGTTGAGCGCTCTATCTCCGTCGTCTTCAACCGGCCGATAGTGCCGTTGGCCGCCATTGAGGAGCAGAAGGATTTGCCTCAGCCCTTGGAGATTGAGCCTGCGGTGAAAGGCAAAGGCTACTGGCTCAATACCTCGGTCTTTATCTTCAAGCCTGCCCCTGCCCTTGCGCCTGCCACTATTTACACTGTCACAGTGAAGGCAGGCCTAAAGGACACCTCAGGCAATGCCTTGGAAAAGGATTACACCTGGAGCTTTAAAACTGAACCCTTCTATGTCAAAGAATTTAGCCCAAAGGGCTTTGAAGTTCCCCTGACTTCACCGATAACGGTGACCTTTAATGCCCCAGCCTCGCGCTCATCGGTGGAGAAGAACTTTTCGCTTGAGGAAGCAGAGGAAAAGCGAAAGGTTCCTGGCTCCTTCCGCTGGGAGGACGATTACACCGTGGTCTTCATCCCCGCTCAGAAACTCAAGGTAGGGACAAAATACCAGGTCCGGATAGAAAAAGAGGCCAGCGCAGCTTCAGGAGGCAACCTCGTATCCCCGGTCCAATGGTCCTTCCAAACCGTCCCATACCCGGCCATCTCTTACACCAGCCCTCATGCTGGGGCGAAAGATGCTGACTTGTGGGGGATCAACATTTACTTCAACGCACCCATAGACCCCAAAACCTTGGCCGGTAAATTCATCGTAACCCCGACCCTAACCAACGTCTATACCTGGTGGAACGAATTTGACAAAGTTTTCTACATGAGTGCTCAGCTTGAGCCTTCAACCCTCTACACCGTTACCGTGATGAAAGGCATAGCTGACCCCTACGGCAACGTCATCGGGGAAGATTACGTTTTTACTTTCACCACCAAAGCCCTTGACCCAGCTGTATACTTTGCTACGCCGGGAGATATCCTTTACGATGCCCGTAAAGCAGAGGAACTTTTGGCCAGAGTATTCTACGTAAACGTCTCCCGTTTGGATTTATCCCTCTACCGCTTGAGCGAGGAGGAGTTCATTAACCGTTACCTCGTGCTCAAACGCTCCTCCCTGATAAATTCCTGGTCTCAAGAAGTTTCACCTCCGCTCAACAAAACCGAAGTGTTTACCGTCCCCTTGAGGATGAAGGATGGCTCTCCGCTCACTCCTGGCCTTTACCTCTTGAAAGTCACAGCACCGGAATTGAGTAAATACGCTTACGAGGTCAAGCAATACTTCGCCGTGGTCAACGCCGGACTTATCCTTAAGTATTATCCTACCGGAGCCTTGGTATGGGCTACAGACTTCAGGACGGCCGAACCGTTGCCTGGGGTTAAGATAAAGCTAAGGACCTCGGAAAGAGTCTTAGCTGAAGGGGTTAGCGACAAAGATGGAATCGCTCTCCTGGAGTTTAGCAAGGAAGGGTTTGACCCATGGGCTCGGATCATGGCTTTCGCCTATGGGGAAGGGCTTTTCGGGGTGGTTTCCAACTCCTGGAATGCCGGCTTATCCCCTTGGGAGTTTGGCCTTAGCTTTCTCATGGAGCCGAGGCAGTACCGTGGGTTCATTTACACCGACCGCCCTATTTACAGGCCAGGCCAAGTGGTCCACTATAAATGTGTGTTCAGGCTGGACGACGATGCTAACTATCAACTTCCACCGCTTGGGGAAAAGGTCCTGGTGAGCATCTACGATGCCGAAGGCAAGTTGATTAGCAAAGATGAAAAAGCCGTTGGCCCTTACGGGACCATAAGTGGCGACCTTGCCTTAGGAGATGAGGCTTCCTTAGGCTACTATCGGATTGAGGCGGATATCGGTGGGGAGCGGACGGAAGGCTTCTTCCAGGTAGCTGAGTACCGCAAGCCCGAATTTGAGGTCTCCCTCAAGACCGATAAGGATAGCTACATACAAGGCGAAAACATAACCGTGACCGTATCGGCCATTTACTACTTTGGCCAGCCGGTCAAGGAGGCTAAGGTCTATTGGTCGGTGATGAGTCGGGACTATTTCTTCCACCACCCCGATTACCCCTACTATGAGTTCACCGATTACGAGTGGGGCGAGGAGTGGAGAGGCCCATACGGGGAAAGCATAGCTTCCGGCGAAGGGAAGACGGATTCTCAAGGGCTGTTTTCTTTCACCATCCCCGCCGATATCTCCACCAAGAAGCTTTCCCAGTTCTTCACCATTGACGTAAGGGTGGTGGATGTGGATGGGAGGGAAGTGGCTTCTCAGGCCTTTGCTACTATCCACAGAGGCGAATTCTACATCGGCCTGGCCCCAAGGTCGTGGGTTGGAAAGGTCGGGGAAAAGCAGTTTGTTGACGTGGCCCTGGTGAAAACCCCAGGGAGGGATGGCTTCCCTCAATCGGTTACAGTGGTAGTTTCAAAGCATCGGTGGTACAGCGTTCAAGAAGAGCTGGAGGACGGAACCTTCCGGTGGGTCACCAAAGTTGAGGATACCCCAATTTTGACCACTACCGTTAAGCTGGACGAGAAAGGCCGCGGGGTCGTAGAGTTCACGCCGGATGAAGGGGGCACTTACAAGGTCTCTGCCTCCGCCCGAGACCGCCTGGGGAACGAAATTCGCTCTGCTGCTTACCTCTGGATAAGCTCCCATGAATACGTAAGCTGGCCTCGGGCAAAAGAGCTCAAGGTTGACCTAATTCCCGATAAGAAGGAGTACCGCCCTGGGGATACTGCCCGAATCCTCATCCCATCACCTTATCCCAAGCCGGTGAAAGCTCTACTAACCGTAGAACGGGGTCGGATAATGGAGCACAGGGTCCTCACCGTGACCCCCGGTGGCTTCACTGTTGAGATTCCCCTGACCGAAAGGCACATCCCCAACGTTTACGTTTCGGTAATACTTCTGAAAGGGGAGGCAGGGGACGAAACCATTGAGCCATACCGCACTGGCTACATTAAGCTTTCAGTTGCACCCGAAAGCAAACTCCTCCAAGTCCAGATAACCCCCGACCGAGAGAAAGCCGGCCCTGGGGAAACGGTAAGCTTTGAAGTCAAGGTAACGGATGCTCAAGGCAAAGGCGTTAAGACTGAGCTTTCCCTGGCTCTTGTGGATAAAGCTCTACTTGCTTTAGCAGAAAGGCCTCCTTCTCTGGTTCAAAACTTCTGGCAGGAAAGGCCTCTAAGCGTTAACACGAGCGCCAGCCTGGCTGTTTCGGCCGAGCGCTTCACTTTAGCCAGAGGCAAAGGAGGAGGCGGAGGCCTTGAAGAGTTTGCACCCATACGCCGGGAATTCTTGGACACTGCTTATTGGGTCGCTTCCCTTGAAACCGATGCCCAAGGCTATGCCCGCGTTACCGTCAAGCTCCCCGATAACCTCACTACTTGGCGGATGGATGCCAAAGGCGTGACCACAAGCGAGCTCATGGGCGAAGGCCAGAAAGACCTCGTGGTTTCCAAGGACCTACTCATAAGGCCGACTCTGCCCCGCTTCTTCACCGTAGGGGATGAGGCCGAAATCGGAGCTGTGGTCCACAATAACACCTCCCAGCCTTTGGAGGTAAAGGTTTCCCTGGAAGCCAGTGGTTTGGAAATCCATGGCGATTCCTCCTTGGCCCTCTCCATCCCCGCTTACGATAAGGTCCCAGTCCGGTGGAAGGTGAAAGCCCCTGGCGTGGAAAAAGCAGTGGTAACAATGCGTGCCTCCGGAGGCCAGTTATCGGACGCCGTGGAAATCACTATCCCGGTCTACCATTACTCCACTCCTGAAGTAGTATCCACCGCTGGAGTCTTAGAGGAGGATGGTGAAAGGGTTGAGCTTATCCGTCTGCCTCAGGTTATGGACCCCGCTCTGAGCAAGCTTGTAGTCAAGCTTGAGCCATCCTTAGCCGCAGCCATGCAAGGCGGCCTCACTTACCTTGAGCATTACCCCTACGAGTGTATAGAGCAAATCGTCTCCAAGTTCCTCCCCAATGTCTTCACCTACAGGGCTCTGCGAGAATTGGGGATTGAGGACGAAGAGCTCAAGGCCAAAGTTGCCCAGATGGTAGGCGTAGGCCTTCAGAAGATTTACGCTCGCCAGAACTACGACGGTGGCTGGGGGTGGTGGGGGCCGGATAGAAGCAGCCTCAACCTCACATCCTACGTCCTCCTCGGCCTCGTAGAAGCCAGGGATGCCGGCTTCGCTGTGGACCAAAAGGTGATGAAGAGGGCAGCACTTTTCATAAAAGAGAACCTTTCCCTTGTTGAAGGGCCAGAGAGTCGTAGGGCCAACATCCAAGCCTTTGCCCTCTACGTCTTAGCGCGCTACGGTGAAGGCGACGTAAGTCGGTGCATGGCCTTGTACCGAGAGAGGAAGAACTTAGACCTTGGCCACTACGGCAAGGCCTTCCTGGCCATGGCCCTCCAAATCCTGGCCCCCTCCGAAACTTTGCCGATTGACACTTTGCTGGATGAAATCCTTGGGCAAGCCGTTTTAGACGCCACCGGTGCCCACTGGGAAGAAGCTCCGGACTATTGGGCGATGAACACCAATACCCGTTCCACCTCCATAATCCTTTCGGCCTTTGCCCGGATAAAGCCATCCCATCCCCTCCTGCCCAACGTAGTGCGCTGGCTGATGACGGCCAGGAAAGAGGACCGCTGGTCTTCCACTTACGAGACAGCTTGGGCCATCATGGGCCTTACCGATTACATGAAAGCCACGGGAGAGCTCAGGGCTTCTTACCGCTATCTCTTGGCTTTGAACGAGCAAGAAATAGCATCGGGAACCATCACGCCAGAGATGGTGAGGAAGGCCATTGAGGCCGAAGTACCAGCAACCGAGCTTAAGGCCGAAAAGCTAAACCGCCTAACCATCGCAAGGAAGGCGCCGGAGGGACAAGATAAAGGCACCGGCCGCCTGTATTACGCAGCCTACCTGCGCTACTTTGTCCCAGCGGAGAAGATTGAAGAATTACAGCGTGGGATTATAATCCAGCGCCGCTACACAGACCCGACGTGCCAGAAGGAAATCTGCCCGTCCATAGATAAAGCCGAAGTGGGCCAGCTTGTAAAGGTCACCTTGACAATAATTGCTCCCCGTTACCTAACCCACCTGGTAGTAGAAGACCCGATACCTGCCGGGGCAGAGATAGTGGACACAAGCCTCAAGACTGTTTCGGTTACTTACGAGCAGGGTGGCGAGCTTAGGAAGAAATCAGAGCCGGTGTGGTGGTGGTATCCCACTCATGCCGACAAGCGCGATGAGAAACTCGTGCTCTTTGCTACTTACCTTTCTCCTGGCACTTACGAATACTCCTACCTAATAAGGGCTGGGCTTCCTGGCGAATTCAAAGTCCTTCCGGCCGTGGCTTACGAAATGTACTTCCCGCACGTATTTGGCCGGACTGGAGGGATGAGCTTTAAGATTAGGTGAAAGAAAGGCGAACCCTCAGCCTACGAGAGTGGGGAACGGGGGTCCAGGGGGCGTGGGGAATGTACTCCCAACACCCCACGAAAGGGGTAAAAAGGGGAGCGAGTAGCCTACCTTGGTGAGCTTGCCACGAGTTGGACCCAAGACGCTGGCGAACCCTAAGCCAACGGGGGTGGGTAAAAATCAAGGGGGTCCAGGGGGTGAAGCCCCATGGCAGGGGGCTTGGGGGATGTGCCCCCAAAACGTTAAAAGAGGTGGCAAGCGGCCTACTCTTACAAACCACCCACGAGTGGGACCCAAAACCCTGGCGAACCTTCAGCCAACGAGGGTGGGAAAATCGGGAAATGTGGGGACAAATCCTCACCCCTATAAAGGGGCTTTGCATCATAAAGTTTCAAACTGGTGGGGAGGGTCATCATGAATTTCCTCAGCAACATTAGCCCAGGCAAACTTTTGGCTTTATCCATCCTGCTTTTCCTCAACATCCTAATTTTAGGCTGCCTTCTGCTGGTGGTAACCGGCAAAGTAGTATTCTAACGGCTTTCTAACATTCCTCTATTGCCCCTCTAATTCGCCGCTATTATCTACAAAAGCTGGGGTAAATCCCGGCGAGGGATGTACCCTTAGCTGAAACTTTCGGTAGGAGGTAGGAGCATGCGGTTGGATAGGTTCACGGAGAAAGCTCAAGAGGCTATCCTTAACGCTCAGGACATAGCTGTGGAATACCACCACAGCCAGGTGGACCCGGAGCACCTTCTCTACGCCCTTCTCCGGCAGGAGAAAGGCGTAGTTCCCGAAATCGTTAGGAAAATAGGCCAATCTCCGGAGGAGATGGCTTCAAGGCTGGAGGAGGACTTCAGGCGGAGGCCGAAAGTCTATGGGCCTTCTGCTCATATAGGCATCTCCCAGCCACTCCATCAAGTCCTTCTCCTGGCCCAGAAGGAAGCCCAAGCCATGCGCGACGAATACATCTCTACCGAACACCTCCTCCTGGCCCTCACGGACAAAGTAGCCGGACAAGTGGCTAACTTCTTAGCCCTCTACGGCCTCACCCGCGATTCTATCCTCAGGGCACTGGCAGCTGTAAGGGGATCCCAGCGCGTTACCACCCCAACCCCGGAGGATACTTACCAAGCCCTGGAAAAATACGGGCGTGATTTAACAGCTTTGGCCAGACAAGGGAAACTGGACCCGGTTATCGGCAGGGATGAAGAAATACGGCGAGTAATCCACATCCTCTCCCGCCGAACCAAAAACAACCCCGTCCTCGTAGGCGACCC
>Ga0197143_1002340_pt1 | contig 14119 bp, 10 predicted proteins | sample GBS70_MetaG_FD_148603 | JGI IMG/M metagenome (GOLD analysis project Ga0197143, IMG submission 148603) | Sediment microbial communities from Great Boiling Springs, Gerlach, Nevada, United States - GBS 70_MetaG | ecosystem: Environmental > Aquatic > Thermal springs > Hot (42-90C) > Sediment...
AATATCTAAATCATAAATCGAACTATTATCATTAACTTCCTCCTCATAATTATCCAGGATTATATCCTCAGGCTTATATTTTATCATACTTTCCAAATGTTCTAGTATTTTTTCTTCTTCTAATTTTTTCTTTTTATACAAAGGTAAATATCTAATCAAATCTTCCTCAGTTATCTGTATTAGATATATCAAAGCATCTAAATCTTCATATTCATCAAATGATATTCCAACTATTAATCCCGATTTAATTACTATTCTTCCTTGAGTACCTCTAAATATTAACGTTAAATCAATTACTTTTGCTTTCTTTTTATATTTCTCAATTACTTTAATTAAACTCTCTCTTTCAAGATCTACAATATCCTCTATTTCTTCTCTTTCGTAAATACTATCCTTTTGTAACTTTTTTTTATCACTTGTAGGAGGTTTTATATATTCTGGTTTTTTAAATAATTTTCCCCCCAATGGATCTTTTGCTTGAAAATTATTCATCAAATTTCCCTCCCATCTAATTAAAAAATGAGAAAAATATAATCCCTTACTCCCTATTATATATTTTCTTTTTAAATTAAATAACTCCTATATAAATTTAAAAAATTAACACTTTTTTTACAAAGTAATAAGAAAACTAATAAATACGAATATTGATTTGTGATAATAAAAAAATTAAAAAAATAAAAAAGATAGGGATAAGTGAATAGTAAGTAATCATAATTCACTCGGTCGATTAGTACCAGTCAACTTCACCCATTACTGGGCTTCCATCTCTGGCCTATATACCCGGTGTTCTACCGGGGACCTTACTTACCTTACGGTAAAGGGAGATCTTATCTTGGGGTGGGCTTCCCGCTTAGATGCTTTCAGCGGTTATCCCGTCTACACATGACTACCCGGCGCTGCTAATGGCTTAACAGCCGGTACATCAGCGGTGTATTCGCCTCGGTCCTCTCGTACTAGAGGCGACTCCCCTCAAATCTCCTGCGGCAGCAGCAGATAGGGACCGAGCTGTCTCACGACGCTCTGAACCCAGCTCACGTACCGCTTTAACGGGCGAGCAGCCCGACCCTTGGGACCTTCTTCAGCCCCAGGATGCGATGAGCCGACATCGAGGTGCCGAACGGCGCCGTCGATATGAACTCTTGGGCGCCACAAGCCTGTTATCCCCGGAGTAACTTTTATCCGCTGAGCGACGGCCCTTCCATACGGATCCGCCGGATCACTAAGCCCTGCTTTCGCAACTGATCGAGGTGTCCCTCTCACAGTAAACCCACCTTATGCCTTTGCACTCAACACCCGATTTCCGACCGGGCTGAGGTGAGCTTTGGACGCCTCCATTACCTTTTAGGAGGCCACTGCCCCAGTGAAACTGCCCACCTGGCGTTGTCCGCTTATAGCGTTAGAATCCCCAACTGCTAGGGGTGGTATCCCAAGGGCGGCTCCGTGTTAACTGGCGTTAACACATCCTAGCCTCCCACCTATCCTGTACAAAGCAGTCAAGAATTCAGCACCAAGCTGCAGTAAAGCTTCACAGGGTCTTTCCGTCTTGCTGCTGCTACCCTGCATCTTCACAGGGTCTGCAATTTCACCGTGCCCCTCCCCGAGACAGTGTCCCAGTCGTTACGCCTTTCATGCAGGCCACAACTTACGTGGCAAGGAATTTCGCTACCTTAGGCAGTACCCCCATATATCGCTATATGGACTGGACCATATCTTCTAATACCTTTAAGGTATTAGTCCGGCGTATGGTCTCTGAGGATTTTCTCTACAATCTCGTTAAGCGACTTACTTCGCTTTTTACCCTTTCCGGCTGAATTCATCGCATAAGCCTTCTTGACTATGCGGATCATACCTTCAGGGCGCAAATGTTCCTTGCTTTCTAATGCATTAACTATTTCTTTAAATTTACGTATTTCTTCTTTTTTAGTAGAAAAGGCCATATACTTTTCTAAAAAAGGTATTACCTTCTCTTTTAAACTTCTTCTACAGGTAATAGCAAATACCATTACATTTTCATTTCCTGGTTTATTATAAATTCTTCCTGTTCCAAAAATTTCTTTAGCCATTTTTAATAATGATATTCCTTTTTTATGTTGATATATATAAAACTCAGGATCTACAAAAAATCCGAATTTAGATGCTTTATGTTCTTTAATTGATACACATAAACTTCCTTCTCCTTCTATAACTCCAGCAAGGAACCATTTTTTTGCCTCGATTGTAGAGAATCTTTCCTGCTGATTACCTGCACCCAATGCTTTTTCACCTCCTCGGTAGCATGGGATACACCAGGCGTCCCAGCATATAGCCGGATTTTATAACGGCCGTTTTGGTAGCTCTAAACAACCGTTATAGTTACGGCCGCCGTTTACCCGGGCTTAGGCTCAGACCTTCGCAGGTTTACACCCGCTAAGCCCTCACCTTAACCTTCGGGCACCGGGCAGGCGTCAGCCCCTATACATAGCCTTACGGCTTAGCAGAAACCTGTGTTTTTGTTAAACAGTCGCCAGGACCGCTTAGCTGCGACCCTCTGTCATCAGAAGAGATCTTCTGATAACCAGAGGGCACCCCTTCTCCCGAAGTTACGGGGCCAATTTGCCGAGTTCCTTAGGGAGGGTTCTCACGCACGCCTTAGCATACTCTGCCCATCCACCAGTGTCGGTTTCCAGTACGGGCTGTATATACCTCCAGTTTGGTCTTTTCTTGGACATCAGCTCACCTAGTAGCCCCTAAAAGGGACGTCCTTCTTCGGCTTACGCCTACGAACCGAGCATACCACCAGCCCGTAAGGCTTAACTGATGCCGCAACCAAACTTTCAACAGTATATACAGGGGACGGAATATTAACCGTCTGTCCATTCGGCTACCCCTTTCGGGTTGACCTTAGGTCCCGCCTAACCCAACGCTGACGAACATAGCGTTGGAAACCTTGGATTTGCGGCGGACAGGATTCTCACCTGTCTTTACGCTACTCATGCCTGCATTCGCACTTCCTTACCCCATCATCCGAGCTTACGCTCTAAACTTCATTGGTAAGGAACGCTCCCCTACCGCTTGTATTTAATAAAAATACAAGCCCGTGGCTTCGGTACTGAGCTTAGCCCCGCTGAATCTTCGGCGCATTCTCTCTCGACCAGTGAGCTATTACGCACTCTTTAAAGGATAGCTGCTTCTAAGCTAACCTCCTGGCTGTCTTTGAGAGAACACTTCCTTCCCCACTTAGCTCAGATTTGGGGACCTTAGCCGACGATCTGGGCTCATTCCCTCTCGACTATGGACCTTATCGCTCATAGTCTCACTGCCCCATAGTAATACAGTATTCGGAGTTTGTCGAGGTTTGGTAGGCTGTTAACCCCCTAGCCTCAACAGTGCTCTACCCCTGTATTACCAACTTAGGGACGCTGCGCCTAGACGCATTTCGGGGAGAACCAGCTATCACGGAACGCGATTGGCTTTTCACCGCTATCCCCACCTCATCGGACGGTTTTGCAACACCGAACCGTTCGCGCCTCCCAACGGTTTTAACCGCTGTTCACACTGGGCAGGGATAGATCGTTCCGTTTCGGGTCTGCCGCTAGCGACTATTAGCCCTATTCAGACCAATCGCTTTCGCTACGGCTCCGGGTATAACACCCCTTAACCTTGCCACTAGCGACAACTCGCAGGCTCATTAGGCAAAAGGCACGCTCTCAAGCGCTTACCATCCCGTAAGCTACTCTCGAACGGTTTGTAGGTCCGCAATTTCAGGTCCTATTTCACTCCCCTACCCGGGGTACTTTTCAGCTTTCCCTCACGGTACTTGTTCACTATCGGTCGCAAGGAGTATTTAGCCTTGGAGGATGGTCCCCCCAGATTCGCACAGGGTTTCACGTGCCCCGTGCTACTTGGGAATATTATCCAGGTTAATCTATTACTTTTCGTATACGGGGCTTTCACCCTCTATGGCGAGCCATTCCAGACCTCTTCTACTAAGTAATAGATTAAACCCGAAAGCCTGGCAGAGCTTTCCGATAATATCCCACGACCCCGCTACTACAACGGCTGCCACCTTTAACATAGTAGCGGTTTAGGCTCTTCCCCGTTCGCTCGCCGCTACTAAGGGAATCTCATTTTGATTTCTTTTCCTGATGCTACTGAGATGTTTCACTTCGCATCGTTGTTCAAGCTCCTAATAAGGAGCAGGTTTCCCCTTCGGAGACACCCGGATCACAGCTTCCTTACCAGCTCCCCGAGCATTTCGGCGGTTAAGGAACCGTCCTTAATTCTCCTTGCGCCAAGCCATCCATTACGGACCCTTACTAAATTATGATTACTTACTATTCACTTATCCCTATCTCTATTTTAATGAGGATAGCTAACAAAATAGGTTTTAATTTAAGACCTTTAGAAAGGAGGTGATCCAGCCGCACCTTCCGGTACGGCTACCTTGTTACGACTTCGCCCTCCTCACCGTTCTTTTCCTAAGCCCTTATCAGGCCTTCAGAAAAAAACGACTTGGGTGGCGTGACGGGCGGTGTGTACAAGACCAGGGAACGTATTCACCGCGGCGTGGCTGATCCGCGATTACTAGCGATTCCGGCTTCATGCAGGCGAGTTGCAGCCTGCAATCTGAACTGAGCCGAGTTTTCTAGGATTTGCTCCACCTCGCGGCTTCGCTTCCTTCTGTACTCGGCATTGTAGCACGTGTGTAGCCCAGGGCATAAAGACCATGAGGACTTGACGTCATCCCCTCCTTCCTCCGACTCGTCGCCGGCAGTCCCCTTAGAGTGCCCACCGTTAATGTAGCAACTAAGGGCAAGGGTTGCGCTCGTTACCGCACTTAAGCAGACACCTCACAGCACGAGCTGACGACAGCCATGCAGTACCTGTGCTAGCCGATGTGAGTTACCCCACATCCACCCTCACCTTTCAGCAAGGGCTTATGCTAGCATGTCAAACCCTGGTAAGGTTCTTCGCGTTGCATCGAATTAAACCACATGCTCCACCGCTTGTGCTGGTCCCCGTCAATTCCTTTGAGTTTCAGGCTTGCGCCCGTACTACCCAGGCGGAGTGCTTAATGGGTTACCTGCGGCACGGAGTGTTACACCCCACACCTAGCACTCATCGTTTACAGCCAGGACTACCCGGGTATCTAATCCGGTTTGCTCCCCTGGCTTTCGTCCCTCAGTGTCAGGAACAGGCCAAACAGGCAGCTTCCTCACTGGTGTTCCTCCCGATATCTACGCATTTCACCGCTACACCGGGAATTCCCCTGTTTTCTCCTGCCCTCGAGCTAAGCAGTATTAGTAGAAATACTGACCTTGAGAGTCAGGCTTTATCTACTAACTTACCTAGCCACCTACGGACCCTTTACGCCCAGTAATTCCGGATAACGCTTGGGACCTACGTATTACCGCGGCTGCTGGCACGTAGTTAGCCGCCCCTTCCTCTGGAGGTACAGTCATCATCGTCCCTCCTGACAGCAGTTTACACCCCGAAGGGCTTCATCCTGCACGCGGGATTGCGTGGTCACCCTTTCGGGCATTGCCTACGATTCCCCACTGCTGCCCCCCGTAGGGATAGGGGCCGTGTCTCAGTCCCCTTGCGGCCGGTCACCCTCTCAGGCCGGCTACCCGTCGTAGCCTTGGTGAGCCATTACCTCACCAACTAGCTGATAGGACGCAGGCTCCTCTTCAAGCGGATTACTCCTTTCCTTATAAGGCACAACGCCTTATAAGAATATGGGGTATTAGCCTTAGTTTCCCAAGGTTATCCCCCACTTGAAGGTAGATTACCCGCGCGTTACTCGCCCGTTCGCCGCTCCGTACTAGACCCGAAGGCCTAGCCGATCGCACGACTTGCATGTGTTAGGCATCCCGCTAGCGTTCATCCTGGGCCAGGATCAAACCCTCCACTAACTTTACTAAATTCTTTAGTAAAGTAAAAAATATGCTAACCTATTTTGTTAGCTACCCTCTATTTTTTATTTCTCCTCTTGGCTCCCCCTTTTTCAGGGGTCCATTAATATATTTATACTTTACCCTATATAATTCCTTTCAATATTTTTTAATTTTTAATATAAATTTTATTGATTTTTATCAATTTTTTATATTCTTTAAATTTTTTTTATATTCTTTTCAGATTTTTTCCCATTTTCTTAACTTCCTTTACTACCTTAATATACAATTTTAATATACAATTGCTTTATCTAATTGATAATAATCTATTATTCCACCATTATAATTTATATAAAATTTTAACTGCTTATAAGTATTAACATCAACAGTATAAATATTAGCTTCAACTACAGAATCATTTAGATTAGAACTACCAAAATTAATAACAGAATCACTAAGATTATAAGGAACATTTTTTATAATAACTCTTCCGTTAGTTAAAGTATAGAACCTAACAACATATGAATCAGCTACATAAACACTTCCATATAAATATTCGTAATTAACTTTATTTACAAAAATGTTTAAAGTAGAAATAAAAACTAAAAAACTAAAAATAACTCCTAACAATAAAAAAGAAATAATTAAAATATTACCCATTCCTTTTTTATTAAATACAAAATAATTCACAAGGTAACTAATTTTTAAATCATTTTTTAAAATTCTCATAATTACCCACACTAATTAGACTATCCTTTCTATATCCCTATATTATAGTTATAAAAAATTAATAAAATTTCCTTTAAACTTAAATAATAATACAAAAATTAACTAATTTCCAGATATTTCAAAAAATAAATAATAACAAAATCTAAACACAAAATTTAAAATAAATTCCTTACTTAATTCCCTATCACTAAGAAAAATATCAGGCATTATTTTCTCATGCGGTTCCAAATTAGTATCGAAATTCAAAAAAGAATTAGTATATAAAACAGTAAAACTATTAACATCTAAATTTGCTTGGATAAAAGGTTTTCCATAAGAAAAATCCCCCAATACAATTCCCCTCCTTTTTAAAACTCCAGAAACTACCTCAGAAGAACTAGCAGTCATATCATTTTGAACTACAAAAACAATAGCATCCTTAAAATAATCTTTATAATCCTCTCCACTATAATAATTTACACTTTTATTTTTATAGTGAATAGTAAATAAATAACTTTTAGGTGGGTAAAATAAATTAATAAAAAATGAAGCAGTATATAAACTACCACCAGTATTGTCCATTAAATCAATAACAACTATTTTTTTTAAGTCCTTATATTCATCTTTATAATAACTAAACAAATAATCTCTAAAATACTTATAATATCCTATAGGAAAATAGTAAATTTTTATATAGTAAATCAAAAAATCATTTTTCTTAATTAAAATTATATTTATCTTATCTTCTAAGCTCGCTTCCTCTTTATCATTAAAATATTTTTGACTAAAAATATTTCTTTTATAGATTTTTAAATAACTATCATTTGAATAAAAATAAAGCGTATTTTTAAATATTTCATCAATTTCATCAAAAGTATAATTTTTTTTAGCAAATAATTCCTCTATTTTTCTTTTAAAAATATCATATAAATTCTGTTTAATAAAAATATCCTCCTGATATATTCTTCTTATAGCATATAAATAATTAGAAACATATTGCTTAAATTTGCTATTATCCTCATTACCACCATAAGAAAAAACAAAAAAAATTACATAAAAAAATAAAAAAAATGAAAAATACCGTTTTTTGTGTATACTTTTAAAAAAAACTAATCTAAGCATCAAAAGTAGAACTCCTTTTTTATTAATCAAACATAAAATAGTAATTCTCTAATTTAAATTCTAATAAAAATACCTGTTATAATATGTATAGCCTGATTCCCTTCAAGTTTGTAACTATCAGGAGCAGAATAGTTATCACCTATAGCACTACTCCATTCCTCAAACCAGCAAGAATTATCTTCTTTTCCTTGTTGAATATAATCGTTCCAAAAACTTCCATTGTCTTCCTCATCATAAGAATCATATCTTCCACTATAATCATCCACCATAATCATCCCCTCCCACCATAATCATCCCATCCATAACTTCCATAGCCATATCCCCCTACCGTAATCATACCCACCATAGCTTTCATAATCGTATCTACCATAATTCTCATAATCATAATTACCATAATTAGATCTACTACTATAATCATTCACAAATCATTCACATCATATTCACCATTGTATCCGCCACTACTATAACTACCGCCACCATCATAACTTCTACTATAACTGTTTACATAATTTACCAAATAATTACTATGATTATTATTTAGAAGATAATAAGAATATTGCCAAAACTAATACTATAAAAAATACAAACATGACAAATAAAGCCAATCCACCTATTAATAACCCTAACCATATCTTATTATTACCTAGCATATTATTATTCAGCACATCTTTAACCCCCTTTTATTTTTCCAAAAAAAACGCCTACTTATAGTATATTAATTTTCTTCAAAAATTATTAATTTTTTTCAAAAATAAAACAAAAATTCTAAAAAATTTAATATTTTTTGCATTTTTAACAATTTGGCACTACTTTAGTTTTTTTTACAATTCAATTTAAAAAATAATAAAAAAAATTAAAGAAAATATTATATTATCTTTCAATTCTATATTATCTTATTTTTTGACCCAACTTATTAAAAGTAACATCTTGTCCAAATACTATATAAATACTATTACCATAGGGGCCATAATCATCCACATTAAATCTCCCATCCCACGCTTCAGAAGAACTATAATAATTATCTCCTATTTTTACTATATAATCATAACCATAATAATACCGATAAAGTCCTATATCTACATAGTCAGCATAATATCTATCATAATAAAATTTAGAATAAGCACCATAATAACCATCATTAACATAAACAGTTTTATCATGGTAGCTATCATTATAAGCACTAAAATGTACATAAGCAGAATCATTCCAGTCATAAGAACCCAACCATTCAATATTTCCATTCCTATTTCTCAGAACTTTTACATATAAAAACTTATAATTATTATTAGTAGTAGTTGTAGTTGGATAAGTATTAGTAGTTGTGGTAGTGAAAGGATCAGTTGTAGTAGTGAAAGTAGGAAAAAAAGTAGTAGAAGTATCAAAAGTAGGCAAAGGAGGGAATCCACCACCACCCCCACCACCACTACACGAAATAACAATATACATTAAAAAAACAAAAAACAATCCAGATATAAATATTAAATTTTTATATTTATTAAACATAAATTTTAGCCCTCATACATTTAATTATAAAAATAAGAATACCTATAATTATTTGTAAAAAAGATGTTAAAATTTAAGTAAGTAATTAAAGATAGAAAGAAACTGAGAAACTCCAATATTAGCAGCTAACTCAGTTTTAACTATATTTTCAATATAATCAAATCTTAGAATAAAAGTACTATAATTTTTAAAGATATTAATTTCTTTATCAGAAAACCCCCCTTCAGGACCAATTATTATACAAATCCTAAATTTTTCTTCTTCTATATCCTTAAGTAATTTACTTTTTTTAGCAGAATCTTTAAAAATACAATAAACTTCATCTAATTTAAAAAAGTCAGAAATAGCTAAATTAGTATAAGGATGAAAAACAATAACCCAATTATAAAATTTTAAATGTTCTACAAATTCTTTAAAATTATTCAAAAATTTAACATTAACAGAGTAATACTTACTAACATAAATAGTATTCCAAAAAACAATGTCCCTAATTTTATCTACTTTTTTTTCCAATTCATATATATTTGAAATCATATATTCAGAAGGGAAAAAATAAATAGTATCTATAGGTAATTGTACAACATTAGCTAATAAATCATTAAAATATCTATTTTTAGGAGGTACAATATATAAATTAATAATCAAATTATTAAGTCTAATATTTTCTATTTTTTTTACCTTAACCTCAATAAAATTTTGATACTTTTTTTTAGTGTTAGAAGTAAATCCCTTAAGTTCTCCTAATACATATTTACAGTAATTTATGTAATTAAGAGAATCAAAAATAATTAAATTATCCTTATGTTTTAATCTTAAAGAATTTTTAAGATAATTAAACATTTCATAATGAATTTCAAAAGAATAAATGCTTTCTTCCTGAAGTTCAGAATTTATCTCAGCAAAGATAGAGACCTTGTGCTTGGGGAAATTCTCAATAATCACAGTATAAAAAATAATGGATGGAGCCGAGGGGATTTGAACCCCTGACCTTCTCGGTGCAAACGAGACGCTCTCCCACTGAGCTACGACCCCTTACTACTCTTTAACTATTCAACAAAAATTTTATTCTCCCTCCTATATTTTACTTTCTATATAAGCTCCTTTTCAATTATCTTCAAAAATTTTCAAATGTAAATTATAACCATCTTAAAAATTTTCCCTTAAAGAATTATAAATGTTTATATATTTAAACTTATATATTACAATCATACCTTATAACATATTAAAAAGAAAGGTAATCTCACTTATATATTGAATTCTTAAACTATAAACCAATATAGAAAAATAAAAAATTAAATAATACACGAACTTAATACGACTTTTAATATATTTTAATATATTTGATTAATATAACTAATGATAATAACAATAGATGGACCAGTAGCAAGTGGAAAAACTACTATAGGCTTTCTATTAGCCAATAAACTTTCTCAAATATATAACAAAAATTTTTATTTCCTTGATACAGGATTAATATATAGAAGATATACTTATTTATTTTTATATCAAAAAACAACTTTTAATACAAAGAAACCTATTAAAGATGTAAACTATTTCAGTGATTTATTAATAACCAATATAACTTTACAAGAAATTGAAGAAAAAAATAAATACTTATTTACAGAAGAAATAGCAATAAACACTTCAAAATTAGCTACCAAGAAAAAAATTAGAAATTACCTAAATAAAATACAAATAGAATTAGTTGATTCTAAAGATACAGTAGTAGTAGGTAGAGATAGCGGAACGGTAGTTTTTAAAAATGCTGATTTTAAATTTTTTTTATATGCAAGCAATTATATAAGAGCTTTAAGAAGGTATAATCAGTACAAACAAAAAAATCCCGATATTTTAAAGAACCTATCCTTTCATGAAATATTAATCAAAATAATAAAAAGAGATGAACAAGATAAAAAAAGGAAATATGCTCCTTTACCAAATGTTAATAATTTAGCAAAAGATTTTATCTTAATAAATACCAATAATCTTACCATTGAAGAAACTTTAAATAAAATCATTTCATATATCACCATAAAAAATAAAATTATTTAATATATATAAAACATAAAGCTGTTTAAAAAATATTACATATTTATAGTAAAGTCATAAAAAAATAATTAAAAAAAAATGGGTAAAAAAGAGTGAGAATAAGGAGAAAACAATTACTTTGGGGTTATAAATATTGGTAATGTAAAAGATTTTAAAAAGAAGTTGGAAGAAATTGGTATACCTGTTAACCAAGACGCCATTTCCAGTTCCCTTTTTGAAGACATAAAAAAAGATGGATCAAAAATTAATACTCTCATTGGCGTTAAAAAATTCATTGAAGGTTGGGATACCTGGAGAGTATCTTCTATGGGACTTCTGAATATAGGTAAAGGACAAAGACCACAGATAATTCAGCTATTTGGTAGAGGAGTAAGATTGAAAGGAAAAGATATAACACTTAAAAGAAGCGGAAAAGAAGAGATTAAGCACCTAGAAACTCTAAATATCTTTTCAATCAAAGCAGATTACTTAAATAAGTTTTTAGAAGCCATAAGGAAAGAAGAAGTTGAGTTTGAGGAGATTGAGATACCTGTTAAACTACAACATAAAGAAAAATGGGAAAACCTCCAAATCATTTGGCAAGACAAAAACAAAAAATTTGAAAAGGATGAAAAAGAACAAAGTATTAAAGCAAAGCAAATAAAAACCAATACTTACAAACAAAAAATACCACAGGATATCTTAGAGTTACTTGACTGGGAAAAAATTTATATTGATATTTGTAATTTTAAGATTGAAAGAAGTTACTGGAATTTAGTTTTTGAAAAAAATGATCTAAAAAAATTGCTTAATTCAAATGTATATGAAATTAAAGTTCCACAAGATTTATTAGCTATCAAAAGCAAGGAGGATTTAGTAAAAAAAATAGAAGATATCGCTCTCTTAGTTCTTAAGAAATATATAGATACTTATTATAGAAAACAAGCAAAACACTTTGAGACTGAGAATATAAGCTGCTACCCTATACCAAAGCTCGAGCAACTACAATTACCCTTATTCGGTTTTGAAAAATCAAAAAGAAAACCTACCTATAAAGTTAAAATAAAAAAAGATAACAAAAAACTTATTCAAGATATACAAAATTTAGAAAATAACTTAAATGAATTACTTAAAGAAGAAGATAAAATTCTACCTCGTATCTATTTTGATAAACATCTATATTTACCAATTCTTATTCAATCTAAAAATATAGAAAATATAAAACCAGCCGGTCTTGTTAAAAGTGAAAAGGATTTTATCTTAAAATTAAAACAATATTTGAGTTCAAATACAAAAAAATTAGAAAATTATGAAATTTATTTGTTACGAAACTCTCCCAAATCTGGTGTAGGTTTTCAACTTGAATGGCATGGTTTTTATCCCGATTTCATTATGTCGGTAAAAAAACAAACTATCAGATAATTGTATTTATAGATCCTAAAGGCCTTGAACACAGCAAAGGTTTAGATGATGAAAAAATACAATTTGCTAACATAGAAATTAAAAAGAAAGATAGAGCAAAAAATTCAAGTAAATAACCCTAATTTAAAATTATTTTCTTTTATTATTTCTGTAACCGAATACCAAAAATTAATAAAGGGAAGTAAAAAGCAAACTTCAAAAGAAGAATATAAGCAAAATAATGTATTGTTTTTGGAAGATGAAAACTGGCTAGAAGAATTATTTCACAAAATACTTTAATAAACAAACAAAAATATATTTTTAATCACTTTTTATTTAAAAAAATAAAAATATAAAAAAACTTTTGTTTTTTGGAATAAAAAATAAACTAAAATACAAAAAAATAAAAGGAGGAATTTTAAATATTTTTTTAGAATATATATATAGGAATCGTAAAAGTATAACCTAAAACAAAAAAATAAAAAAACAAAACAAATCCAAAGAGTTAAACAAACACAATCTAAACACTAAAACGACTAACCAACTAAAACAAAAACATAAACACAATCTAACAGGGGCTAACAAGGATACATTTTAACAATAACACATTTTAACAATAACACATCTTAACAATAACACATCTTAACAATAACACACCTTAACAGTAACACATCTTAACAGTAACACACCTTAACAGTAACACATCTTAACAATAACACATCTTAACAATAACACACCTTAACAGTAACACACCTTAACAATAACACATCTTAACAATAACACATCTTAACAGTAACACACCTTAACAGTAACACATCTTAACAGTAACACATCCTGACAATAACACATCTTAACAATAACACATCTTAACAGTAACACACCTTAACAGTAACACATCTTAACAATAACACATCTTAACAATAACACATCTTAACAGTAACACACCTTAACAGTAACACACCTTAACAATAACACATCTTAACAGTAACACATCTTAACAATAACACAAAAGGGATGGGGGAATAAGTCTAATAAAGCTTTTCCTCCATCCCATCTTTTATTTATATCTTAATTCTTATTTACATCTTTATTTTTATTTACATCTTTCTACTCTCTCCCATCATTAAATAAATCCCCATCATTAAATAAATCCCATAAACATAATACTAATAAACTATACTTGTTACTTGCTCTATACTTTCCAAAATTTTATCTAAATTAGGTATTGCAATAAAATGTTGTCCATTTAATGATAAGTATTTCAATAAAATTGTTGTTCCAGGTTTCTTGTAACTTGATTTATTGAGTTTCTTGTAACTTGATTTATTGAAAATCCCTTCCTTAATATCAAGAAAATTTACAGGTAATTAGATTAACAAGAAAGAAATGATGAACTAAAATTAATATGTATATGAATTTAATGAAACAATATTAACTTAAACTCTCATATATCTCCTCTTATCTGTCAAATCTATTATTAGATT
>Ga0197143_1002341_pt1 | contig 14116 bp, 11 predicted proteins | sample GBS70_MetaG_FD_148603 | JGI IMG/M metagenome (GOLD analysis project Ga0197143, IMG submission 148603) | Sediment microbial communities from Great Boiling Springs, Gerlach, Nevada, United States - GBS 70_MetaG | ecosystem: Environmental > Aquatic > Thermal springs > Hot (42-90C) > Sediment...
AATTAAAACTCTTAATTTTTCAAGATATTCAGGTTTTTCTCTTAATAAATTTAATAAATCTTCAAATTCTTTTATAATATATTCTTTCTCTTTCATAGTTATTAAAGTTTAAAGCACAAAGTACTTGGACAAAGCATTTAATATTTGCTTATAGATGCCCATTTCAATGCTTTAAAAAATTGCTTTGCCAAAGTAAAAAAACAATCAATAAGCCCTTAACTTTAAAATTGTAAAAATTTTCTTATGATTTTATTTCTTATCCTATCACAAACATTTCCAAAACCCTATGGATTTGTTAATGATTATGCGAAAATTCTAAATTCAAATCAAATAAACGATTTAGAAAATTATTTAAGAAACATGGAGGAGAAAACATCAGTTGAAATTGCTATTGCTATTTTTGATTCAATTGGTTATCCGATTGAAGAATATGCAAATTTATTGTTTGAGAAATGGGGTATTGGTAAAAAAGGGAAAGATAATGGAATTTTAGTTTTAGTTTCAATAAAAGAAAAATTAATAAGGATAGAAGTTGGTTATGGACTTGAAGAAATTATAACAGATGGAATAGCTGGTGAAATTATAAGAAATGATATAGTTCCATATTTCAAAGAAGGAAATTATTATCTTGGACTTAAAAGTGCTATATTAGAAATTGAGAGGAGAATTTCAAATGAAAATCAATCCTACAGCACTGATAAAAATAATAAAAAAGAAACTGGAATACCATTTTTAATTGGATTGTTTGCCGGGATATTTTTAAGTTATGTAGGATTAATTTTGGGGATAATTATTTTATTTCTTTACTTTATCTTTAAGGCGAGTTTTCTTTTCCTTATTTCAATTGGATTTATTACTGGAAGTCTAATTTCTCTTCTTAAAATGGGAAAGGGTATATATATTTCAAATGGAAGTTTTGGAACATTTTCAAGTGGAGGATTTGGAGGAGGATTATCGGGTGGAGGAGGAGCGACAGGGAAATGGTAATCAAATAGGGGGCTTCGTCCCCCAATATGCCGAAAAATAGGTATTTTAATAAGACAAGCTTTAAACTTTTAATATGCCTGAACTCGGAATAGGATTTGAAGTGGAATCTTTTGAAGGTGATAAGTTAATTTTGAATATGGGACCTCAGCATCCATCAACACATGGTGTTTTAAGATTAATTCTTACAATTTCAGGAGAAAATGTTATTGATTGTAAGCCGGATATTGGATTTTTACATAGGGGAGTTGAAAAATTATGTGAAAGCTTAAATTACGTTCAAATTCCTCCAATACTTGAAAGAAATGATTATTTATCTCCTATTAGTAATGCTTTATGCTTTGTTTTAGCACTTGAAAAAGTCGGAAATGTTGAAGTTCCAAGGAGAGCAAAATATATTAGAACATTACTTGCAGAAATATCAAGGATAACATCACATATGATTGCTATTGGAACTTATGGTCTTGATTTAGGAGGAGCACTTGGGGGAGGAACAAGTGTATTTATGAGAGCATTTAGAATAAGAGAATTTGGACTTGCTTTAATGGAAGAATTTACAGGAACAAGGTTCCATTTAAATTTAGTTCAAATTGGTGGTGTTAGATATGATATACCATCTTCTGAATGGATAAATAAAGCAAAAAAATTTTGTGAATTATCAGAAAAATTCATATATGATGAATTAATTCCACTTGTAGAAAAAAATCCAACATTTAAAGCAAGAACTATTGGCATAGGTATTTTACCACCTGAAATTGCTAAACTTTATGGTTGTTCAGGTCCAGTTTTAAGAGGAAGTGGTATTGATTATGATGTTAGAAAAGCTGAACCTTATGATGCTTATGGAGAATTAGATTTTAAAGTAATTGTTCAAAATAATTGTGATTGTTATAGTAGGTGGATGGTAAGGGGACTTGAGGTTATAGAAAGTGTTAAAATTATTAGACAAATTATAGATGGTATTCCATCTGGTCCAATAAGTTCAAGACCACCACTTAAAGCACCTGTTGCTTTTAAACCACCTGAAAATGTTGAAGTTTATGCAAGAGTTGAATCACCAAGAGGTGAAATGGGAGCATTTATCGTTTCAGATAATACTACAAAACCTTATAGATTAAAACTTAGATCTCCATCATTTTCAAATCTTTCAGTTCTTCCATATCTTGTTAAAAATGTAAAAATTCCTGATGTAATAGCAATACTTGGAAGTTTAGATCCGGTATTTGGAGATGTTGATAGATAAAATTAAAATTGGAATTATTGGAGTAGGATACTTAGGCTCATTACATGCAAGAGTTTTATCTGAGATTAAAAATGTTGATTTTGTAGGTGTTTATGATATTGATAATGAAAGAAAGATTAAAATAGCAAATGCTTATAAAGTAAAAGCATTTGAAAGTGAAGAAGAGTTAATAGATAGTGTTGATGCTGTTATCTGTGCTGTTCCAACAAAACATCATCATAGAGTAGGTATAAAAGTTTTAAATAAAAATAAACACTTATTTATAGAAAAACCAATTAGTGAAACTGTTGAACAAGGAGAAGAATTAGTAAATTTATCAAATGAAAAAAAATTAAAACTTATGGTTGGACATGTTGAAAGATTTAATCCCGCTATCTTAGCTTCTGAGAAATTTATAAAAGAACCTTTTTATATTGAAACACTTAGAATAGCACCATTTAATCCAAGGGGAACAGATGTTGATGTTATAAAAGATTTAATGATACATGATTTGGATATTGCTTTAAATTATGTAAAAAGTGAGCCTACTTTTGTTCATGCAGTAGGGGCACCAGTTTTAACAGAGAAAATTGATATTGCAAGTGCAAGGGTAGAATTTAAAAATTCAGCGGTAATTAATCTAACAGTAAGTAGGGTTTCATTGAAAAAAGTTAGAGAAATAAGAATTTTTCAAAGTGATAGATATATTTCAATAAACTTATTATCAAAAGAAAGTTATATGATTGTTAAAGAAGAAGATGCTATACTGCCGTATTTTTTAGATGTTGATGAAAATTTAGAACCATTAAAAGTTGAAGTTCAAGAATTCATAAACTCAATTATTGAAAATAGAAAACCAAAAGTTAGTGGGGAAGATGGATTAAAAGCTTTAAAAATAGCTCAACTTATAATAGAGGATATTGAGAGGAGGATAAGAGAATTTAAATGTTCCCATTAAAAGATGAAATAAAATCATATTCATTTCCAATTATTAGCTATTTGATTATTATAATAAACATTGTTGTTTATATTTATCACTATTTCATTTATCCAGACCCAGAAGAATTCATTTATAAGTATGGTTTTATTCCTTCAAATTTCAATCTAATAGACATAATAACCTCTATGTTCTTACATGGTGGTTTTTTTCATATCTTTTCAAATATGTTATTTTTGTTTATTTTTGGAGATAATGTTGAAGATGTTTTAGGACATTTAAGATTCCTTATGTTTTATATATTTTGGGGAATATGTGCAGCACTTCTTCAAGCATTCTTTTATCCAAATTCTAACATACCTATGATTGGAGCAAGTGGTGCAATAAGTGGTATTCTTGGAGCATATTTTATATTTTTCCCAAAATCAAGAATTTTATCCTTTGTTTTTATACCATTTTTATATATTGGATTAGCTGAAATTCCAGCTATTATTTATCTTGGTATATGGTTTTTTAATCAATTTATTCAAGGAACATTTTCAACATTATTAAATATAAGCACAGGAATTGCCTTTTGGGCACATATTGGAGGTTTCGTTGCGGGTCTAATAACAGCATTATTTTATCTACCATTTAAGAGAAGTTATATAAGAAGAAAAAGATATTACTTTTAAAATATCGTTCTAATTGAAAAATAAGGTAAAATAGGAAGTTGATAAATTTCTCTTTTAATTGGTGGATTTTTGGAATAATCGTAAAAACTTATAAATAAATTTTTAAAATTAAAAACATTTATAATGCCAAATCCATATTCCAATGACTTAAATTTCCCTTCATAGTAAATATCAATTCTTTTATAATCAGGAAGTGTTAATTTATTCCTTGGACTATAAGCTTCATACCAAAATGGGAATTCAAGACCACCATCAGGATAAACACTACCAGCTAAATACCTTCCAACAATATCAGTATAAGGAGAGCCACTTGCATAAGTTAATCTAATTCCTAAATTACCTTTAAAAACATTTCTTTTTAAAATAACATTTAAAACATGCCTTCTATCATAACTTGTTCTATACCATAATGTTTCAGTTTCAAGCTTACTATAAGAAAAATTTAAAGTCCAGGAAAGTTCAATATAATTATTTTCAAACCATAAATCTAAACCATAAGATAAGGCTTTTGAATTTATAAGCAATTCCTTTTCTATATTATTAATATCTGTTCTATATGGATTAAGTTCAACACTATTTAAATAAGGTTTAATAAATGCTACAATTTCAAAATTTCCAAATTTTGGAATACCTTCAAAACCAAAAATTATATGTGGAGTTCTAACTGGCCTTAAATTTTCAAAAATTGGAACCCAAAAATAAAATGAAGATATTTGAAGATTATTAGTAGAAAATCCAATAGCATATTGATTATAAATTCCAATTGAACTTTTAATAGCATAAATATCAGTTAAAAAGTATTTAACTTGAAATCTTGGTTCAAATGAAAAATCTTCTTTATGGTAATATCCCGTTAATTTATAATAATTAAATCTATTACCGATGTTCATACTAAATTTATTAAATTCTCTTTTAACATCAAAAAAAACTGATGAGATTGTTGGACTTCCTTCTCTATTTATTCTAATGCCAAATATATTACTTTTATAATATCCACTAATATAAGCAAAATCAAATCCGACATTAAAATTCCATAAATTTTGAATATATTGAAAATCAACTCTATTTGAAATAATATAAAATCTATTTTCAACACTGAAAGCACCTGAAAATAATCCAAAATCTATAAAATTTTGCGAGTAAGATAAATAACTATTTAAAAGATAATTATTCCAAAATGTTTTATAATTTAATCCTAAACCCCTATTTCCCCAATTTGAACTAACCAAATTTGAAAATTCTAAATTATCTTCACTATTTATATAAGAAAAACTTAAATTTGTTATATCAGAAAAGTTATATGAAATTTTTCCCGCTATGTCATAAAATCCATAAGGAATATCAAAATTAAATAACTTAGCAAATTCCTTAATAAATGTCCTTCTAAAACTAACTATAAAAGAACTATATTTGCTAAATGGACCTTCAAATAAAAACTTCGTTGTAATAGGACTTATAACAGAGATTGCTTTATATTCATTATAATTTCCATCCCTTATTTTAGCATCAATAATTGAACCTGTGGCATTTCCATACTTTGCACTATATCCACCTTTTAAAAATTGAAATGAACTCAAAATATCTAAATCAAAAATAGAGACAAAACTTCCAAGATGATAAGGATTATATAAAAATATACCATCTAAAATTGTCAAATTTTCAAATGGAGCAGAACCTCTCACTGAAAATCTACCCGAAAAATCATTTACAAATACAACTCCACTTTGAATTTGAATAACACGCATTAAGTCCTTTTCAAACGGACTTGGAAGTGTTTTATATTTATCTATATTTTGAATAGTATTAATTGAGAAATCTCTTTTAAATGTTTCCTTTTTACCACTAACAATAATTTCAGATAACTTTATGCCAATAGGCTTTAAATAAACTTTAATTTGAACATTTCCTTTTAATTCAATTTCTTTTTCATATTCTTCATAACCAAGTGCAGAAATTTTCAGTTTATATTTTCCTTCTCTTAATTTTATTTGAAAAAAACCTTTTTCATCACAATAAGTTCCGTAATAATTTTCTATTTCAACAGCACAATAAGGAATACCATCTCTTGTTAGTTCATCTACAACAATTCCACTTAAAATTTGAGAAAAAATTAAATTGAGCATTAATTTTCATTTATTTTAAAATCCCTTATTTCAATCTTATCAAAACCTTTTAGATTAAATTTAAATTGACTTGTATCTGCTAAAACTAATATAACATAATCTTTTGGAAGGAATTTTTTAGCGGTTTCATTAACTTCATTTAAATTCAATTTTTTAATTTCTTCAATATCTTTTATCCAGTAGTCATAAGGTAAATTCCACAGTTTAGCATTAAATATAATGTTTGCTACTTGTGAATAGGTTTGACCTTGTCTTGCTATTGAACCTTCATAATAACTTTTAGCGGATTTTAATTCATCTTCTTTAAATCCTTCATTTATTGCTTTACTTATTTCATCTAATAATAATTCAATAGCATGATTACCACTTTCAACCTTTGTTGAAAATCCTGCAATGAATGAACCTTCAAAAACTTTATTATCTCTTTTGTATCCACCATTCATACGGCTATAAGCCCAATAAGCATAACCATATTTTACTCTAATCGTTTTTACAATTCTTGAAGAAAATCCAGAACCACCAAGAATATAATTGACAACTCTAAATTTATTAAAATCTTTATTATCCCTACTTATCCCTTTTGAACCAAGAAACACAAATGCTTGATTTATTCCAGGAAAGTGATAAACATAAACTTCTTTACTCTTAGGATAATCAATATCACTAATTTGTTTTCTATTTAAAGCTTTCTTTTGCCATTTTGAGAAAAATTTTTCAACAATTCTAATTGACTTATTAACTTCTAAGTCTGAAACAATAATTAATGTTGAATTATTTGGAATGTAAAAATTATTATAAAATTCAATAACATCTTCTCTTTTTATATTTAATAGAGAACTTTCATAACCTAAGGTTGGATGTGCTAATGGATGATCTTTATATAAAAGTTGAGAGAGCAAAATACTTGAAACATAATCTGGGTCGCTTTTTTGAGATATGATATTACTTATTATTCTTTTTTTAATCTTTTCAAATTCTTCCTTAGGAAATGTTGGATTTAAAATAATATCACTTAATAATTCTAAGGATTTTTCAGCATTTTGTGTTAATGATTTTATACTTATATTAGTTGTCCAATCATCTACTGAAATTGATAAATTAGTTCCAAGTTCTTCAAATTTTTCTGCTATTTCAATAGTATTATATTTTTTTGTTCCTTCATCAATTAAATTAGCTGTTAAATTTGCTAATCCTTCTTTACCTTTTGGATCATCAACTGAACCAACATTAATAATTAAACTTAACTGAAAAATTGGTAGTTTCTTTTTTTGAACTGCTATAATATTTAAACCGTTTGGTAGAACCTTTTCTTTTATGTTGTCCATCATTTTTACCTCCATAACTAAGATTAAATTCATTTTTTACCTCCTTATTTCACTAGCTTTTTTAAGTCCTTCTATGTAAGCTTGAATGTCAGATGGTGGTATTGGATGAACAATAACTGTTGTTTTATTATCATCGTTTATATATTCATTTATAATTTTTTCAATATCTTGTTTGCTAACTTTTTGAATTAGTTTCGGATATTCATTTATATAATTTGGATTTTCTGTATTTATTAGTGCTTCTCCAAGTTGAAATCCAAGTCTAACAACTGATTCTCTTGAATAAACTAAATTAGCTAATTGGCTATTTTTTGCTCTTATTAATTCTTCATCACTAACTTTATTTTTCCTTAAATTTTCAATTTCTTCATTTATAGCTTTTTCAAGTTCATTTATATCTTTGCCTTGTTGTAATGTTGCAAAAATAATTAATAAGCCTTCATCTTTTAATCCATAATAAAAAGCACTAATTGAACTTGCTAATTGTTTTTCATAAACAATAGATTTATATAATTTTGATGTTTTACCACCACCAAGAATATCAGCAAGTAGCGAAACTGCCGGTGAGTATTCATCACCAGCTTTTGGAACCCTATATGCAATAGCTATATATGTTGCAAAACCTTCTTTTTTAATTTCTGTTCTTCTTGGTCCTTTTTGCTTAGGTTCAGTTGTATAAAATTTAGGAATTTCTTTGCTTTCATATTTTCCAAAATAATTTTCAGCAATTTTAAAAATTTCTTCTGCTTTAACATTTCCAACAACTATTAAATAAGCATTATTTGGAGCATAATATGTTTCATAGAATTGTTTAACTTTTTCTAAGCTAACATTTTCTAAGTCACTTCTCCAACCTATAACAGGATTTCTATATGGATGAGCCCAAAAAATAGTTGAAAATAATGCTTCCCATAGAGCACCTCTTTGGTCATTTTCTGTTCTCCATCTTCTTTCTTCAATTACAACATTTCTCTCTTCATTAAATCCATCGAATGTTATATTTCTCATTCTATCAGCTTCCATATAAAGAACTTTTTCAACAGCACTTGATGGAATTTCACACCAATAAGCAGTTTCATCAAAACTTGTAAAAGCGTTATCCATACCACCGAGTTCATCAATAATTTGAGAAAAATCTTTAATTTCTTTTGTTCCTCTAAACATCATATGTTCTAATAAATGAGCAGAACCTGTAATTCCAACAACTTCATTTTTTGAACCAACTTTATACCAAACTTGAACACTGACAACAGGTGATGAATGTTCCTCAATTACATAAACTTTCAAACCATTTTTTAGTGTTTTTTCTTTTATATCCAAGGGCTTAACTTCTATGAAGGTTTCAAACATGAAAAACATTTTGAAATTTTAAAGTATCTTAATTTGCTTTGTCTGCTTTGTTCAATAATTCTAAAATTATTTATTTTTCTATATTTTGCCCACCCACCCTAAGAATAAGCCTTCGGCTTATAACTAAGCCCCCCATTAAATCCCCCTTTATTTCAATAATTTCATTAAAATCTTTATAAATTATTGATTATCAATCACTTAACACTATTTATTGGACAAAGCATAAAAATTTGCCTTGTCCAATAATTCTGAAAGTATTTATTTTACTATATTTTCCCCACCCATCCTGTATTCAAGCCTTCGGCTTAAAACTTTGTCCCCTTAACAAGCTTTCGGCTTATAAAGCTTTATATAAGCTTTTTAATTCCCAATATCTCAAAATTAATTCATATTTAGATTTTTCTAATTTAATGTTAATCTCAAATAGCTTGTTTTCCAATTTGTAATAGTCAATTAAGCTGAAATCTGAGAATTTGTAATCATTCTTAAAAGACAAAAGAGTTTTCTCATATTCCTTTTTTAGTAGTTGGTAATTTTCATATTCATTTTTAGCATTTTTATAATCATTTACAATTTGAAAAATTTTTGAACTTATAAAATTTCCATAATAATTTAAAAGATTTTCATTAAAATTATTATATAAAATTTTATTTTGTTTTATTGAATTGAAAGGAAAAATTGGAAATGTAAAACCAATCATAAAAGCATAAGTTCCATCATTTCTTCTTAAAACTGATGGTTTTATTGATGGAAGAAATTGGACATAGCTTAAAATTAAGTTATTGTGATAAATTTCTCTATCTTTTTGTATAATTTTAAAATCTATTGTTATTTGAGAATTTATTTCTTCAATTTGGGGAATTTCATTTATCTCTTCAACACTATCAATTTTAACATAAGTATTTAATGTTTTTAATAAGGTTTCATAATTATTTTTCAAAATTTTCAATTCATTTTCTAAAAATAAAATTTCACTTTTATTTAAAATAATCTCGTTTATTGGATGCTCACTTTTAAACTTATGCTCATTTTCAAGAATTTCATAAATTTTTTTATAATTTGAAATTATTCTTTCTTTATTTTCAATTTCCTTTTTAATAACGAGTGCTTTTATATAATTTGATATTGCTTGAAAAATAAATTCATTTTTTTGTTTAGCAATTTCATAAATTTTTTTATCAATTTCACTTTTATTTAAAGAAATTTCATATCCCACATAAGGCATTATTTCATATCCAAAGCTAAGAAATCCATTTTCAAACATAGCATTATATTCAATCATAAACTTTGAATTTGAAATGATGTTCCATTTTGAAAAATTTAAAGCGTTTATATAATTATTAAAAAATTTTAATTGTGGATTTTCGTTTAGTTTTAATAAAAAATTTTCAAAACTTAAAGATATATTAATTATTATCATCTATCAACTTCACCAAGAACAATATCAATTGTTCCTATTAATGCGACAAAATCCGCTATTAAATGACCAGGTGAAATTTCTTCAAGTGCTTGTAAATTTATAAAGCTTGGAGGTCTAATTCTAAATCTATAAGGTTTTGATGAACCATCTGAAACAATATAAAATCCTATTTCTCCTTTTGGTCCTTCAACAGCTGCATAAACTTCTCCTTCTGGAACTAAAAATCCCTCACTCATAATTTTAAAGTGATGAATTAAGTATTCTATTTGAGAATATACAATTTTTTTAGGTGGTGGAACAATTTTATAATCATCAATTAAAACATCACCATCAGGTATTTTTTCTATTGCTTGCTTAATTATTCTAGCACTTTGTCTCATTTCCTCCATTCTAACAATAAATCTATCGTAAGTGTCTCCATTTTTTCCTATTGGGACTTCAAAATCAAATTCAGGATAAACTGAATATGGTTCATCTTTTCGTAAATCTTTCTTAATGCCACTTCCTCTTAATAATGGTCCTGTTAAAGATAAATTTATTGCTAAGTCTTTTGGAATTATACCTATACCGATAGTTCTTTCTTTAAATATAGGATTTTCAGCTATTAAGTCCATAAGCTCTGGCCAAATTTTCTTTTCAAACTCATTAGCCCATTTATAAACCTTTTCAAGCCAATTAGGAGGACAATCAGCAGCAACACCACCAAATCTAAAAAATGTATTATTCATTCTTTGACCTGAAATTTCTTCTAATAAATCGTAAATTTTTTCTCTTTCTCTAAATGCATGTAAGAAAAATGTCCAAGCACCTATATCCATAACATGTGTTCCAACACCAACAAGGTGACTTGCTATTCTTGATAATTCCGCTAGTATAACTCTTAAATATTCTGCTCTTTTTGGAATTTTATTTTCAATTCCTAATAATTTTTCAATCGCTCTAACATAAGCAAAATTATTTGATAGTGGTGCTAAATAATCTAATCTATCAGTATAAATTAACATTTGATAATAATTTTTTTCTTCTCCAAGCTTTTCTGTTCCTCTGTGTAAATAACCAATTTTACATTTCGCTTTTACAATTCTTTCACCATCAAGTGTCAAAATAACTCTTAAAACACCGTGTGTTGCAGGGTGTTGAGGTCCAACATTTATTTCAATATAGTTTTCTTCCTTCGTAATAATTTCCACATTGATAATTTTAAAGTTTAAATAAAGGGTTTAAAATTAGCATTAAAATTTTTTATCTTGTCCTTAATTCACTTAGTTTTTTTGATAAGACCTCATCTTTTTATACCTACTCTTATTTTTTATGTTAATGGTCTTTTTCTTTCAAAAAATTATATAAATTATCTTGAAGTTATATTATTGCTTTTAATTTCATCTTTTGCTTATGTCTTAAACCAAATTTATGATATTGAAAGCGATAAGATAAATAACAAAATTCTCATATTAACTGAAAATAAAATTTCAATTTCAACTGCTAAGTTATTTTCACTTCTATTGTTAATTGTGGGTTCATTCTTTTCTATATTTATGGAAAACAGGTGGTTGTTTTTAGGACTTATTATTTTATCAATTCTTTACTCACTAAAGCCATTTAGTTTTAAAGATAGACCAATTTTGGATTTGATTACAAACTCTGTCGGTTATGGTTTTTTTGTTTTTAGTATTGGATATAAAGAAATTTCAAAAGAGAGCTTAATTTTTATTTTAATAATGTCATCTGCCTATATTATAACCGCTATGATGGATTATGAAGGTGATAAAAAAACTAATAAAATTACAACACCTGTTTATATTGGGATTTACAAATCACAATTAATTTCAATTTTAATTCTAATAATCTCTTTCATAATTGCTCCTTATGAGTATATCAAATTAGCTTGTATCCTTTCCTTAATTTTTTTATTTTTTGATTACTATAAATTAGCCTTAGCAGTTCCTTCTTTAATTCTTTTAGTTTATCCTTCAATAAAAGGTTATTTTGAAATTTTGATATTATCGCTTATTTTCTTCTTAGCATCAGAGATTTATTATAGAATTTTCTTTAAAAAAAGTCATTTTTCTGTATGGGGGGTTAGGAAGTAGTTTTTTTATATCCTTTAAAATTTTAACTTTATGAAGTTGAAAGGAATTGTTATTGTAAGTTCAAAAGTATTTGGAGAGATTTTTATCTTAGATAAAATAGAAGATTTTAAAAATGATATTGAAATTAGAGATGTTGAAAACATTTTTCAGAGTTATATAGATTACTTACTTGAAGAAATTAATGGAATGGATGAAAAATATAGAGAATATGTTAATTTTTATGTTAATATATTAAGGAGCAAGAGCTTTATCCAGATGGTAAAAAATAAAGATAAAAATTTATTAAAATCAATTAGTTTAGCAATTGATGAAATAACAAACAAATTTAATTTAGAGAATGAACATTATAAAGATATTTCAACAGAATTAAAATTTTTTAAAAATGAACTTTTGGATTTTATAGCTGGGAAATTAGAAAAGGAAAACTTTAAAGAGGGAACAATATTAGTCGCTAAAAATTTGACAATTAGACAAAGTTTGAAAGCAATTAAGAGTAATATAAAAGGCGTTATTCTTGAAACGAATGCATTAACTTCCCATCCTATTCTTATTTTAAAAGACAAAGGTATTCCAACAGTTATTAGTATTGAGAATGCTGTTGAAATTGCAAAAAATTACAAATATGCTCTCATTGATAATGATGAAGTTGAATTTACAAATGAAAAAATTGAAATTACTGAAAAATCAGTTTATATTCCATTTGAAAATGATTACTTTAAAACAAAAGATGGAATTCCAATAAAAATTCAAATTAATATAGATTTTCCGGAAGAAATTGAAAAAGTTAGAAATTTTGATATTGGATTATTTAGAACAGAATACCTTTATTTAAATGGTATAATAAGCAAAAATGAGCAAAAAGATATTTATGAGGAAATTAGTCATAAGGTTTATCCAAAAATTTTAACAATTAGGTTATTTGATTTAGGTGGTGATAAAGTTCCAATTTCAATAGAAAATCCAGATGTAAGAGGAATAAGATATTTACTTTATTATAATAGGGAGCTTTTGAATAAACAAATTAGTGCTATAAAATTGGCAAATAAATTAAAAAATATAAAAGTTTTAATACCGATGGTTTCATCAATTGAAGAAGTTATAGAAATAAAAAAGCTTTTGGATGATATTGAAATAGGTATAATGATTGAAACACCAGCATCAGCATTAATTACTGATAGATTTAAGAAAATAGTTCATTTTTTTAGCTTAGGAACAAATGATTTAAGTCAATACACACTTGCTATAAATAGAAGTGATATTAGTTTTCAGCAATTCCATCCAAGTATATTCAGATTAATTTACTATTCATTTTCTAAATCAAAACCAAAACCTTTTAGTGTTTGTGGAGATATGGGGAGTAATGATATTGGATTAATTGCTTTAATTTCTTTTGGTATAAGAATTTTTTCAATTCCAATTTCTTATTTAAATAGGGCAAAAGAAATTATTGAAAAATTAGATAAAAAGGTCCTTTCTGAGATTTCAAGGAAAATTATGACTGCTTATAGAGAGGAGGAAATTGTAAAATGCTTGAGATTTTATTTGGATTCTTTATAAAGATAAATGAAAGTAATATCAATTTAATAAAAGTTTTAGAAATTAGTGAAAATTCACTAATTATTGTTGGTAATAGATTAAATGAGAATCTAAATGGAGAAATTGTTTTAATTAAGCTTACAAAAAATGGGAATGTTATTTTTTCAAAGTCCATTTATTCTAATAGTTATATTCAATCTGCTGATATGGTTTATAAAGATGGTAAAGTTTATATAATTGGAACAGTTTTTATTCAAAATGAAGGAAATAATATTCTTTTTATAAGTGTTGATACAAATGGTAATATTATAAAATCAAAATTTTATTCCATAGTTAATTATGAAGAACCAAGTGCTATAACAATTGAAAATGATAAAATTTACATTATTGGAATTGCTAGACCAATAGGTTCAACAAGGCCATTTTTTTTTATTGTTGATACAAACGGAATACCT
>Ga0197143_1002342_pt1 | contig 14094 bp, 17 predicted proteins | sample GBS70_MetaG_FD_148603 | JGI IMG/M metagenome (GOLD analysis project Ga0197143, IMG submission 148603) | Sediment microbial communities from Great Boiling Springs, Gerlach, Nevada, United States - GBS 70_MetaG | ecosystem: Environmental > Aquatic > Thermal springs > Hot (42-90C) > Sediment...
CCCTTAAGCAGTGAAATAAGGTAAACGGCCAGCAGGACGAAGCCGTAGGCAGCCGCCGGCGCCAGGTTTAGCCAGACCGCGAGCAGGAGGCTCAGCAAGGCAGCGGCCAGCGAAGGTAGCACGCTAAACGCGTAGAACTCCCTCGAGTTCCTAGCGATCCTCGAGGAGATGGCGGCGGGCAGGAGAAGAGCCACATGCTCCACGACGAAGCCTACCGCTCTAAGCAGGCTAACGCTCACCAGGGTGAGGAGAGCAGCTAGGATGTAATCGTGCAGCTTCACTCGGATCCCGGAGAGGGAGGAAAAGTCCCTGTCCAACCCGATCGACACCTCCTTCGGGATCAGAAGGAGGGAAGCGGCGAGCGAAACAGCGCCTACGGCGACCGCCAGCACAGCGTCCTCCCAGCTCGCGAGGAGCGGGTCGCCCAGAATGTAGGACCACAAGCTCACGCGGGCGGGGAAGCTCGTCAGCACGTAGTAAACCGCTGCAACGCCGGCTGAGGTTGTGAAGGCGACGAACGCGGAAGTCGCGCTGTCCTCACTGACGCCTTTGTGCAGGAAGAGGACTAGAAGAAGCGATGGCGGCAGGCTCAGCAGCACGGCCCAAGCGGCTGGGCTCCCAGGCAGGAAAGCGGCTGCCACGTAGCCCAGCGCGACGGCGAGCAAGGCGGAGTGGGGTAGGGAGGCGGCGAAGAAGTTGAACCTCCTAGCGTAGACGAGCGGGCTCAGAGCGCTGAAAGCAGCGGCGCTTCCGAGCATCACAGCGAACCACCTCGGATCCAGGTACACGCTCTCTCACCCCTACCCGATCACGTGTAGGCACTTCTCGATGACGAGGACTCCTGGACCGTACGCCTTCTTGAGCATCTCGAGCTCGTAGACCTCGTCCGGCGTCCCCACCGCCTGGATACCCCTGTTGAAGACGACGATTAGCTTGCTCTTCTTCAAGGTCAGCACAGGGTCGTGCGTTGACACGAGCACCATCCTATCCCCAGCCAACTTCACGAGCAGCTCGGCAAGCCCCTCCCGCCCCCTCGGGTCGATACCGGAGAACGGCTCGTCGAGAACCAGGATCGGTGTACCCCTCGCGAGAGCCCTCGCGATGAGGACGCGCTGGAGCTGGCCGCCGCTCATCGAGCTCAACCTTTTGCCGGCGAAGCCCTCAGCGCCAACCGATCGGAGGATCTCGAGCGCCCTCCTCCTGCGCTCATCGCTTCGGTAGTCTTTCAAAGCCCACTCAACGACCTCGACGCCGGTCGCAGGCAGGTCCCTCCGCACGGCGGAAAGCTGGGGGACAAAGCTAGCGTGCACGCCCGCTCTCGCCGGGTCGCCTGTCACGTCCTCGCCGTTCAGGTAAACCCTGCCCTTCAGCGGCTTCAAGAGGCCTAGAATCAGCCTGAAGAACGTGGTTTTACCGGCGCCGTTGGGGCCAAGCACTGTGATAAGACCGGCCCCCTCCACTTCCAGATTCTCGTTGTCGAGTACGTACTCTCCATCCTCGTAGGCGAAGCTCAGCTCCTCCACCTTAAGCGAGGGGGACTTCCAGTGCACAGGCACCACTTTCGACTGACCTTATTGTGCACAGGGTAATAAGCTTTCCGCTGTACTCACAGCTTTTGTGCACATATGCCTGCGATTCCCCAGTTTAATGTGCACAAAAGCTTAAAAATCCCCACAAGAGATCCGCTGCTGTGCACAGTTCGGTCTCCATCCGGCTGAAAGGCCGGAGGCTCTACGCGATTTTAGCGGCTGCTCTGTTGCTCGCTGTAGCCGCAGCGGCCTACTGGATAACGCTCAAAGGGAGCGAGTATGAGAGAAGCGGAGGCTTGAAGGTTGCTGTCACGTTCCCATCCCTAAAGCCGGACGTTGAGCTGCTCGCTTGCGAAGGCGATACTATCGTATCGATCGCGCCGCCAGGTGTCGACCCCCACGAGTACCAGCTGGCACCCAGTGACGTGGAGGTGCTGAGGAGTAGCGACCTGATAATCTCAACCGGCCACGCACCCTTCGAAACGAGGATCGCGGATCTAATAGCGAAGGGAGAGGTGAAAGCCGAGCTGGTGGAAGTGCCGAGCGTACCGGGCATCAAGCTGCTGACCAACCCGGCGACGGGGCAGGAGAACCTCCACTGGCCGATCTACGACCCCACCAACTACCTCGCGTTCGTTAGGCGCGTCGCCGAGGCGATGGCCAGGCTGCGCTCCTCCTGCGCGCAAGCGTACAGGGAGCGGGTGGCGGTGCTCGAGAGAGAGCTGGACAGCTTGCTGTCCCGTGCGCCAAAGATCAACTTAACGGCCGTCGGCTACAGCCCCGTGGTCCAGTACGCGGTGGAGTGGGCTGGCGTGAAAATCTCGTACTTGCTCGTCAAGGAGCACGAGCTGCCAGCAACGCCCGAGGACATCGCGGCTGCCGAGCGGGCGCTAGCCGAGGGGAAAGCGCTCCTCGTGGTCTCCGTGAAGGGGGTTGAGGGCACGCCGCTCGGCTCGAAGGCGGAGGAGCTAGCCAGGAAGTACGGGAGGCCGATCGTCTACGTGCCGTCGCCGCTCGAAGTCGCAAGCACGCTCGATAAGCTGAACGCTACGATTGCCGAGTTAAGCAGGGTGGCGCAGCAGCTGCGCGGCTAAGCTGTTTAGGCGGAAACGTTTTTCTCTTCCTCGCTCCCGAGCAGCGCGTGGATCCAAGTGATGCTACGCTCACAATTCTTTACGACAACCGCGAGGCGGATACCCGCACGCTCGCCGCACACGGGTTCGCGTGCTTGGTCGAAGCCGGGGGGCGGAGGATCCTCTTCGACACTGGCGGGGATCCGGCTAGGCTCTTCTACAACATGGGAGCGCTGGGCGTAGACCCCCGCACCATCGAGTCGATAGTGATCTCGCACAACCACTGGGACCATACCGGCGCGCTATCCGCGCTCCTCTCGGTGAAACCCGACGCGACCGTGCACACGCCCACGGAGCCTAAGCCCGAGCCTGTGGCGCCCGGAGCCCACATCGTGGGTCCGCTCGAAGCTGCGTACAAGGGCTACAAGCTAGCCGAGCAGGCTCTCGCGGTCGAAGCGGGGGAGGGCTTCGTGCTCCTCGTCGGCTGCTCCCACCCCGGAGCCCCCTCGCTCGTAAGGGAGGCGATGAGGCTGCTGCCGGGGCGCAAGCCGCTGGCGCTCGTCGGTGGGCTGCACCTGATCGAAACGGGGGAGCGGCAAATCGAAGCAATCGTGGACGAGCTGGCCCGGCTCGGCGTTGAGGCGGTAGCGCCCTGCCACTGCACAGGGGCAAGAGCCGCCAGCGCGCTGGCGCGCAAGCTCAAAACGCTCCAGTGCGGGGTCGGAGCAAAACTCGAGTTCTAGACTCGCTACGTCAAGCTGTGGAGAATCTCTCCAAGAGCATTCGCAGCTTCCTCGACAAAACCTTTCGCCTTCTCGGGGAGCTTGTTGATGCTGGGAAAGCGCTCGACCTCGCTCGCGATCTCAACATACGCGCCTAAGAACTTCACCCCCAAGTTTCTCAGCTGCCTAGCGTAAGCCAGCAGGGTGCTGTACCGCTTCAAAAGAACCGACGAGCTCACCCCCACGCCCTCCTCCCCCTTAAGAAAACTCTCGACAAAACGTTTCTCCACTTGAATGGGCAGGTAGGGTACCTGGTTGAAGACGGCAAACATGCTTTCGCCCAGTTTTTCGCCCTTCTCCGTCGTCGCCACCTCATCTTCCAACCAGAAGAGCATCCTAGCGGTTCTCTTGAGATCGATGAGGCTCGGCCTGAGAGGGATAAAAACGCAGTCGGAGATGTGCAGGCTGAGGGCCGTGTACCTCGGGTCGAAAAACGGCGCGTTGTCGACGAGCACGTAATCGTACCTGCCGAACGGGATGAAGCTCTCCAAGGCCCGCTTAAAGCGCAACCCAGCCGAGCTGCTCTTCCAAAGCTCGTCCACAACTCTGATCAGCCTCTCTCCAGGAACGACGAAGTCGAGGAACGCGTCGCCCACCTTGGCTGTCGCCGTCACGCTACTGGGCTCGACGATTGCTTTCTGGATCAGGTGCTGCTCCAGCGCGTCGGATAGCGTTTTCCGGCTCTTTACGATCTCGTCGTACTCGTCCTCATTGAAAACGGTCAACGAGGCCCCAGCCGTAGGGTCCAAGTCGATGAAGAGCACCTTCCGACCGTTCCTGCTCAAGTAGTAGGCGAGCATGAGGGAAAGCTTCGTTTTGCCGACGCCGCCAGAAGCCGATACGAACGACGCTACGGCTGCTCGCTTAGACTTCAACAATCTCACCCTGTTCGATGAAAAGGGCGAAGCATCTAATATCCTTATCCTTCAGGTTGAGGTATTCAACCAACTTCCTCAGCTCGTTGACGAAATCGTCGTCACGGTAGAGCCGCACGTGTACGATAGCCGCCTTCGGGAAGCCGCCGAGCACCTTGTAGAAGACAGCTTGGCAAACCCCCTCGTACGGTCTTTTCTCGTACTCTACCTCAACTACAACGTCGCCGCAGATCAGGTCGGCGGTGCCAGCGGGCGTGAGAACTTCTCGCTGGCAGCCGAGAGCAGCCGCAAGAACCTCAGCGACCTCCCGCTCGTCCCGGCACTTCAGCAAGAAACCCTTGTAGGAAGCTACCGCCCCCCGAAGCATCTCAGCAAAATCCACCCCCTTAGAAACCGAAGGTGCAGCGTCAGTACGGGGTTGATTTGCCTCACCGCTCGGAGACGCTCCCCGAGACCTCATCACCCGGTCAAGCCGCGGGCGTGGCGATTAATAAACGTGCTTTGCTGGTCAGAATTTCGTTCTTTGGTTGCCTAGTGCGAGTAGGCAAGATATTACACCGCCTCTGGAGCGCAAGCGAGGCGACCCCATAGATCCTTCCCCCCTCCAGCACCCCTTCCGTTTCGACGCAGAGGACACCTATTCAAAGATAGGTGCCCGCTTACGCTTAACTTCCCACCCTCCTGCGCTGATGCGCAAGCAACGCCTGTTTCCGCCATTCACTTGACATACTCGACTCCGTCCAGCTCTCTGAACTCACGATCGCCTGTTAAAAACGGTATCTTAAGGCGCTTCGCAAGCACGTACCCTAGGGCGTCTACTAAGGAGAGGTTCCTGGACCGCCTTTTCAACTCTATGCGTAACGCGGAAGCTTCGGCGTAGTCTTCGTCTGTGGGATGAACGATATCTACGAAGACTCGTACTAACCTCAATATCTCGACCGCCCTCTCTCTACCATAGTCTCTTGTTAACGCGTAGGCAAGCTCCAATAGGTAAACTCGCTGGTAACAAGCTCTTCACCAGCATACCTCTCGTAGGAAGGGCTACCTCTGAGAATCTCGACCAGCGCATAGGTGTCAGCGTAGTAACATGACAAGACTCCTCAGCCGTGCAGCTTCCTCAGCTCATCCTTCAGCTCCTGGGGATCAATCTTCCAATCCTTTAGAAGGCCGTAAACCCCCTCAATTCTTAGCCTAACCCGAACACCCTCAGGCAGATCCAACTTCTCTAATGGGCGCAATATACCCTTCTCATATACAGCCTCAACGACCCTACCCACGCCTAACCATCCCTAGTTAGGTATCGTACCAGCAAGATTAAAAATCATCGCTATAAAATGCGTCGGCAACCATCAGACTGGCACAGCGCGTGCGCTGCTTCCGGTTTCAGCACAGGAGATAATCGCGCTCACTTCACTATCTCTTACCTTCAAAAAGTACTCAATCACGGCGGCGCGCGCCAATGCTTACGAGCGGTTGCGGCAAGCCCTGCTCTGAAAAAAGGTCCACGAATCCTAGAATCCGCTGCTGCGCGAAGCTAAGGTTGCGAGCCTGAAGGGTCGAAAACCATCACAACTCAGGACCCCGGTTCCTCTTCACAACTCAGCAGCGGCAGGAAACAGCCTAAAAGGGGGTATATCAGCTTGCCGTCTAGGCGCAACGAGCACGGACTCGCATAAAAACGCCTTAGCTCCCTCCCCCTCCGCCCCCTCTGCGGCTTCTCAAGCTAGCGGCGCGAGGCTCAGGTTGTCCGCCCTGCTTAAGGCTGGGAAGCTAGCGCCTTGAACATCTCTAGTAAAACCTTGTAGAGGTCGACCGCTTTCAGCGTGATCCCGCAGTAGGGGCACTTAGTCGTATCACCCTCCTTCGGCAGCTCAACGCTCCCGCCGCAGTACGGGCACCTCACAGCCGCGACGACCACGCCCTTCGAGGCGAGCAGCTCAGCTAGCTTCGCGAAGTCGAAAACCACCACGGCCTTCGGCTTGAGCTGGGACCACGCTTCGTCGAGCGAGGACCTGAACGCCACGATCACCTTCTCGTAGACTTCAGCCGCTAGGCCGCCGCGCGCTACGGGCGGTTCACCCCTGTAGAGAACATTGACCGCTAGATCCCCGCCCTTGTCCTCGAACACTGCTTCCACTGCGAAGGAACCCAAATCCACCGCCACCGCGCGGGAGCCTTCCTGCCCCCGCTCCATCACGCTCTTCTCCAGCTTCATCTTCATCGTCAGCTTGTTCCCCTCCAGGCTCCAATCGACGTGCTGGAGCGTCAGCTTCTGGAAAACCTTCGGGACGAGCTCAGCCACCTCCCTCCACTGCCCGCCAGCGCCCTCGACGACCAAGGTTTCCCGGAAAACCCACGTGGTCCACAAGAGGTTCTGGGCGAACATGAAAGCCAGCCCAGCGAAAAAAGCCAGCATCCAAGCGGCGAGAGCGGCGTTCGGGCCGCCGCTGAAAGCAGCCGCGAAGAAGAGCACCACGATGAACAGCATCAAAACCAGGTAGAGGCCCTGCACACTCCCTTCACCACCCTTGAGGCGCTCAAGCGCGGCTTCCAAGCTCGTTTCCGCCAACTCCTCCCAAGGGAATTCCCGCTCCCCCCCGAAAGTCTCCCTGTAAAGCGAGGCTACAGCCTCCTCCCAAGTCATCCCGGCTGAAACCCTCTCGGCGATATCCCGGTCGAGCGCTTTTTGAGGCCTGATGTGGTGCCTTCTGTAGAAGCTTATCAGCTCCTCGTACATCCGCTTCGGATCGCGCGCCACCTCCCCCATCCGGACTGCCGATCCTTACAGCAGGGCGGACAGCTATAAGCTTTCGGCGGCAGCGAAGCCCAGTTTGAGCACGCGCGCCAACCAGCTCCGGGGATGTCGAGGTGAGCTATAAATCCCGCCAGACGAAAAGCAACCGGAGCTTCGCAGCGGTGGGAAACCTTTGGCGCTGCAAGAGCCCGCTAAAAGGGTCGAAGCTCTCATCGAGTCCTTAAGCGAGCTGCTGAAAGAGGCGGCTCCCGCTAGGGGCGCGGCGGGGAAGCTCCTAGCTGAGGTTTACGCGCGCTACTGCCTAGAGCCGATAGTCGGAGTTTCAACGCGCGGCGCTTTCGAGAGGGAGCTAGCGCTCGCCTACGCGCTAGCGGAGCGGGGTCTCGGCTGGAGCGAAGAGCTCGAGAAGCTCGGTAAGGTCTTTAAGGTTGAACGGACATGCAGCAGAGCGTTAAACTCGATCCTCGCGGGCTTGAAGCCCGTCGAAGCGCTCGAAAGAGCGGGAGCGAAACTATCGCGTGCTTGGATAAGGGCGCTACTCGGCTACGCCAGAGCTCTCCACTACCTCGGCTACCTTAAGGACGCGGATCTGGCGGAGCTCTTTAAGTCGCTCGAGAAAGCCGGAGCTGGCGACTCTCTCCGCTTCAGCAGGAAGCTAATCGCGGCGCACAAGCTCGCTCAGCTCATCGCTTCCGGACAGATAGCCGGCAGGAGGAGGAAGGAGGAGAATAAGCGCGCGCTCGCGCTGCTCTACGGCGGCGGTAACAAGGACAGGCCCTCGGATGCGCTCGTGTGGCAGGTCGCGGTCAACGTCTACGGGCTCGAGGAGAGCAAAGCGTTCAAACTGCTCAAGATGAGCCGGTCGAAGCTCGTCGCCCTGGTTTCCAACTCGGCATCGTGGTGGTACAGGCACGTCGCCTCGTACAGCGAGCTGAAAGAGGCAACAGCCAAGCTCGACCCCCTGTGGCAGGAGGCTCTCAGAGTCACAGCTGGCCGCGTCGGCGGCTTCCTCCCAGCGGCGGGCGCGCCGGTCGCGCTGGCGCTCCTCGAGCAGGCGGTAGCAGAGGGGCTCGACCCCGACGGGTTCCTCACAAAGCTCGAAAAGCTTCTGGGCGCCGGTGGAGACCCCGTCGAGCGGCTACTCTCCTGGGACGTGCGGGGCTGGAGGCTCTCTGTCCTCCTCCTAGTCACGCGCGTGTTCGAAGTCAAGCTGGAACGCAGCTACGAAATGCTCGTTGTCGACCACGTAAACGCAAAGGAGGCGCTAGAAGCGGGCGTGAAAGGGCTGGCGGAGAGGCTGGAAGCGAAGCTGAAGGAAGCGGTAGCGGCAGCTGAGCTGCGCGGCGGTGTGGCCGAAAGGTGGTTGAAACTGGTCTCGTTGCTGCTCGCGCTCGAAATTGTCGGCAGAGCGTGCGAGCTCCCGCCGCCACCTCCGAAACCCAAGAAGGCGGTTAGGGTGCTGGCCGAGCGCGCAGAGGTGGGAGGCGTCGAGGTAGCTGTTGAAATCGTGAGAAGGGGTGGAAAGAGGTACTTGACGGCCAGAGTGTCCGGGAAAAGGATCGTGGCCGTGCGGTTCGGAGACCTGAAGAAGGCGGCTGGGACCTTTCTGAAAGCGCTCGACAACAGCTTGCCGAAGAGCGCGAAACCGGAAGTCAAAACCGAGCTCCAGCGGCTGCTCCAAAGGATCGTAGAGCGGGCAACGGAAACCGAGCAAAAGCAGCACGAAGGAACCGGCTAAAACGCGCAAAGCCAACAGGGTACAGAACCCCAGAAACCGGCATAGTAGCAGTAACTATAGAATGAGGTTGACGCGGCTATCTCACCCCCCGTAAACTAGCGAGTCCACAGCCGGCTTCGCCGCACCGTTCTCGCGGAAAAGGGACATGGGACCCCACCCGAAGTCGAGAGGTGTATCGGGCGGCGAGGCAACGCCCAAGCGCTTAGCCGTGCTCTTCGTCAAGTACAGCTCAGGGCTCCAGTAGAACACCGCGTGAAAGCTCAACTTCTTGCAGAAAAGTAGGAAGTCCCTCAGCCAGCGGGCTTGCCCCTCCAGCGTCAACGGGTAGCCGGGCGAAGGGTTGTTCATGAACCAGAGCTGCCCGCTAACCCTCCTGCTCGGGTAAGCGTACTCCGCGATCGCTAGGCGCACCCCCCTCTCCGCGGCCACCTCCTTCAACTCCTCCAGCTTGCCGAGCGGAGCGCCCGTATGGGTCGGGTAGAAGCTGAAGCTGAGCACATCGCACTCAACCCCAAACCCCTCCATCGCGTCGAGAAACGCGCGCACGAAATCGAAATCGAACCACCTGCCCAAGTGAAGGGATAGGGGCTTAGCGGTTGAGTCCCTCAGCTCGCTGAACGTTGCCTTAAGGATCCTCGCCTCCAAGGGCCAGATGCGCCGCCTCAACCAGTCGACGCTTTTCCTCTTCTTCTTGTCCCGCGCGAAGACGCCGCAGATCCCGTAATCGATCTCGTTCCCCACCTGGAAGTAGGCGCATCTGTCGAGGAGCTCGCCGAGCGCATCGACCACTTTACTCACGAATTCCGCGGCTAGCCGCGACCTAGCGTCGACATCGAGCTGCTCCCACCCCTTCGGCGCTGGCTGTTTGTAGAGGTCAGCCCAACCTTCCGACAGGAATACGACCGGATGGAGTAGGAAGCCTGCGCTCGCCGCCTCCCCAGCGAGCTTGAGCGCGTACGGTAGCCTGGAAGGGCCCTCCTCGCCGTACCACACCCTGAGCCTGAAGCAGGACAAGCCTTTCCCCCTGAAGTACACGAGTAAGTTTGGGACTTCCTCGCCGTCTCTGTCCCTCCACTTGAGACCTTGTGCTCTCATCAAGGGGATGTAGTTTGCGTCAATTCCGTTCAACACTTCGCACCTCTTCTTAGCGTCCTAAAAAGCCCTGCGGGATTGCGCGAACAGCAGGGTAAGTAAAGCCGGCGGACGACCACCTTAGCGCGCGCTGTTCATAGACCCGCCGGTCCTGTTCGGAGCTCTAGCTAGGATGGCGCTCGCGGTGGCCGACTACTTCGTCATACCCATAGTCCCCTTCGACTTCGGCCGTGTATCCTTCAGGATGCTCATCAGGACTTCTTTAACGAAGCGCTTGCTGGTCAAGCAATCAGGTAGAAACGAGCTCCCTGACGGCGTCGCTAACAGCCTCGACCCTCAACCTCACGTGCGCGACCACAGCTCCCCTTTCTCAGCACGCGCGCGGAGGCTCGATTCGGTTGGTGTAGAAAGGCTTATTCTATGGTGTAATGTATGCCATACGGTGACGTATGTGGAGTATGTTAAGATCGATGCCCAGGGCAGGCTCGTGATCCCAGCGCGCCTGAGAAAGCTGCTGGGGATCGTGGGCGAGACCGAGGCGCTGGTCAGGGTCGAGGGCAGGAGGATAGTGATCGAGCCCGTCTCCAGGGATCTCGAAGCAAGAGTCCGCAAGTGGGTTGAGACGGTGTCCAACTCGAAAGCCGAGCCTCTCTCGGAAGAGGTCAGCGAGTCGTGGAAGTGGGTGAGCGCCGAGTATGCGAGGAGGAAGCTCGGCCTACTACCCTGAAGGCGTCGTCGACGTCGGCGTCCTCGTAGTCTCGCTGTTCAGGAATCCCTTGCAGGAGACAGCGGTCAGCTTCCTTGCGGACGTGCTCCTGCAGAAGAGACGGGCCGCCATACCGGTAACAGCGGTGCTGGGAGCTTTCCACGTGGCGACCAGGTACCTGAAGCTGCCCGCGCTGGAGGTGAAGAGGGCGCTAGGGGGGATGCTGGAGACCGCTTCGCCGGCCTTCTACCCTTACGTGCCCCCCGAGTACGCGCTCGACGCCATCGAGTACGCGGCGTACTACAGGCTGGAGTCGTGGGACGGGTACCTGGTGAAGCTGGCGAAAAGCGTTGGAAACAGCATCATCTACACGCTGGACGAGGAGCTCAAGAGGGTGGAGGGCGTAGTGGTCGTAAACCCCTTCCCCCAGGAGCTCGTCAGACAGTACCACGAACACTTGAGGAGCAAGCTGCGGGGCAGCCGCTGAGGTGGCGCTCGCGCGTAGCCCAGGTTACGCGGCCCGAGCGAGCTTCGGCAAGACCGGTCTGAGCAGCAGCCACGTCGCGGCCAGCGAAGCTAGACCGAGGACGCCGAGCCCGCCGAGCGCTTCTCCCGCAGCCCCCTCAACTTGGGTTACCAGGACGGTGAAGCTCCAGAGCGCGTTCACTGCGCCGTGCAGCGAGACCGCTGGAAGCACGCTGCCAGAGCGCTCGACGAGCGGCAGCATGAGGGCTGTGAGGAGCACGCAGAAGATCGCGAAAAGGGGGACGCCAGCCCACCTCAGCACTGGGTAGTTGTGGCCGAGAAGCCCGATCGCTGTCGCGTGCCACAAGCCCCACACAGCCCCGATCACCAAGGTGCTCCTGAGGTCAGACTGAGAGCCCAGCCTTCTGTACATGTAACCCCTCCAGCCGAGCTCCTCGCCCAGCGCGAACAGAGCGTTGATCGTAATGGCGGCAGCGTACGCGAGCAGCAGCTGGGCAAGCAGCAGGAGTCTAACGCTCTCCTCCGGGATCCTCAGCCCAGCCTGCCGAGCGAGCTGCTCCGCGACGACCCTCACCGGCTTACCCAGGTCCACGAGACCCAGCGCGAAGCCCAGAACCACGTACACGCCCACCGCGAAGTAGGCGAGGAGCGGAGCGAGCAGGAAGCAGGCGAGCGCGCGCCTCAACGAGCCGAGGTAGCTCCTCAGCTCTCCGGCTAAGCTCCTCCCCAAAGCCTTGAGGGCGAGCAGAGCTCCGACGGTGGGCGTGTACATCCTGAGCAACCCCCAAGCCTGGCCCAGCAGGGAGAGCAGAAGCGCGTTCTCGGTGCTACCCAAAACAGAGAGAAACCAAGCGTCAACTAGCGCGGCCAGCCCGAACGAAGACGCGATGAACAACGCTAAATCCCACACACCCAAGCCGACGCTTAAAAAGTATAAAAACGCGTTGCGCCGCGGAGGCGCAAAGATGCCGTTGCTTGGAGCTGTAGAGACCTCCGGGGCGGAAGATGCCGCTCGATCCTCAACCCCCGAAAAGATTTCTACAGCTCCAACGCAGAGCTCGAAAAGCTAACATGAGCGCTCGGCGCCCGCAGTGCTCGCTTCCGGCCTGCGGAGGACGGGAAAGCCCCGTCCGCGCTCACGGTTCTCAACGGGAACCGCGCGCTTCAAAGGGAGATCACGCCAGCAGCACAGTCGGTCAAGCGCTGCCAATCCCTGTCCAACGTCGCGACGCCTAGCCCCAATTTCCTGGCGGTCACCGCGTTAAGCGCATCGCCGGGATCCACGCCGCGCTGCAGCACTAAGCTAGCAGCTTCCCTGAGCATCGCGATCGTCAATCTTTGCTCCGCGATCTCGATCCCTAGCTCCAGCAGCGTTAAAGGCAGGAGTTCGATCAAGCGCTCGTAACCCTTAGCCCTCTTAGCATCCCCTTTCGCTAGCGCGCGGTTCCTCGATTCCAGCGCCCAGTTAAAGTACTCAAGCAAGATAACGGGCGTAACGTACAGCTTCGCGTTCAAAGTCCTCAAAGCTTCCAGCTTCCGGGAAACAAGCACGCACGTGTCGACTACAACCCCTCTACGCTCCTCCACATTCTCGCCCTCGCGAGCTCCTCAACCTCTTTCGGCGTCGGCTCGCCGAGCTCCTCCAACAGAGCGAGGTACTCTCTCAACGCGCTCCGAGCAGACAGCTTCTCGACAACCGATAGGATGCGCTCTCTCGAGGGGGAGAGCAGGATCACGCCGTCGACCTCAATCATGTAGAGCTCCGAGCCCCTCAACCCCCTCGAAAGGTAAACCCTACCCTTCGCGTCAACCCTCCTAACGCTCAACCCCTCCACAGTCCCACTTACCTTCGATATCAGACCCATACTTAAAAGCTTTCTGCCCCACTCACGAACGGGAAGCCCAACAGCTTTAACCTCCAGACCGACGGCTAGCGCGCTTTGACCAGCTCCCGAAAGGTTGTAGTTTCCTTGAGTTGCTCGTGCTTGTGGCTGAGGACGCGAAGTCGGAGCTGGTCGAAGCCGGCTTCGTGGTCTCGCACCCCGTCGACGAGCCACCCATCAGCGACGTGCTGGCGAGGAAGCTCAGCACAGCTGTGGAGAACTTCCTAGAGGGCCTCTGGAGGCTCAGGCGAAAACCGAAGGAGAGAGCGAGGAGAAGCGAGAGGAGAACGTTTTAAACTTTCCCGAGGTACGCGAGTACAGGGTTGCTGGTGTTTACAGAAGGCTACTACTCAAAGCCGGAGCTGCGAAAAGGACTCGAAACGGGAACCAGGTCGCACCTCTCGGACTCGCGCTAGCTGGTTTAAAAGACGCGAGGAGCTTCGAAATGCTGCACATGAGCACTCTTGGAAATGCTCGAGCTGCCGTATGGAGTTTCCTCGATCTTGCAGGTTCCGTAGATGCCGAGCGAAGAAAACGTCTGCTACTAAACGCATAAATATCTCTAGTCGAACGTGTGCACGTTCCTCATGGCGAAATTACACAAGTGGGCTGCAGCTCCTCTCCTAGTCTCAGCCCTGATCTTACTAACGCTGTTGCGCTATTCGGCGGAAAGAGAGCCTCTTCTAATCTACACGAGAAGCGGTGGTATAGCCGGTTTCGCAGAGAAGCTCGTGGTATACCAGGACGGGGAAGCTGTATTCAGCTCCAAAACCCAAGTTATCGAAGGGAAGGTGAGTGAAGAGGATATGAGGGAACTACTGAAGAGCCTAGACGAACTGCGAAAAATCGGGAATGCTGAATACGAGCCGAAAGAGGGCGTAGCCGACTTCTTTTGCTACACGCTCTCGTCCAAGGGGCTCAGCATCAGCTGGGTAGACCCGTGGGCTTCAAAGGAGGAGATACCCAGCCAGCTCGAGAGCTTCAGCCAGCTCATCTCCAAGATAGTCGAGAAGCTGAGGAGCAGCGCGAGCGCTACGCGCCCTGCTGAGAGCACCCAACGTGATCACTATTAGCGTAGCGAAGCCTGTAAAAGCGTACTGGAGCTCCACCCGCTCCTAAACTGTACTGGTGCCGTTGGGAATTCCTCCAAATCTCGGTTTATAGGTTCGCGGCGG
>Ga0197143_1002344_pt1 | contig 14081 bp, 8 predicted proteins | sample GBS70_MetaG_FD_148603 | JGI IMG/M metagenome (GOLD analysis project Ga0197143, IMG submission 148603) | Sediment microbial communities from Great Boiling Springs, Gerlach, Nevada, United States - GBS 70_MetaG | ecosystem: Environmental > Aquatic > Thermal springs > Hot (42-90C) > Sediment...
CCAGGGCGCTGGCATCCAGATATAGGATCATTTCCTGTCCTCCACCAACAGGTCGGCCACCATAACGTCTGACCTGTTGACAGCTGGCTCTTCCCCTGCGAAGCCGACGCGCCGGCCAGCGCCTGAAGGCGCAGGCGCGGTTGCCCTGCCGCCCGCTCCTCACCCGACTAAATACGCTGGCCTTCCACTCCTCACCGATAGATACGCCGGCCGCCCACTCCTCACCCGATCCGTTAAACTGGGATCAAGGAGGCCAAGCCTTTGGCACTGGTAGACCTCTGGACGACATCAAAGGATCAGATGGAGGAGAAGAGCGTCGCCCAGATCGTGGCGTTGGCCGGTGACGGGCGCCTGCGGGACGGCGGCGACGCGTCCCGCGAGTTCCGGCAGTTCCTCGCGGTCGTGCCCACGGAGGTGCTGGCCAGGTACGCCGATCAATGCTTGACCGACCGGTTCGAGGGAAGCGGACTCGTCCTGCAGGACATCGTCAACGAGGTCGGGAGGCGGCTGGGCTTCGCCGTCACCCACGGCCGCTACCGGGGCGGGGCCGGTTACGTCGGTTATGACGGGCTTTGGCGCACACCCGAGTGCGCCCCCGTGGTAGAGGTGAAGACGACCGACGCCTACCGCCTGGACCTGGAGACGGTCGTCGGGTACCGGCGCTCGCTCATCCGGTCGGGGGAGCTTGCTGACGACGAGACGTCCTCCATCCTGATCATCGTCGGGCGGGAGGACACGGGCGGGCTCGAGGCGCAGATCCGCGGCTCCCGTCACGCGTGGGATGTCCGCCTGATCAGCGTGGACGCTCTTCTCCGCCTGCTGCACCTGAAGGAAGCGACGGAAGACCCCCGCATCCACCAACAGATCAGGGCCGTCCTCGTGCCCCGGGAGTTCACCAAGCTCGACGGCATCATCGATCTGGTCTTCGCCGCCGCGGAGGACGTGCAAGGGGACGCATCCGAGGAAGCGGGACCGGAAGCCGGGGAAACCGTCGAGCCGGCCGGAGCCCTCCCTCTTGGCACAGCCGGGAGTGCAAGGAGAACGCCAAAGTTCAGGCCGGTGGCGTTCCACGACGCCTGCGCTGCGAGGATCGCCACCCATCTCGGCCGACCGCTGGTGAAGCGGTCGCGGGCCACCTTCGCCTCGCCGGACGGGCGGCTCATGCTCGTCTGCGCGGTGAGCCGGGAACACGCGGGGCAGGGGCACGGTGCCGCCGCCTCCTACTGGTTCGCCTTCCATCCCCACCAGAAGGAGGCACTCGCCTCAGCCGGCGAGGCTTATATCGCTTTTGGCTGCGGATCGGAGAAGACGGTGCTCCTCATCCCCTTCGGCGAGTTCGCCACCTGGCTGGACGGGCTCTGGACCACGGAGTCGGAGGAGCGGTTCTACTGGCACGTGCGGATCTCCCGGGAAGGAGACCGCCTGGTCCTGGAGCGGAAACGCGGCCACGAGCCGGTGGACCTGGCGCAGTATCTGTTGCCGAACAAGGGGTGAGGCGTAGGCAGGGCCCAGTCCCATCTCGACAAGACCTGACCGCCCTGGCCGGGGAGTTTTTCGCGGCTGGCCAGCTCTGGCGTCTTACCTCAACCGTAACCGCTGCCGATAGAGTTCGGCCACCTGGCGGGCGCAGGCGTCGGGATTGCGGAGGATGGTCCGCCCCCAGTAGGTGAGGACCACCCACCCTTTGCTCTGGAGGAAGTTGCGCTTCTGGGCGTCGAGTTCCAGCGTGTCCGGCACTTGGGCGTGGGACAGACGGGCAGATCGTATGGCCGCCAGGTCTGGCAGGCGTTGCAGCGATACCCCTCGCCCGCCGCCCGCAGCCGGATGAAGCGAGGGTCAACCTGGAGGGGATGGAGGCTCGGGACGCGCTCGGCGGCGGGAATGGGGAAGTGGGGCACCCGCACGAGGATTCCATACTCGACGAGCAACGGGATGACTTCCCGGAGGAATACCTCAGCTCCCTCGCGGCTCCCCACCAGCCTGGCCACCAGCCGCTGGGTGGCGGTGAGCTGGCCCGCCCGGGGGTTCTCCTGGAAAAAGCCCATCAGCCGGCCGCTCTGCCGGATGTGATCTGGCCGGTCCAGAGCAAAAGCGTGCGGCTTCCGGTCCCGGTCGGGAAAGCGGACATTGTAAGGCTCGGCTTCTAGCTCCCGGTACTCCCGCTTCCGGTTGGGATCCAGATACTCGGCGAAGAAAGGCAGGCGGCAGCCCGTCTCCGGCCGGCCGTCGTAGGCCACGGCTCGGTTTTTGCGCATCACGTCGAGCACCGCCCGCACGAGGTTTAGAGCCACCTTCGGGTCCAGCCCGGCCTCGGCGGCCGCAGTACGGAAGCGAGAGTCCTCGGCCAGCTCCTCCAGGCCTTCATAATCCACGGCGACAAGGCCCAGGTTTTCGAGCGAGGCGCGTTGCCGGCTGTAGCGGGTGAATTCATTGGCCAGGTCATAGGTGAGGGCCTGAAGCCACCTCTCCCGCTCGTGCTGGGGGACGCGCCGGGGGATGACGCCTAGCTCGCGCAGCCGCTCGAAGAGCCTCTGGGGCAACTCGGGAAGATTCAAGCCCCCTTCCCCCACGCGGCTTAACTCGTCAGCCACGACGTGCCGGAGGATGAAGGAGCGGTGTTTGTCCGCAGTGTAGCCGGCCTGGTGGGCGGCGTCCTGGCGGTTGTCGGCGAAGACCAGGAGCTTTCGATCCTGGCCCCGGAGCCGGTCCAGGTGGTGGGTGATGAGGACGGAGACGGTGGAGGCGGTGCCGGTGCGTAGCGGGGTGACGATGTCGCCCCGGGTGAAGATGTCGCCGCAGGCCGGGCAGGTGCTGAGCTTGCCCCGGCGAAGGAGCATGGGGACCGGCATCCGGTTGCACTGCTGGCAGCCCAGTCCTTCAGGATCGAGGAGCCGCCCACAACCGGGGCAGACGCCCACTCGCTCCAGCCGCGCCTCTGCCTCCTCCCGGCGGCGGACCCGCCTAGCCCGCTCCTCCGCCGCCTCATCTTCATCTTCGTCGTCCGCGACACCAGGCGCCTCAGGTAGCTCGCGGATTCCGTGGGTGAGGAAACCGGTGTGCTCGTCGCTGAAGAAGTCTCCGGTGCCCACCGGGTGGTCGTCATCCTCTCGCTCGAATCGCACCTTGACGAAGTCCTGGCCGCAGGTGCGGCAGAGAGCCGCCGGCCGGGCGGCAGAGCCGCAACGGGGGCACTCGCTTCCCCCGTGGGGTACCAGAGTGCGGCAGTCCGGGTTCAGGCAGAGACCCACATCGTAGACACCATGAAAGAAGGTATGGAGCTTCGGCCGCAGGCGCGGCGGGTGTTCGTCGTCCCCTACACTACCGACCAGGAGATAGGCCTCGATCTCCCGCCGGAGAGCGGCGTCACCGGCCCCCGCCCGCTCGGGTACGAGCTCCCGGAGCCTCTCCGCAGCCTCAGGGACGGTCCGGGGCTCGGCAAAGATTCGCTCCAGCGCCCGCACCATGCGGTTACCCCGCAGCACCGCCGCCACCCGGGCTGCCACGGGGCCTCCCGGAGGGCACGCCCTTCCCGTAAGCCTCTCCGCCATGGCCACCACGGCAGCATCATCCTCGGGGTCAAAGGTACCGAGCTCTTCGTCGGTGAGCGCCGGCAGGGGCGGGACGTAAGCCTCCCCCTCGTCAGAGAGGCCGGCGTGCACTTCCTCGATGATGTCCCCCGGGAGCACCTCCTCGCCGAAGAGGGTGCTGGCGAAGCGGGCCAGGGCCTCAAGGCTCCCCTCGCGGCTGGCCACCGTGGCCGAGGTGCCGATGGCCACAAGTTGACCGGGCTCAAGCCCGGCGTGGGCCTTCAGCCGCCGGATGAGGCAGGCGATCTCCGTGGCCAGGGTGCCCCGGTAGCTGTGGATCTCGTCCAGCACCAGGTAACGGAGGGACGGGGTGAAAAGCCCCCGGTCCTCGCGGCGGATGAGGAGGAACTCAAGCTGCTTGTAGTTGGTGAGGAGGATGTCCGGCGGGTCGCGGCGGATGGCGACCCGGGTGGTGCGCTCGGTCTCCACGGGCTGCTCCCCCAGGGCCTGAGCGGTCTCGTCGCTGTCACCGGTGTAAAGTCCGAAGGAGAGGTCGAGGCCCGTGCCCCGCAGGAGCCGCCGGAGACGCTCCAGTTGGTCGTTGGCCAGGGCGTTCATGGGGTAGATGAAGACGGCCTGGACGCCCCGGACGCCCCCGGCCTTGCGCCTGAGGATGCCATCCAGCACCGGGAGGAGGAAGGCTTCCGTCTTGCCGGATCCGGTGCCGGTGGTGATGATGAAGGAGCGCCCCGCCCGCCCCACCTCAAGGGCCCGTTGCTGGTGCAGGAAAAGGGAACCGTCTCCGAAGGGCCAGTGGGCCCGGGCCAGCTCCGGCACGAGCTTCCCCTGCCGAATCAGCTCCTGGAGGGTGGCCCCGGGGGCGAAATCCCGGGCCAGGGTGACGTAAGGCCCCTTCACCACCACATCCGCCTGGTTCAGGTGCTCCTCGAACTGGCGCCGGAGGTGGTCATCGAGGAAGCGGTACGAGGTCTTGAGGAAGCGGCGGTACTCGGCGATCAGCTCCCGCACCGCCTGGGGGATGTTGGGCATCATGGGGCCGGTTCCTCCCCCGAATGGTGGCGGCCTTCGCTGTACACTGGGAAGCCGCGCTGGGCCAAATCGCGGCCAACAGCGTTCAGAACTCCGCTCGCCGTTTCCAGTGCCCTGCGAGCATCGTCCTCCGTAGCCTCCGGCCAGTCGCCGGGATACCGGGCCTCGATGGCCCAGGCAGTCAGCTCTGCCAAATCGGGATACTGGCTCTTGACCGTCCAATCCTTTGGTAGCAGATTCCGCAAGGTATCGAGATTATGAGTCTTACCGAACTCAGTTTGGAGAAAGCAGAGAGCAGCTTTTAGAGCTTTCTCCGCCGCTTGCTGGGCGAGCCAGCAGACCTGGCGAGGAGGCACGGTGGCGTCGGCAGCCAACACCCGGGCAGCGGTGAGATCATCTTGGGCATATCTGAGCCAGCGGCCCGCTTCGCGCAAACGCTCGTCAGCCGACTCGCTCATAAAGAACCTTCCCTTCCCGCACCGCCGAGTACAGTACTGTGCCCACCACGCGCCCTCGGCGCGCCAGCTCCTCGGGATCGGTGGGGACCACATCCACGGGCAGGGGAAGATCGGCCAGGACACGCAGCATGGACACCAGCGTCTGGTGCTTGTTCCCCACGTGGGGCAAAACCACCAGCAGGTCCACATCGCTGTCCGGACGGGCCTGGCCGCGCGCCTGCGAGCCGAAAAGAACGATGCGTAGCGGCTGAAAGCGGTCGACCAGGCGGTTTACCGCTGTGGATAGGAGTTCGTCGGAAGCATACTTATTGGACACCGTCCACACCTCGCTCCCCGAGGGATCATCACCCGGCCGCAGCGGTTCCGCCAACCCTGCCGCAGCCGTGGCAGACATATACCAAACTACTTTCAACTACTCAAAACCGGCTGCCTTATCCCCATGGCCGAAGCTAGGGGCTTGCGGCCGCCTTTGCTCGGTCACCCGTCCCAGCAATGCTTTGGCTTCCTCCTCGGGCACCCCGGCCAGCTCCATCAGCTCCAGGCACTTGCGGCGGGAGATGAGCTCCCGGTGGAGGGCTTCGAGCGCCAGGTGGACCACCCGCCGCCGCGCCAGGCGCAGGGACTGATCCTGGCCTTCCCCCTGGCCCATGGCTCCTTCCGCCGCCAGCAACCGGGCCAGGGTTCGGGCCGAGCCGTCCCTCTCCGCCTCCCGGAGGGAGTCCTTTTGCGCCTCACTGATAAGGCCGAGGTTGTAGAGCCGCCAGATCACGGCTTCCCGGCTGACACCGAAGTGACCGCTCAAGAGGCAAACATGCCATACGCCCACGTCCGTGGAGTGCGGCGGGAGCCGCCCCTCCACCAGGCGCACCTCGCCCGCGGGGGTCAAAACGGCCTCTCGCGGCCGGGAGGGAAGGCCCTTGCGGAGCCGGCCGAGATAATCGCGGATGCCGTCCTCGGGCATGAGGAAGGCGGCGGCGAAGGCGTTGGCCCGCACCTCGCGCAGCTCGTCTCCTTCCTCCTGGCGGCTGACGATTCCCGGGAGGTCGTGGTCTACAAGCACATGGCAGTATTCGTGAGCCAGGGAGAAGCGCCGCCGCTCAGCGGAATGTCCCAAGTTCACCCCCACCGCCACTCCCCTCGAGCTCTCCAGGCGCACCGTGAAGCCGGAGAGGCTATCCGGGAGGCCGAGCTCCAAAACCACCACGCCCTGACTCTCCAGGACCTCCCCCAAATCAGGGACGGGCGCCGAACCGAGCTCCAGCCGCTGGCGCTCCCGGTGGGCGAGGAGGTTCCCCTGCTCCACCGCCTCCCAGCGCCCACGCAAAACGGAGGCTTTGTAGCCAGGACACGCGGTGGCCACCCTTTCCACCTCGAGGAGCTCCTCGAGGTGCAGCACCTCCCGAGCCAGGGTCACGCCGTGGCGGATGGCTTCCCGGGTCTCCTCCGCCGTCTCCGTAACCGGCAGAGCCCGCAGAAGAACCGCTACTCCGTCGCCGGTGAAGTCGGGCGCGAAGAAATCCCCCGGCGCCCGGCCGTAAAGGAAGGCCAGCCGGGCCAGCTCCAAACCCGAAACCTTGCGCTTGCCGGCCTCGAAGAGAGCCACGGCGGTGCGGGGAATGCCGAGCTGGCGGGCCACCTCCTCCTGGGTCAGCCCCACCCGCTCCCTCGCCTCCCTAAGCCGTCGCCCCAACTCTTCCGGGGAGATGCTCATCCAATCCCTCCCTGGCTGAGCCGGCGCAGCAGGGCGGCGAGGGGGTACGATGGGCGCGGAGACGGGGGTTTCTGAGTCAACCGGCCCAAGATAGTCTTGAGATGAGACGCGGTGCAGATTGGACACGTCGCACCCGTATAAGGAGGGACATCCGGATGCGCACGGTTATCGGTGGGACAAAGCCCATGGTAATACCGGCACTCGAGGTAAAACGCTTCCACCGGAGAGCGGGCAGCCTCAAAACTGAACCAGCGGATCCTCCCGTGTTCGGTAGCGGATGCGAGCATCCGCAACCGTAGGTCCGTATCCGACCGGCCGACATAGGAAGGCCTGCCCGGCCAGAGGCGATAGAGCACATAGCAGCCCGGTTGGCGGGGAACCAGTAGACCTACCCTTTCGATTGGGAATGGTCCTAGCAACAACTTTCTCACCTAAGCACTAAAATACGGCAATCTCACGTCGGCTGTCAAGCAAGGGATCAGGCGTTTTCTTTTCAAACAACAGCGGGTTCGACCCAGCAGTGGGGTTATGAATCTGGTCCAGCGAGGTTACCACCTAGCCTGGAACCTGGAGTTGCCCCGCTTGTTCGGACAGGTTGTGCCTGGAGCCCTTTGACTACGACATCGGCCTCGGCCAAGTGATCTTTGAACTGCCGCCTTAGATGTCGCCTGAAAACCGAAAGCTTGTCCGCAGAAAACTACGGCACTCGCCGATAACGATAACGTTCCGAACGGCCAGGGGGAAGGTGGGGCCATGGGTTTGCCTCCTCACCGGCAGCTGCAGAGCCGGGTGCCTCGTGCGCGAGCCCAACCGTGCCCCGTCATCCAAAGCCTTACTGCCTGCTTGGGTTGAAGGCCGCCAGTCCGACACATCGTACAAACACGACGGCCCGGCGTAATAAATAAGTCGGCCCCGGCCTCTCCCGAAAGCGTCCATCCGACCTAACCCACGTGATGCCGGGTTGCGATGCTCCAAGACGCGCACACACCTTGGAGTAGGCGCGGGCGTTGGCCTCCGAGCCATGATGCGGGGCGGTTATTATTGCACCCGATAGGTTGGGCGGCAGATCGACATCCCTCAAATCTGAGTCTGCGGTGAATAGCACGCCAGAGCAACCATCCAGGTCGGCCCAGAACACGAGGCTTTCTCGATTCGCAGTGGTCAATGCCAAGAAGCGAAATAGTTGGCCTGTCGGCACGGCAGGTATGTACGCCACCTCCCTTGCGTTAAGTGGACGCAACCATCGCGTTCCGCCCTGCGGGCTGGCAGCCACGTACTCGAACCACCGGACCGCGACGCCGCGGTGATAGGCTGCAACCGCAATTCTTCGGATCCGCTCCCCCGCGTCGAGAGCGGATAGGAAGAGCGCGCAGGCCACGGGGTCCTCACACGCAACACGCCAAACATACCAATCACGCGGCCAATAGGGCAGCGGCTCAAGCCACCAGTAGGGCGGCCCCCAATGAAGCCAGTCCCACGGCCAGCCCAACGGCTCCTCCCGCCGGGCACCCCAGACGGCCCGCTCCAGGCTCTCCGCCAGATCCTCCGGCCAGCCGTCCGTAACTTTGGCAGCGTGGACGTCCGGAGGCGGGAAGCCCCTCTCGTCGCCATGACCCGGCGGCTCCAACGCCAAAGAGTCGCCGTAGATCTCGAAGAGGGTTCCTATATCCGGCACTTGTTGGGGGTGCCTTGGCAGCTCCCACTTGGCTTCTTGGGCTTGCTCGGCCAGCGCCTCTAGCGCCTCCGGGGTCGGATTCAATAGATGCGGCAGCACGCCGAGCCACCGCCCGGGAAGCCAGACCTCCCGACACTCGAGACCAGCCTCAAGGAAGCCAATTACGCCGTTGGCGTGGTCGGCGTCGTTGTGAGTGCAGATCACAATATCCACCCTTTTCGCGCCGGTCGTCCGCGCGAAAATGTCCGCGAAGCCGGAAATTGCGCGGCCGCCATCCACGAGCACGCTTCCGGAAGGTGTTTTTAGGTAGAATGCGTCGCCCTGTCCGACGGGGATGGCAGTGAATCGGGCAGCCGTCGTGCTCATGTCGCACCTCCGTGAGGGCTGTGGCCCTCGGCGGGCAGGAGGCCCATCCGGCGTAGCCCCTCCAGCGCATCGGCGATGCGCTCTAGAGCGAATTCCTCCCGCGCCAGTTTGCCCTGCCACGCGGGGACGGACTGGATGAAGGCCAGGACTGTGTCTGGCGTCACGGGATCCCCGCGGCCCTGGAGTTCCACTGCCGCCAGGTGCACGGTGGTCCAACGCTCGAGCGTCTCATCCCGAAAAGCGCGGAACTCATCGAGAACCAACTCGGCGAGAACCTCGTCCATATACCGCGGGGCGTAGCGAAGGGCTTCTTCGATGTTGGGGCCAGGCTCGAAGTGGGTCTTGTCCGGCATGGCCAGCCAGCCCTTTTGCCGCACGGCGATGTACTCGGGCCCCTTGTGGTGCAGGCTGGGGTCGTAGGGGCCGGCGGCCTGCTTGCGGAAATCCGTGAAGAGGCCCGTCTCCGTGGCGGCTTCGATGAGATACAGCATCTTCTGCACCCGGAAGCGGCTCACCGGGTAGCCCAGGGAATGGAGCTTGTGGACGACCCAAGCGAAGACGGCCGCTTGCTGAAAAGCCGTGCTTGCGGCCGGCTGCCGCGCGGATTCGGTGGTGTAGGTCGTCGTGGCTTCAGCCGCACGGGCGAGCCCGGCTGCCGGCATGGCGTAGACCTTCGCGCCCTCCACTACCCGCTTCCATTCCTGGCCCGACAGGTACAGGTTTAACTCAAGAAGCCGACTGAGGATTTCCCGCCGCGCAACTGGCGAGATAGTAAACCGCACCTGCCCACGGTCGTCCGTGTAGAAGCCATGCTCAAGGGCAAGGTCGTCCCAGCCGTAGCAGGCCAGCACGGCCAGGTCCATGGCGACGTGCAGCTCCCGCAGGCGGGCGATGCCGTCATCGGTGCAGTCGGGGTCGTGGAACAGGTTGTAGGTCTTGGTCAGGCCCAGGTTGCGGGCGAGCATGATTTGACGCCGATGCTCGTGGCATTCCGCGCCGATGCGGGCCGCCCGGCCGAAGGCCGGTTGCTGCAGGAGCTCTTCCAGGCTGGAGGTTCTGTATTTGTATTCCGCAGGTGGAAAGGGAAAGGTGTCGAAGCAGTCGGTGGGCGTGTAGCGAACATCAGTAGGGAGGCTAGATGCCTGCTTACGCAGCCATACCTCATGCACGCTCGACTGCAGCAGGGCAAAGTGGTAGTCGTCGAGGCGCTTCTGCCGGTAGGCCTCCACCACCGCCCTCCGCGCTTCCAAGCCCCGGCCCGCCGCCTCCTCACCGTCGGAGGAGAGGAGCCGCAGCTGGCCTGAAGCCTCAATCAGGCCCCTGGCCCGCCGCTCCTCCTCTTCGATCTCTCGTAGCCGGTCGGCCACGTCCACCTCCAGCTCCCGGCGCAGAAGCTCCGCCTGCTCGGCCCGCCGCCGGCGGAGCTCTTCCGCCCGCCGGCACACCCACCGCTCGGCCTCTTCGCGGGCCAGAGCGTAGAGGCGGTCGAAGTTCGGAGCGAAGAGGGTCTCCAACCGCTCCCGCTGCACGTCGCCAGGCCGCTCCGCGGTAAGCCAGCGCAGGTTCTCCTCCGGATCGCCCAGCAACTGGCCGTCGCTGCCGACCCGCACGGCCAGCACGCGCTCTTCCTTGAGGCCACCCCCGCCTTCGACGGAGGCAAGGAAGGTGAACAAAACAGACGGCGGCTCAGACCCCTCCACCAGGCGGGTGGCCAGCCTTCGGGGCGGCAGGCCTCGCGCGGAGGGATAGACCTGCAGGAGCCGCCGCCGGGCGTCGGCGGCCAGCGCCCGCACCAAGGGGTGCAAAGGGGTGAGGTACTCCACTTCGTCTGCCCGGTGGCGCACCGCCACCGAGCGGCGGAAGGTGGCCGCCTTATACTCGGGTTTCACCCCCTCGCCGCGGTAGGCCAGGGGCACCTCGATGCGGTAGATCCCCTCGCGGTGGGGATCAGGCTGAACGCCCCGCCCCAAGAGGGCACACGCCACCTCCTCCAGCTCACGGTCATCCGCGAGAAGGGGCTCGGCCGTGTCCAGGAGCTCCGTGATCCGGGCTATCTCCTCCGCTCCGCCGTTCGAGGCGGCCAGGAGGGGCTGGACATTGCGGATGAACTCCGCCGTGCGGTCCTCGAAGAGACGGACCAGCGCCTGCTTCTGCGCCGCAGCGTCCCCCGCCTCCGGATCGAGACGCACCAGCCCCGTCTCCACTTCCCCCCTCCCGGCAAGCACACCCAGGATGTCCGGAGTGGAGATGCGGTCACGAGCCATGCGTTCGATCTTCTCCACCAAGGTGGCCAGGACATCGTCTTCCGGGCTGTCGGGGTAGTAGAGGTAGCGGATGACGGGCGGGCGGATCTGGCCGTAGCGGTCTACCCGGCCGTTCCGCTGCTCGAGCCGGTTCGGGTTCCAGGGGAGCTCGAAGTGGATGACCCGCCGGCAGTGGTGCTGGAGGTTCAGCCCCTCGCTCGCCGCGTCCGTGGCCAGGAGGACCCGGATCTCCGGCTGGGCGAACTCCTCCTGGCAGCGCAGCCGCTGTCGCCGGCTGAGTCCGCCGGTCATGACCACGTAGCGGCCGGCCAGCTCGGGCTCCTGTTCCAGGCGCAAACGGATGGCCTCCAGCGTGTCGCGATACTCGGTGAACACGATCACCTTCTCTGCCGGGTCCTCCTGGAACACCCGGCGAAGCTCGGCCACCAGGGCCTCGATCTTGGGATCCCTCTCCCCCGCCCGCCGGAGGAGCCGCTGGATCTCCCGGATGGCCCGCACCTCGGCCTCGCGCCGCCGCTCGTCCGCCGGCACGGCCGAGCGGAGGATGCGGACGGCTATGCGCTCACTCGCCGCCTCGGTGAGGGGCAGGTCCGCCTGGTAATCGCGGAGCTCCGCCCGATCAGGCGGCGCCTCCCGGGCCTCCTCGCCCCTGAGCGCCTCCAGCCGGTGCTCAAGCGTCCTGGCCAGCGCCGCCCGCGAGGAGAGGGCCCGTTTCTTTACGATCTGCATGGCAAAACCGATCAGTTCCGCCTCCTCTGTGCCCTCCGCCTGCCGGGCGACCCGGGAGCAGTAGGACGCCACCTTGCGCAGGAGCTGCCGGTCGGCGTCGGTCAGGTCGGTCACCGGGATGCCGGAGACGGTCCGCAGCGGAAACACCGGCTGCTCGCGGCCGTCGGGATTTCGCCGCTTGATCTGCGCCTTCATGCGCCGGATGCGGGCGCTCTCCAGCCGCCGCTCCCGGTCCTCGGCCGCACCGTGCAGCGTGGCCTGGGTGGGCTCGACCAGTTCGAGAAGCGAGCGGAAGGCGTGGGCATAGCCGTTGTGGGGCGTGGCGGTGAGGAGAATGAGGCCCCGGGAGGCCTCGCGCAGCGCCTGGCCCAGGCGCGTCCGTTGGGTGCGGTAGGGGTTCTCCGGGGTGCCCGACTCGGCCAGGGCGTGGGCCTCGTCCACGATGACCAAGTCCCACCGCTTGCGCAGCGCCCGGTGGCGCACCGTCTCCTTCTTGAGGTAGTCCAGGGAGGTGATCACGCGGGGCAGGGCGTCCCAGGGGCTGACCCCCGCCGGCAGCTCCGTCTGAGCCGCAGCTAGATCGGAGGCGTTGCCGATGATCCGGAACTCCAGGCCGAACTTGTCTTGCAACTCCTGCCGCCACTGTTCCATGAGCCCGGGCGGCGTCACCACCAGTACCCGGTCGGCCCGGCCGCGGGCCATGAGCTCGAGGAGGATGAGCCCTGCCTCTATGGTCTTGCCCAACCCCACGTCGTCGGCGATAAGCAGGCTCGGGCGCGGCTTGGAGAGAACGCGCAAAACCGGCGCCAACTGATAGGCCTCGAGTGTCACCCGGCCGAACCTGGCCCCGCTGATGAGACCGGTCTCCCGCACCAGCGTAGCAGCCAGTATGCGGTGCGCATTGGCCCAAGCGGCGAAGGAGTCGAGCTGGCGGAGGTCGAAGGCCAGATCCTCGCTGGGAAGAGGAGTGATTTCCTCCAGAGGCTGGTCACGGGAGACGAGCACCATGAGAGAGGCCGGTTGCTCTCCGTCGAGCGCTTCCACCTCTACGAGGCTCCCGCCCCCCGCCACCTCCTGCACCTTCGTCACTCTCCACGGCCGGTCGCGGAGGCATACGCGGTCATTCACCTGTACAATCGCTCCCTGCATGGCCGCGCACCTCCGGATTAATCTTTCAGCCTAAAAACACTTTCTCATTGTGCCATTCGAGAAACTCCAGCGCCGGCCTCCACTCAGGCTCCGACGGCAGGACTACCAGAGTTCGCCCCTCAAGCTTGGAGTAAACGCTGCTCTCCTCGTAACGCTGTTTGATATACCGGCTCACGTGGATCCGAAAAGTTGGATCAACGGTGACGTACCCCTTTTCAAAAAGTAGCTGGACATCGGCTCGGAGAAGCAACCCGTTGGCCACTTCATGCGGCCCAGACATGCGGCAGGGCTTAATGTGAACCGCTCGCAGGACGGGCAGGGCGCGCTCCCCCGTGATCGTGCAGGTGCGCCGATATGCGTCGGTCACCAGGACCGAGAAGGCACCATGCCCTATCCGTATCGGTGCTGAAGGCGGTACTGTCGGCTTCTTACCTTGTACCTGCACGGGCTTCAGCAATGGAGGTTGCGCTGCATACTTGGATAGTCTCTCCTGGACCTGTTCCCATAGATGGCGTCCGAGCGGTTCGTCCGTGCGGTACGTCTTCCCCCTCTGTATTCCGTGACTCCAGTCGGGCGGCACCTCAATCCAATCCTTGCGTTCAAAGAAGAAGGGGGCCGCCAGCACTATGCATCCGATCTCTGGATCCCGATCAGACGTAGACCGGTATGACAAAATAGCTTCCCGCAATTTCTCCTCACTCGCCACACCGTTTTTGAAACCGAAGATAGCCCACGCCAAAGAAACGGGAAAGGTAAGATAGCGGACGAAGAAACCGCCACCAACGATGAAATGCTCTGGAGCATGAAGTTTGAAGAGAAACGGCTCCCCCGGCTCTAAGGCGCGAAAGCTTATTGCATTTGGTACCCAAAAATTTACCTCATCCGGCGCCTGGTCCTTAAGGAAGCGAAAAACAATCGTTGTCGGTAACCCCCACCCAGATTCTCAAGTGCATGACCCCCCGTCAGCCGCCAACCTGGACCGCCTGCCGATCCCCCTCAGTACCTTCCTTTGCGCCCCATCTCATTCACCACCGGCTCCACGGCCTGCTCCAGGCGCGCCAGGGCCTGCCCCATCGCCTCCCAGAGTTCCGGCCACCTTTCCCGATCGCGAAGCCCGGCCTCCACCGGAACCCGGTAGGTGATCTTGGCCTG
>Ga0197143_1002347_pt1 | contig 14074 bp, 11 predicted proteins | sample GBS70_MetaG_FD_148603 | JGI IMG/M metagenome (GOLD analysis project Ga0197143, IMG submission 148603) | Sediment microbial communities from Great Boiling Springs, Gerlach, Nevada, United States - GBS 70_MetaG | ecosystem: Environmental > Aquatic > Thermal springs > Hot (42-90C) > Sediment...
TTGCAGTTGGGGCTCTTTGCCCTGCAGCACCGCGGCCAAGAGGCGGCGGGCTTTGCCATCTCCGACGGGCGGGAGCTGCGCTGCTATAAAGACTTAGGACTTGTCCAAGAGGTCTTCGCCAAAGGGAACGTCTCCCTCCTACGGGGGCACATCGGCATTGCCCACACCCGATATTCGACCCACGGGGAGAGCGCGCGAGCGGAGAACGCTCAGCCCTTTGTCTTGCGAAGAGAAGGGCGATGGGTCGCCTTGGCCCACAACGGCAATCTCTCGAATGCTTCCCAGCTGCGAGGCGAGCTTGAGGCCCTTGGGGTCTCTTTTCAGAGCACCTCAGACACGGAGAGCTTGCTCCATCTGTACGTTCGGGCGCGGGGGGCGACCCCGCAGGAGAAGTTTCAAGAGCTCTCTGAGAGGGTGTTGGGGGCATACTCGGTGGTGATGATTGACGGCGACAAGCTGATCGCGGCGCGGGACCCCTTTGGGTTCCGTCCGCTCGTGCTCGGCCAGAGGGGCCGCGACATCTGTATCGCGTCGGAGACGGCGGCGTTCGATATTGTGGGGGCTCAGTATATTCGGGAGCTCGAGCCGGGAGAGGTTCTGATCGTAGGGCGAGAGGGGCTACGCTCGGCGCGCTTTGGGGCGAAGCTTCCGCGCCGCGCGTGTATCTTCGAGCTGATCTACTTTGCTCGGCCTGACAGTAAGCTCTTCGGGCACAGCGTCTATGAGTTTCGGAAGATCTGTGGGGCGCGCTTAGCTCAAAAAGAGACGCACGAGGTAGAGATCGTCGTGCCCGTGCCCGATTCGGGGCTGCCGGCGGCGCTGGGGTATAGTCGTGCTCTGGGCAAGCCCTTGGAGTTCGGGCTCATTCGCAGCCACTACATCGGGCGAAGTTTCATTGAGCCCTCTCCGGAGTCGAGAATTCACAAGGTGCGGATGAAGCTCCTTCCGTTGCGGGAGGTCTTGCAAGACCGTCGTGTGGCGCTCGTGGACGACTCGATCGTGCGGGGGACGACGTCGCGGGCGATCGTGCACGTGTTACGAGAATTTGGGGCCAAGGAAGTGCACGTGAGGATCGCGTCGCCCCCCTTGATCTCGCCGTGTTACTTTGGGATTGACATGCCCACGCGGGAGGAGCTGGTGGCTTCAAGCCGCACGATCCCACAGATCGCGCGGTTTTTGGGGGCGGATTCCGTTGTGTATTTGACGGTCGAGGAATTGCAGCAGTGTGTTGGGGATGCGGAGAACTTCTGCACGGCGTGTTTTACGGGGCAGTACCCGCAGGGGAGTCTGCCGGCAGAGCATCCTGCGCTCGAATATCTGCTGCCAAAGTGAGTATAACAATTTGCAAGATCTTAGCTTTAGGTAATATAATAAAGAGCTATGCAAGATCTCTTAAAAGCTGCGCAAGATTATCTAAAAGAGCATCCTGAGGTTGAAGAGCTGCTCAAGCGATTTCATATATCTTGGGAGCAGTATCAACGTTTTCTTGCAACCATAACTCCTCCGCAAGTCCAAAGTGCGAGCACCCTTACCAACCAAGGAAGCTTAGATGTCGGTGTATCAAAATCTGCTCAATAACGTTAAGGATGGTAAGCAGCTCTTTGAGACTCGCTTACAATTGATGCAGCAAATTGAAGGGCTCACCGGCCGTAAACTCATCGTGTATGCAGCTGATGAGAGAAAGCCACCTCCTTTCAATTCTATTGAATCTGAAGATATAATGGGGTTCTCTGATCTTTGTAATGGCTTAGAGGGCTCTGCCTTAGATATTCTTCTTAACAGCCCTGGTGGCTCGGCAGAGGCTGCTGCCCATATAGTAAGCTTCTTGCGTGCCAACTTCAGTGATATCCGTTTTATAGTGCCGTATCTGGCTATGAGCGCGGCCACCCTCATGTGCCTAGCGGGCAACGAGATCGTTATGGATGATCGCTCAGCTTTAGGCCCTATCGATCCTCAGATTAGAATCCCGAACCCTCACGGCTCTCAGGTTATTCACGAATGGTTTCCTGCCCAAGTAATCATAGACAGCTACGAGAAGGCACGCGAAGAAATCTCGAAAGATGCACGGGCATTGTCTATTTTCTTACCTTGGTTGACTAGGTTCAGTCCTTATATTGAGATTTGTCATAATGCTATAGCACTCTCGCGAGAGCTAGCTACTGACTGGTTGAAGAGATACATGTTTGCTTATGACTCGCGCGGGCGCAAGAGAGTCAACAAAATCGTAGGTTACCTTCTTAATCATAAGTTGCATAAGTCCCATGGACGCCGCATTACAATTAGTGAGGCCCAACAAATCGGTTTAAAAATTAGTGACCTGCGCTACGACCCACAACTGCGTGATTTAGTTTGGCAGCTTTGGTGTGCTATTCAGTTTCTCTTTGACAGAAGCCCTAAAAGCAAAATCTTTGAAAACGCTTATGGAGTGAATTGGGGGAAGGACGTAATTATCCAACAAGCGCCTGCTCTATCACCTGCTCCTCCTTCATAATCATCCATGCGGTACCGGGACGCCGGCGTCGACATAGACCAAGCTGAGAAGCTTGTCGAGCTCATCAAAGAGCTCAACATAAGGGGCCGAGAGCAGATCGGCCCGTTTGCTGGGGCCTTCGAGCTCGCTGGGATTCTCAGAGACTATCGCGAGCCGGTGCTGGTCAGCTCCACCGACGGCATCGGCACCAAGACACGCATCGCCCTTGAATATAGAAAGTTTGACGGCTTAGGGCAAGATCTCGTGGCGATGAACGTCAACGATATAGCTTGTCTTGGGGCCAAGCCCCTCTTCTTCTTAGATTACTACGCGACGGCGCGGCTCGATCTGAAGATAAGCCAAGAGATCTTCTCTGGGTTGGTGCGAGCATGTGAGCAAGCAGACTGTGTGCTCATTGGTGGGGAGACGGCGCAGCTTTCCGATCTCTTTGTGAGGACTGATGAGATTGAGCTTGTCGGCTTTGTGGTGGGTGTGGCGGAGCGCTCGAAAATTCCCGACCCTCGGCGGGTTGAGGCGGGGGATGTCTTGATTGGACTTGCGGCGAGCGGGCCGCACTGCAACGGGTTCTCGCTCATCCGCAAGATCATTGAGAAAGAGCAGCTCGACCTGAGAAAGACTTACCCCCAAGCTGGCGATGGCCCGCTGGGGGAGTTATTATTAGAGCCAATGCCGATCTATGCGAAGAGAGTCCTGCAGCTCTTTGAGAAGTTCTCGGTGAAGGGCGCAGCACACATTACCGGGGGCGGGATTGTGGGAAATCTCGTCCGAGCTTTGCACGACGAAGTAGACGCGATCGTACACAAAGGGAGCTGGCCGATCCCTAAGCTCTTTGGGGCGCTGCAAGCGTGGGGAGAGGTCCCCGAAGATGAGTTGTGGAATGTCTTCAACATGGGGCTGGGGTTTATTATCATCATCTCTCAAGAGCAAGCCGAAGAAGCGCTGCGATTCTTAGAGAGCCAGGGGGAGCGGGCGTACCGAGTCGGGGAGATCGTGCAGGGCCGCGGGCGGGTTGTACTGCGCTGAGGCTCTGGCATCGAGATGAAATTCAGCGAACTCGTGAGGCTCTTAGAACAGAACGGTTTTCAGCTTGTGAGGGAGCTTGTGGGGAAGCTTGCCCCCTCACCCCCATCCCCTCTCCCTCAGAGGGGAGAGGGGATGGGGGTGAGGGTGGAGACTTGACATCGCGCACACTTTGTGTCATAATGCTGCCGTGAATACGTTGATGGGACGCAAGCTCTTGCTCCTGCTGCTCCGTGCCTGAGGGCACGGAGACCCACTCAGTTTGCTTCTCTCTCTCACTTCGGCGACAATACTCTCAACGCTCTCTTCAAGCGAGGTGCATAGCTATGCCGAGGATCGCTCAATATAACTTCAAGAAGATCGAAAAGCGCTGGAAGGACTTCTGGGACCAACGGGGATTCTTCAAAGTAGACACGTATACCCCCGGCAAGAAGTTCTACTATCTCAATATGTTTCCGTATCCGTCGGGGGTGCTGCACGTCGGCCACGGGAGAAATTATATCATTGGGGACGCATTCGCCCGCTACAAGAAGATGCAGGGCTTCACCGTGCTCAATCCCATGGGGTTCGACGCGTTTGGATTGCCCGCGGAGAACGCCGCGATCGAACATCAAACCCACCCCAGAGAATGGACCATCGCCAACATCGAGGGGATGAAGAAGCAATTCCGGGAATGGGGCATCGTCTACGACTGGGACCGCGAGATCAGAACCTGCGAGCCCGACTACTACAAATGGAACCAATGGTTCTTCTTGCAATTGTACAAGAGGGGGTTGGCGTATCGCGCCAACGCTATCGCCAACTGGTGCCCCGGCTGCCAGACAGTCTTAGCCAACGAGCAAGTCATTGACGGGCGCTGCGAGCGCTGCGACTCCCCGGTCGAGAAGCGCAAGCTCACCCAATGGTTCTTTAAGATCACCGCGTATGCGGAGCAGTTACTGAAAGATTTAGAGAAGCTGGAGCACTGGCCGGAGCGCGTCAAGAAGATGCAATACAACTGGATTGGGCGCAGCGAGGGCGTGGAGATCGACTTTGGCATTGAGGGCTCTTCTCAAAAGTTGAGGGTCTTCACGACCCGCCCCGACACGATCTTCGGGGTGACGTTCATGGCCATAGCCCCGGAGCACCCCTTGGTCGAGGAGGTTCTTGCGGCCGAGAGAGATTCTCAAAGACGCGCCCAGATGGAGGCGTTCGTGCAGCGGGCGTTGCAGCAAGGGGAGATCGCTCGCGGCGCCGCCACCGTGGAGAAAGAGGGCTTCTTCACTGGGCACTATGCGATCAATCCCATCAACAGCGAAAAAATCCCCATCTATATCGCCAACTACGTCTTGATGGAGTACGGCACAGGGGCGATCATGGGGGTGCCGGCCCACGATGCTCGCGACTTTGAGTTCGCTCAAAAGTACGGGCTGGAGATCCGTCAGGTCATTGATGGCAGCGTTCTCCCCCAAGCCTCCGCCGACGAAGAGCGCTGGGAGTCTGAAGGCGGTCCGGCTGCCCCGCCCCCTCTCCCCTACGAAGGGGAAGGGCGGCTCATCAACTCCGGAGAATTCACCGGGCTGACCAGCCAAGAGGCCTTCCGCAAGATCGGGGAATTCTTAGAAGCTCGCGGGCTGGGGCGCTTTGCGGTGAAGTATAAGCTGCGGGACTGGCTCATCTCGCGCCAGCGCTACTGGGGCACTCCCATCCCCATGATCCACTGCGAGCGGTGCGGCATCGTCCCCGTTCCCGAAAGCGAGCTGCCCGTCAAGCTCCCCGACGTGCCGTTCATCGGCAAGAAGGGCCTCGCGGAGATCCCGGAGTTCTATCAGACGACCTGCCCGCAGTGCCACGGCCCAGCACAGCGCGATACCGACACCATGGACACGTTTGTTGACTCAAGTTGGTACTTCTTGAGGTTTGTCTCCCCACACGAGACTACAAGACCCTTCGATCCCGAAGCTGTCAACAGATGGCTCCCTGTGGATCAGTACGTGGGGGGCGTCGAGCACGCGATCTTGCACTTGCTCTACTCGCGCTTCTTTACGAAAGCACTGCGCGATATGGGTCTAGTGAATTTCGATGAGCCGTTTGCCCGGCTCTTCACCCAGGGGATGGTGGAGCATCTGGCGTATCGGTGCCCCAAGCACAACTGGATTCACCCCAGCGAGGTAGGCGAGGGCACCACATGCCCCCACTGCGGGCAGGAGCTCACAGTCGAGCTGCACAAGATGTCTAAGTCCAAGCGCAATACGATCTCTCCTCAAGAAGTCATAGATCAATACGGGGCGGACACCGAGAGGCTCTACACGCTCTTCATGGGGCCACCGGAGAAAGATATCGAGTGGACCGAGGAGGGCGTGCGCGGGAGCTTTCGGTTCCTCAAGAGAGTGTGGAAATTGGTGCTCTCGCACGCGCGCAAGCTCACCGACGTCGGGGAGCTTCAGCCGACAGAGTTCACCGAGCGCGAGAAGAAGGTCTGGCAGAAGCTCCATCAGACGATCAAGTCCGTCACCGAAGACATCGAGGGCTTTCACTTCAATACAGCTGTCTCGGCGATCATGGAGCTGACCAATGAGCTGACGGAGTACGTGACGGAGGCCCCAAAGAAGATCAACAAGGCGCTCGTCAAGCGCGCTTTAGAAGACTTAGTCTTGCTCTTGTCGCCGTTTACGCCGTTCATCTGTGAGGAGCTGTGGCGGCGCTTGGGGCATGACGATGCGATCTTGGAGCAGCGCTGGCCGGTGTATGACCCGCAAGCGCTGCAGGCGGCCGAGCGCGAGATCGTCATACAGATCAACGGAAAGGTGCGAGATCGCATGACTGTCCCCGCTGAGATCAGCGAGGACCGCGCAGAGTTAGAAAGACGCGCTCTGGCCCAGATTCAGTCGCGTTTGGACGGGAAGCAGATCGTCAGAGTGATCGTGGTGCCGGGGCGGCTGGTCAACGTCGTGGTCAAGGAGTAAGATTGGGGCAAGGAGGTGCATACTATCATGAAGAGAGTGGTGCTCGTAGCGGCTGTGGTCGGCTTGGCGGGAGTCTGGGGGTTGACTTCGCCGCAAGTGGTGGAGCAGCTCCCGTTGGAGATTCCGATCTACGAAGGGGCGCAGGTTGAGTGGGCGGTACAGTTGACCTCGCAGGAGCTCTCCAAGCAGTTCGACGCATGGGTTCAAGAGCTGGCGATGCTCACCGTCGCAGGGTATAGGATCGAGGGCGGGCGTGCGGGAGGGATCTTAAACTTCTACGATCAGGCGCTCAGGGAGTGGCGACAGATCGTCTGGGCGAAGCCGTCCGAATCGGGCGGGGTGCGCGTCTTTGCCAAAGGGCAAGGGTATCTCTTGGTCGTGGTCTCTCAGAAGTACGAGGCGACGGATCTGGTGATCGCGACGGCGCAAGCCGAGGAGGCTCCCCTCGAGGTGCCGATCGCAGAGGGCGCGGAGCTCCAGTGGCAGCTCGTGCTCACCCAGAGCGATCTGTTGGAGCTGCTCAAGCGATGGTTTCAAGAGCTCAGCACCACTCCTCCAGCTATAACGTGGCGACTCGATCCTCCCAGGGGTTCATCATGGGAGCCTCTCGTGTGGCTAGGCTGGCTGGGGATGGATGCGTTCTTCCGGCTGATGCGAGATTTCTCGGAGCTGAACATCATCGGCTACCGAGTCGAATTAGCCACAGTGCTCGAGGTGCTCGACTTTTACGAACAGCACTTTAGAGGCTGGCGGCGCAACCTCTGGATCAAGCCCGAAGAGTCTGGAAGTGTCCGTCTCTTTACCCGCAGCGATGAGCAGGGGCTGGCCGAGGTAGCTGCCGTGGCCACGATGAGCTTTCAAGACACAACTGTGATCGTGCTGCACGCGCGGCGCTAGCGCCGTGCGTATCGGCCCATCAGCTCTGCCTGGGCGAGGATATGCCCCTCCATCGCTTTGAGCAACTCTTCTTTGGTCGCTCCGGCGGCGAGGCTCAGGACAGTGTCGAGCGCGTAGAGCTGAAAGAAGTAGCGATGGGTGCCGCTGGGCGGGCACGGACCGCCGTACCCGATTCTGCGCCAGCTGTTGCGCCCTTGGCGGCTGCCATCGGGCAGATCGGCATTGGGTGGGACGCCCTCATTCAGAGAGCGCGCCGTCGCGGGAATGTTATAAATAACCCAATGGACCCAGGTGCCCATGGGTGCGTCAGGGTCGTCCATAATGAGCGCGAAGCTTTGAGTCTTCTCTGGGGGCTCGCTCCAGCTGAGCGGCGGAGAGATGTCCTTCCCATCGCACGTGTACTCTTTGGGGATCATTGCTCCGTGGGTGAACGCCGAGCTTGTGAGAGTCATCGTAAACCCTCCTTTCTGTGGGGAAGTTTGTTTGCTTGAGCATCCCGTCAGAATCACGCTCACGAGCGCAAGAACGATCACGTATCTCATGACTTCGACCGAGTACTGAGAAAGATCTCCGCTGCGGTCACGGCGACAGCGATCGCGTTCTGTTCGGCTTTCTGAAGGTTTTCTGGGGTGATCTCTTCGTGCGTTGGGGTGTCGACCACGCCGCAGACGCATCCAGCACGCAGCCCCAACGCGCTGCACATCGTCAAGAGCGTCGCCGCCTCCATCTCGTAGTTGAGCACGCCCAATCGCTCCCATTCGCTCTTGGTCCCGCGCAGATCTCTGATAATATACGGGCTGAACGAATCAGAGCGCTCTTGTCCGGGGTAGAACGTCGCCGACGAGCACGTGATCCCCACGTGAGAGGGGATTTTAAGTTTTTGGGAGGCTTGGACGAGCGCCCATACGAGCTCGTAGTCCGCGACGGCAGGGTATTCTATGGGCGCATAGTGCGTCGAAGCCCCGTCGAGCCGCACTGCCCCCGTCGTGATGACCACGTCACTGATATTAATATGAGGCTGAATGGCCCCCGTCGTCCCCACGCGAATAAAAATTCTCACACCAAGCTGGGCCAACTCTTCGACAGCGATCGCGGTCGAAGGCCCGCCAATCCCTGTCGACGTGATCACGACGGGAGTATCTCTGATATATCCCAACCACGTGCAGAACTCCCGATGGGATGCGATAAAGCGCCCATGCTCGATGGGGCGTGTGGTGGCGATCTTCTCGACTCTGGCGGGATCGCCGGGGAGGAGGGCGATCGGCGCTCCCGCAATCTCCCTCTCGCTCACGCTGAGATGGTAGACGCGCGGCATCGTTCCTCCTCCCCCAGCGATTGTATTACCGGCCCTTGGAGACGAGTTGCTTGAACTTGCGGCCAGCTTTGAATTTGGGCACGCGCTTGGCCGGGACGTCTATGGGTTGGCGCGTGCGGGGATTGAAGCGCCGGGCCGCCTTGCGCACCACCGCTTGGAATGTCCCAAACCGCGCTAAAGTCACTGATTCCCCACGGGCGACGGCGTCCATAATAGCATTGAGAGCGGCGTCCAGGGCCCGCTTGGCTGCGGTCTTCGACGGGAGCTTGGCTTGCTTGGTTACCAGCTCCACGAGATCGCTCTTGTTCATCGGTTCTCACCCCCTCTCTTTTTGTCTTTGTGGTCTTTTATTATAAACGATCCCTGGGGGCGTTGGCCAATTGCCCCCTCGCCACACGATGGGTATACTGATCGTATGAGGCCGACGCAATTTGTCAGCGATCTTGAAGGCCCGCTGACGCTCAACGATAACGCGTTCGAGCTGACGGCGCACTTCCTCCCTCAGGGGGCGCACTTCTTCGCCCTCATCAGCCGATACGACGACATCGTGGCTGACATCGTCAAGCGTCCGGGGTACCGGGCGGGGAACACCCTCGCACTCATCGTGCCCTTTCTGAAGGCGTTTGGGCTGCGCGATCGCGATCTCCACGAGTTCTCCCGCACCAGCATAAAACTCATCCCCGGCGCTCGCGAGGCCCTCCAGCGCATTCGGGCGCAGATGCCAGCGTTCATTATCAGTACAAGCTATGAGCCCTATGTGCGCGCCGTCTGTGAGGTGCTCGATTTCCCCTTTGAGAACGCGTACTGTACAAAAATATCTCTCGATGCGTATGCGCTCTGCGAGCGGGAGCGCCAGGAGCTGCTCGCTCTGTACAGTCAGATCATACAGCGCTCTCAGATGCAGATTCCTCCTGGGGCCCAGAGCTTAAATGAGCTTTCAGGGGAAGATCGCCAGACTCTAGAGCTTCTCGATCATATCTTTTGGGAGCGCCTGAAGGAGATGGGGATCGGGCGCGTCTTGCGCGAGGTGCAGCCCATGGGGGGTCCAGAGAAAGCTCAAGCCTTGCGCGAGATCTCCGAGCGCACGGGGATCTCCCTTGCGCAGACGATCTACGTTGGCGACAGCATCACCGATGCCGAAGCGCTCGCGTTGGTTCGTCAGTCAGGAGGCTTGGCGGTGGCGTTCAACGGAAATCGCTATGCCCTTAAAGCTGCCGAACTCGGATGTATAAGCTCGGATGCGCTCGTCTTGGCGGAGATCGCCGAGGCGTTCCAGACTTCGTCTGGACTGTTTGCCGTGCCGCCGCAGGCGGCACGGTGGACGGTCCAGGCGAAGCCTGGCATAGATGACGCTTTCATTGAACAGAGCGAGCAGATGCGCCGGCGACTCCGCGGCGAGCAGATCGGAGGCTTGGGATGAAGTTTCAGTTTGGGATTCTCACGTCTCTGTACGATGACGACGCCGTGACCCTCTTGCGCGCTCTCGATGGCGCTCTTGCATCTGGGCAGATGAACGCTGAGGTGCCCTGTGTGCTCTGCAACGTTCCAGAGCACCCGTCAGAGAGAGAGCTAGCTCAGCGCATCGAGGCCGTGAAAGCGCTTTCATCTTTTCGTAAACTGATCTTCTTTCCGTCGCGGGAGTTTGCGAGCGAGCTGCGCGCGCAAGCTCGTCAAGACCCAAAGCTTCTAGCGCGCTGGCGCGCCGAGCACGATCGCGCGCTGCTAAAGCTTTTACCCCAAGAGGTGAAGCTCTATCTCTCGGTGGGGTATATGCAGATTCTCAGCGCGGAAATTCTGAACGCCCTCGATGTGCTCAACTTGCATCCGGCCATCCCGCAGATCGGCCCTATCGGGATGTGGCCCAAGGTGATGGAGGAGCAAGCCCTGCGCCCCCTGCCCTATCTGTTGGCTGTGCCCCCTGAGAAGCTTGCCCAAGAGATCCCTCAGATTATGAGCATTAGCTATCTGAAGGCTGGGGGGATGCTGCACATCGCGACGGAGCAGACCGATCGTGGGCCGGTGATCGCTTGGTACGAGTTCCCGCTCAGCTCCGCGAGACTCACAAAACTTTGGGTCGAAGTGACGGAGCTCGTACGCGCGGAGGGGCTTGAGCGCGTGCGGCGCGAGCCCATCTGGAAGGAGCTTGTCCAGCAGATCCGTCGGGAGCAGTTTCAGTACGAGACGCCGCTGATTCTGATAACGCTAGCGAAGCTCTCCGCAGGGCTGTGGGAGATCAGAGAGAGAACTCTTTATATTGACGGGCAGCCCTATCCTCACGGGTACTGTCTCAACCGCGAGATCGTGAGCCGTCCCCCCATCTGACTGACTGCTGCGCGCGCTAACTGCGCTCCAAGTTCTGCGCATTCACGGATATCGCGCTCCTCAAAGAGCCCATAGAGAAAGCCCGCCGCGAACGCATCCCCTGCACCCGTTGTGTCGAGAACTCTCTTCACGCGCGGCGCCTCTAGGCGATGCGCTCTCTTGCCATCGGTCACGTAGCTGCCCTCAGCTCCTAACGTCACCACGATGAGCTTAGTGCCAACTTTGAGCAACGTGCGCGCCCCTATGGAGAGATCGTCCGTGTGCGTGAGCAGCTCAAACTCTCTTCGATTGAGAAAGAGCACGTGCGCTCTCTTCAAGACGGGATAGAGCGTGCGCAAGCCCTGCCGCGCCAAGATCATCCCCGGCGCAAAGCTCACCAATGTCTTTGGGGAGAGCGCGCGCACCAGCTCGCACTGCACGGCCCATTGCTCTTGCCCCACAAATGATGTCAGATGGACGCACCATGTCCGGGCAACGTAACTGAGATCTATGTCGGCTTTTCGTAAGAGACTGTTGGCCCCCGGCTCGATGTAGAGCGTGCGGCGCCCTTGGGCATCTATAAATCCTAGAGCGCGTCCCGTCTTCGCCTTGGGCTTGATGACGATCCCCGATGTGTCTACCCCAACGCTGCGAAAGCTCTCTAAGAGAACTCTTCCTGCATCGTCGTCGCCCACAGCTCCGAGAAAGCCCGTGCGCAGCCCAAGCTGCGCCAACGCATAAATAGTGTTCGCTGCTGAGCCCCCAGGATAAGCCCCAGCAAACGAAACTTCTCCCTCGTCGTCATCGAGCAGTCGCTCAACTCGATAAAGCTCATCGAGATTGAGCGCCCCAAATCCCACAACATCAAACGCGCGCATCCCTCTATTGTACACACTTTGACAAGGCGCGCCGATGTGCAGTAAGCTAAACCGTGATCCCTATGAGACCGAAAGCGTTGCTCTCCGTCAGCGATAAGACGAATATAGACGAGCTGGCGCGCGGGCTTGTGGAGCTGGGCTGGGAGATCATCTCGACCGGGGGCACGGCCAAGTTCTTGAGCGAGCGCACGATCCCCGTCACGCTCATTGAGTCTGTGACGGGATTCCCTGAGATTTTGAGCGGGCGCGTCAAGACCCTCCACCCCAAGATATTTGGGGGGATTCTCGCCCTCAGAGATGACCCCACGCACCAGAGCGAGCTCGCTGCCCAAGCCATCCACACGATAGACTTAGTCTGCGTCAACTTCTATCCGTTCGTGGAGGCTGCGAAGAAGCCCAATCTCACAGAGGCGCAGCTCATCGAGGAGATAGACATTGGCGGGCCGTCGCTGGTGCGCGCGGCCGCGAAGAATTTTCAGCACGTCATCGTGCTCACCGATCCGTCAGATTATGAGATGGTTTTGGAGGAGCTCCGGCAGGGCGGTGTCTCAGAGGTGACGCGGCGCCGTTTGGCGCTGAAAGCGTTTGCCAAGGTCGCTGAGCTTGACATCGCGATCTATCAGACGTTGCAGGGGAGATGGGCCCTGACCCCTCACCCCTATCTCCCCTCTCCCTCAGAGGGGAGAGGGGATGGGGGTGAGGGTGAGAAACTCTTCCTAGCGTACACGAAAGCCCAAGAGCTGCGCTACGGCGAGAACCCCCATCAGAGAGCGGCGCTCTACCAGAACGCGCTCGCGCCAGGGTTTTCTTCTCAGATCGAAGTGCTATGGGGCAAGGAGCTTTCTTATAACAATTGGCTGGACACGGAGTCGGCGCTGGCGCTGCTGAGCGAATTGACTCCTCCCGCGTGCGTGATCATCAAGCACAACAATCCCTGTGGGGTCGCGCGCGGCAAGACTCTCTTGGAGGCGTACACGCGCGCCCTCGAGTGCGATCCCGTCTCGGCGTTCGGTGGGATTGTGGCGCTCAATCAGACTGTAGACAGAAAGCTTGCTGAGAAGCTCAATGAGATCTTCTTAGAGATCGTCGTGGCGCCCGATTTTGCGCCCGACGCAATGCCCATCTTGCAGCAGAAGAAAGACCGTCGGCTCTTGCGCTATAGAGATCTGCGCTTCCCCGCAGAGAGTCTGCGTTTTCTCTCCGGGGACTTGCTCGTCCAAGATGCGGACGCTATCGTCATCCAAGAGAGTAGCTGGAAGGTGCTCGATGATGTCGCGCTCTCGGAGCCAGAGAGGCGCGATCTGATCTTCGCTTTTACGGTCTGCAAGCACGTCAAATCCAACGCGATTGTCGTTGCGAAGGACGAAGCGACGCTGGGGATCGGAGCGGGGCAGACCAATCGAGTTGGCGCGGCGCGGATCGCCCTCGCGCAAGCTGGCGAGAAGGCTCGCGGCGCGGTGCTCGCTTCCGATGGGTTCTTCCCGTTCCCAGACACGGTAGAGCTCGCCGCGCAGTACGGGATCGCGGCGATCATTCAGCCGGGCGGCTCGGTGCGCGATGATGAAGCGTTTGCGGTGGCGCGCAAGCACAAGATCAAAATGGTGCTGACGGGGGTGAGGCATTTCCGACATTGAGACTGAGAGCGATCTTCTTCGATCTTGACGAGACGCTGTTAGATACTTCAGGCTGTCGGCCTCCGGCGGTCGAGGTGAGCTTTCGCGTCGCGGCCCGCGCTTACCCTCAGCTTGAGCTGGAGGCATGGCGTGCGGCTTCCGAAGAAGTCAAAAGAGAGATGCACGATCTTTGGCTGAACTCCCCCAACTCCGGGGCGGAGCTGTTGCGCGAGGGGTCGTATCGAATCTTAAAAAAACTGGGCATAGATGACAGAGAGCTAGCGACCCAAGTCAGTCAAGCGTACTATCGGACGTGGGTGAGCCATCTGAAGCTCTTTCCGGAGGTGCCGGAGGTGCTGGGGGCGTTGCGCGGGCGCTATCGCGTGGGGATGATCAGCAACGGGCCGAGTGATTTACAGCGATATAAATTAAAGCTCTTCGATCTGGAGCGCGAGTTTGACCCCATCGTGATCTCTGGGGAGGTGGGAGTAGCCAAGCCCGATCAGAAGATCTTTCGCTATGCGCTCGAGCGTGCAGGTGTATCAGCAGAAGAGGCGCTCTATGTTGGGGACTCACCGGTCTATGACATCAGTGGGGCCAAGGGCGCGGGAATG
>Ga0197143_1002350_pt1 | contig 14058 bp, 12 predicted proteins | sample GBS70_MetaG_FD_148603 | JGI IMG/M metagenome (GOLD analysis project Ga0197143, IMG submission 148603) | Sediment microbial communities from Great Boiling Springs, Gerlach, Nevada, United States - GBS 70_MetaG | ecosystem: Environmental > Aquatic > Thermal springs > Hot (42-90C) > Sediment...
GCAAAAAGGATTGCATTAACTGCAAGAGCAACAGGTGCTACGGTTTCAGGTCCAATTCCTCTTCCCACTAAAAGAACCCTTATTACAGTAATACGTTCTCCACATATTGATAAAAGATCAAGAGAACAATTTGAACTTAAAATACATAAAAGACTTATAGAAATAAAAAATCCAACTCCTGATACGATTGATAAATTATCAAGAGTTGAAATACCTGCTGGAATAGATGTAGTTATAAAGGTAGTTTAAGATGGGAGGAATAATTACAAAAAAATTGGGAATGACACGCATTTTTAATGAAAAAGGCGATGTTGTGCCCGTTACAGTTCTAGACTTTTCTGAATGTTATGTTCTTGATATTAGAAAAAAGGATAAAGATGGATATAATGCAGTTAGATTATGTTATGGAAATGTAAAAGGGAAAAAACTCAATAAACCAACCTTAGGAATTTTTAAGAAAATTTTTGGTGAAAGAGAAATTTATCCGGCAAGAATTATAAAAGAAATAAGAACAGATGAAATAGACATTTTTAAACCAGGTGAAAAAGTAGATATTGATAAAATTTTTAAAATTGGAGAAAAAATTGATGTTATTGGTAAAACAAAAGGTAGAGGATTTGCAGGAGTTGTAAAAAGATGGGATTTTGCAGGAGGACCTGCTTCTCATGGTTCTATGTTTCATAGGAGACCTGGTTCAATAGGGCAGACAACAGACCCTGGAAGAGTATGGAAAGGTAAAAAAATGGCAGGACATTATGGAAATGAAGAAATAACAATTCACAATCTTGAGATTGTAAAAATAGATAAGGAAAAAGAAGTTCTTCTTGTTAAAGGAGCTGTTCCTGGCCCTTCTGGTTCTTATGTAATTGTTAGAAAGGCAAAAAGGAGGAAAATTTAATGACATTAAAAGCACCGCTTTTTAATGCACAAGGTGAAAGAATAGGGGAAATTGATTTAAAAGAAGAAATATTTGGTTTTTCTCCTAATGTTCATCTTTTATGGGAATATGTGAGAATGTATCTTGCAAATCAAAGAAGAGGGACTGCATCTACAAAAACAAGAGGAGAAGTAAGTGGTGGAGGAAGAAAACCATGGCCTCAAAAACATACAGGTAGAGCAAGGCATGGCTCTATAAGGTCTCCTATATGGAGAAAAGGAGGAGTTGCATTTGGTCCAAAACCCAGGGATTACCATTATCAAATGCCAAAAAAAGCAAAAAGGCTTGCTACAAAGCATGCACTTTCTGATAGAGCTAAGGAGGGAAGAATACTGGTTATTGAAGATTTTTCTTTTTCAAATGGAAAAACAAAGGAGGGTGTAAAACTTTTGGAAAAAATTGGAATTTATGGGAAGAAAATCCTTATTGCAACTCATAAAATCTCAAACGAAATTCTTTTACCTTTAAGAAATATTGAAAAAATAAAGATAATGATGGGTAAAGATTTGAATGCTTATGAAGTTCTTAATTCTGAATATGTTCTTTTTACAAAAAAAGGGCTTGAAGATTATATTGAATTTCAAGGAAGCAAAAAATGAAAAGTGCACAGGACATAATTATTGAACCAATTATGACAGAAAAGGGTGTTTATTTAAGGGATAAATATAATCAATATTGTTTTAAAGTAAGAAAAGATGCAACAAAACCTGAGATTAAAAGAGCCGTTGAAGAACTTTTCAAGGTAAAAGTTTTGGAAGTAAAGATAGTAAATATGAAACCAAAAAGAAGAAGGATTAGAACAAGAAGATATGGTTATACTTCATCTTGGAAAAAGGCATATGTTAAATTAAAAGAGGGTGATAGAATAAGAATTTTTGAAGGAGCATAAAAATGGGAATAAAAAAATATAGACCTTATACACCTTCAAGAAGATTTATGACGACCCTTGATTTTTCTGAACTTACAAAAAAGGAACCCGAAAAATCACTTTTAGTGCCTTTGAAAAAAACAGGCGGAAGGAATAATCAAGGAAGAATAACAACAAGATTTAGAGGTGGGGGACATAAAAGATTATATAGAATTATAGATTTTAAAAGGGATAAAGACGGAGTCCCTGCAAAGGTTTTAAGTATAGAATATGATCCAAATAGAACTGCATGGATAGCACTTTTACAATATAAAGATGGTGAAAAAAGATATATAATTGCACCTGAAGGGCTCAAAGTGGGGGATGAAGTTATCTCAGGTTCCCAAGTTCCTTTAAAACCAGGAAACGCATTACCTCTTTCAGATATTCCGGAGGGAATAGAAATTCATAATATAGAACTTATTCCCGGAAAGGGTGGAAAACTTGTTAGAGCAGCAGGAAATGCTGCCATTATACTTTCAAAAGAGGGTAATTATGCTCATGTACAACTTCCATCAGGAGAAATAAGATTAATAAATTTAAAATGCAAAGCCACAATCGGAAGGGTAAGTAATCCTGATAATGAACTTGTTATAACAGGTAAAGCGGGAAGAAAAAGATGGATGGGCAGAAAACCTCATGTAAGAGGAACCGCAATGAATCCCTGTGATCATCCACACGGCGGAGGAGAAGGTAGAACAAAAGGTAAAATTCCAAAAAGTCCATGGGGATGGTATACAAGAGGAAAAAAGACAAGAAAGAAGGGGAAACCTTCAGAGAGATTTATAATAAAAAGAAGGAAATAATTTTTTCTATAGAATCTTATGATTATTATCTTCCAAAATATTTTATTGCCCAATATCCTTTACTTAAAAGAGATGAGGCAAAATTGCTGGCGTATGATATTAATTCTGATAGTATTGTGCATACAAAATTTAAATTTATTGTGAGTTATTTTAAAAAGGGGGACCTTCTTATTTTAAATAATACTAAGGTCATTCCTGCAAAGATTTTTGCAAAAAAGGAAACGGGCGGAAAATTAGAAATATTTTTCCTTGAAAAAATAAATGAAAATAAATTTAAGGGCTTTTTTAAAGGAAAAAATCCTTTTGGAAAAAAAATTTATGTAGATGAATACATATTAAAATGTTATAAAGAAAAAAATGAATTTGTTTTTGAAATTGAAAATGGAAAATGCGAGGATTTGATTAAAGAAAAGGGAAATATTCCTTTGCCTCCTTATATAAAAAGAAAACCACAAGAAATTGATAAAGTTTACTATCAAACTGTATTTGCAAAAGAAGAGGGCTCAATTGCAGCCCCAACTGCTTCTTTACATTTCACAGAAAATCTTTTGGAAGAAATTGAAGATAAAGGAGTAAAAATAAAATATATTAATTTAAAAGTTGGTAAAGGAACATTTTCTCCATTAAAGGTAAAAGATATAAGAAATCATAAGATGGAAGAAGAATATTATGAAATTCCAGAAGAAACAATATACGAAATTGAAAGGACTAAGAAAGAGAAAAAAAGAATTTTTGTATGTGGAACAACTTGTGTAAGAGCACTTGAAACATATGCATTAGAAAATAAAAAAAGAGGATTTACAAATTTATTCATTTATCCGGGTTTTAAATTCAATCTTACTGATGCTTTAATAACAAATTTTCATTTGCCAAAATCAACAAATCTTATTTTAGTTTGTGCTTTTGCAGGAAAGGAGAAAATTCTTAAAATTTACGAAATTGCTAAAAAGGAAAATTATAGATTTTTAAGCTACGGAGACGCCATGCTTCTCTTAAAATGAAGATTGAAATATTTTTAAAAATATATTATAATTATAATTTAAAATGGCAATTTTTATTATAGGGCTTGGAAGATTTGGGAGTGCTTTAGCAAAAGCATTAAGCGAAAAAGGCGTAGAAATAATTGCAATAGATAAAGATGAAGCAAAAACAAACGAAGTTGAAGAATTTGTAACAAAGGTTTATGTGATGGATGCAACAAATGAAAAAGTTTTAAGTTCTATCGGAATTGAAGATGCTGATACAGCAGTTGTTTGTATAACGAATGAAATAGAAGCAAGCATTTTAGCATGTATGATATTGAAGGAAAAAGGGGTAAAAAAAGTTATGGCAAAAGCAGGAAGCGAACTTCACAAAAGAATTTTACAAAAGATTGGAGTTGATAGAGTTATTTTTCCTGAACAGGAAATGGCTTATCGTGTTGCTCAAAGTATAGTATCGCCTTACATACTTGAAATTATAAATCTTTCTGAAGAATACAAAATACTTGAAAGGATTGCTCCAAAATTTATGGAAAATAAAAAAATAAAGGAAACAAAACTTAAAACAGATTATGGAGTTTATATATTGGCAATAAAGAGAAATATGCCTATTGTAAAGGAGAATGGTAAAACTTCTATTAAAGAAGAACTCATAGTAGCACCAGGAGGCGAAGAGGAAATTTTAAAGGGGGACCTCCTTGTCCTTATTGGTAAAAAAGAAAATATAGAGAAATTTAGGAATATATGATGAAGGAAGAAATTGATGCTCTTTTAGACCATGCAAAAATGCTTTTATTGGCTAATAATTATGAAGAAGCAGAAAAAGTTTTAAAAAAGATATTAAAGATGGATAGAGAAAATATAGATGCCCTCTTTCATCTCGGTATTTTATATGAAGCCATAAATGAATATGAAAAAGCAAAAGAAATCTATTTGAAAATTATAGAGAAGGAACCTGATAATAAAGATGTAAAAGAAAGATTAAATAAATTACAAAATGAAGGGTTTTAGTAATTTTACTCTGCTTTTGATTGAAAATATACCAAATCCTGTAATAATTTTTAATTCTGAAGGTAAATTAATTTATTCTAATGAAAAGGGAGATAAGTTTATAAAAGAGTTTTTTAGAGATGAAAAAGAGGAACTAAAAAAATTTTTTATTTCTCTATATCGTGGAGATGAATTCCAAAAATTAGAAGAGATCAAAAATATTTATAATGTTAATATTATAGAACTATTAGATAATACGAAGGCTATTTTTATTGAAAAGAAAAGGGAAATATTTTCTTATGAAAATTTAGTTGATTTCTTTTCTGAAGTCTCCCAAATTCAGGATATAAATTTGATTTTACAAAAATTTTCTCAATTTTTATTAAATCTTACAAAGGCGGGTAAAGTTACAATTTTTCTTTATGATGAAAAACTTAAAGTTTATAAAAGAGCTGCTTTAAGCACAAGGCCACCTTTTAAAAAAGAAGAGTTTAAAAAGGATATTTTTAAAATAGGAGAAGGAATTACGGGTAAAGTTATTGAAACAGGAGTGGTCTTTTATGCACCGGATGTTGAAAAAGTTAAGGAATATTATAGGTCCTCTCAAGCAGAAAAATCCGAACTCATTATTCCAATCAAAGATAAGGAAATGGTTTATGGCACAATAGGTATAGGTTCTGAAAAGGAAGATGCTTTTAAAGATGTAGATATAAAATTTTTAGAAAAAATTAGTAATTTTTTGCTTTTAATTATAAAAAATCTTTATGTATACCAGGATATAATAAGGAAGGAAAAAGAAATTAACTTTTGTTATTTACTTCCAGAAAGTGAGGGAAAAGAAATAGCATTAGAAAATTATATTGAAAAAATCCTTAACCTTTTTATTGAAATTTACAATTTTGAAGGTGTTGGATTAAATTATGAAAATTTTAATTTCTGGAAAGGTAAAGGACAAGAGGATTTTGAAAAAGTTTTGAAAGAATCTCCTCAAAGAATATTTGATGAGCATTTTTCTTTAAATAATTCCTATTTTTATATAATTCCCTTTAAAATTAAAAAGGGCTTTCTTGTATTTGTAACCACAGGTGTCTTATCTCAGAGAGAACTAAAAAGTTTTGAATATGAGGTAGAATTTATTGAAAAAATTTTAGATATTAATTTAAAAAGGGAAATTTCTTCTATTCATAAGGAATTGACAAGTATTTTGATGAATTCTTTTATTCAGGAAAGTGATATTAAAATTATTTATCAAAATGTATGTGAAGCACTTTCTAAAATTTTTAATTGTGAAAAAATCCTTATTATAGAGGAAAAAGGGGATAAGTTATCTTTAATTTATCATTTTCCTCAGGAAGAAGAAATTTTTTCATTAGAGGAAGTTCAAATTAAAGAGGAAAAAATTTCTAAAGAATATGCTTCTTTAATTCTTAAAGAGAAACCATTATGCATTTTATACATTCTTAATCCAAAAAATATTGAAAGAATTTATATTGTGAAGGAATTTCTGAGGTCTTACTTTGAATTTATTTTTAAAATTGAAAAATATAATAAAAACAAAATTTTACTTGAGACATTTAAAAAATTAACTGAGAAAGAAATACAAATTTCGTCTTTAAAGGAATACCTGGATGAAATTTGTAAAATAATAAAAGAAAGTTTTGGTTATTCATTTGTAGGAATACTTTTAAAAGAAGATGATTATTTAAAACTTATTTCTTCCTCAGGATATGAAAAATACAGGGATTTGAGTTTGAAATTAAAAATAGGTGAAGAAGGACTCTCAGGTATTGCTTTTAAAAATGAAGAAACAATTTATTCTCCAGATGTAACAAAATCTCCCTTTTATGTGAAAATTTCAGACCTTATAAAATCTGAAGTTGCAATTCCTCTTAAAACTGAAAGAGAAAAAATTGGTGTTATTGTTATTTCCTCTCCTCGTTTCTATGACTTTTCTGAAGAAGATATTGCATTTCTTGAAGATTTAGCATCTCAAATCTCTATTTTTGTTGAGGATGTTTTTAATAAAGAAGAAAGAGAGGAAATGTTATCTTTTTTAGAAGAGGAAACAAAATTTAGTGAAATGGTTTTAAGAAATATTCCAGTAGGGATTGTTGTTACTGATACTGATTTAACCATAAAAAGGGTAAATGAAGGTTTCAATTTACTTTTAAAGAAAGAGGCAAAAGAACTTATAGGGAAAAAAATCTGTGATTTTATTTGCTCTCATCCCAAGGGTGGACTTTGTAAAATACAAAATTCATTTATAAATAGGACTCCACTTTTTAGGGAAAAATTTATAGCTGATATAAAAGGTGAGATGGTTCCACTTGCTATAACAAGTAGTTTTATATATGCGCCGGGTGATGTAATAAATGGAATAATATTAATTGTTGAAGATATTAGAGAAGTTGCGAAACTTGAAGAGCAACTCCGAAGAACAGAAAGACTATCAGCTATGGGAAAAATTGCCGCTTATATGGCTCATGAAATAAAAAATCCATTAGCAAGTATTTCCACAGGTATAGAATTCATAAGTGAAAAACTTCCAAAGGATGAAAATATTAAAATTTATATGGATATGATTTTGAAAGAAATATATAGATTGGATAGACTTATTAAAAATCTCTTATCTTTTGCAAGCAGAAAACCTGTTAGAAAAGTTCCTGTAAATATAGTAAATTTATTAAAAGAGAGCATCCTTCTTATCACTCCTGAGATAGTTGGAAAAGAAATAAGAGTTATGCAAAATTTTGAAGATGAAGAATTAACTCTTTATCTTGACCCTGATCAATTTAAAGAAGTAATCTTTAATCTTTTGAGAAATTCCATAGAAGCAATTGAAAAGGAAGGTGAAATAGAAATTGGGATTAAAAGATTTGGAAACAATGCTATTCTATGGTGTAAGGATAATGGTAAAGGAATAAAAGAAGAATATTTGCATAACATATTTGAACCATTTTTTTCAACAAAAAAAGGTGGCTCAGGTTTAGGGCTTGCGATTGTGCATAAAATTGTTGAAGAACATGGTGGAAAAATAGAAGTAGAATCTCAATATGAAAAAGGAACAATTTTTAGAATTTATCTGCCTATATGAAAGAAAAAATTTTAATAGTGGATGACGAGGAAGCCTTAACCCTTTTTCTTGCAAGGCTTCTTTCTGCAGAATCGCCTGATTATGAAATAAGAACTGCTTATACGGGAGAAGACGCAATAAAAATGATTGAGGGTTTTAACCCCGATTGTATACTCCAGGATATAAAATTACCCGATATTTCTGGTATTGAGGTTCTTAAAGCAGCAAAAATATTTGATGAAGATATACAGGTCATAATGATGACTGCTTTTGCATCTTTGGAGACTTCCATTGAAGCAATAAAAATGGGTGCATATGATTATATATTAAAACCCTTTAAAGCAGAACAGATAAAAATAGCAGTTAAAAATGCTTTAACTAAAAGAAAACTTTTAAAAGAAAATAAAAAACTTTTGGAAGAACTTAAAAATGCAAATCAAGAACTTAAGATTGCTTATAAAAAATTGGAGATTGCAAAAGAAGAAGTTGATAAAGAACTAGAGGAAAAACTCAAAATCCTTTCAGAATTGCATAAAATAACTGATTCCCTTAACGAAGAATTAGATCTTGAAAAACTTTCTATAGGGATATTAAAAGGGGCAAAAGAAATTTTTGGAATTCAGGATGCGGCTATTTTATTCAAAGATGAAAATTATCCTGATACTTTGCATCTTAAACATTTCATTGGATTTGAAAAATTTTTTGAACCAGAATTCAAATTTGATTTCTATCACCCATTTTTCAAAGAATTGAAAGAAAAAAGAGAGCCACAGATTGTGGAATATCTTGAAGGCGAAATAAAGGAAATATGTATTGGTCTATTAAAGACAAAGAATAGAGAACCCTTTGGTGTTTTTATAATAGGAACAAGAAGGGATGATTTTTCTTTTTCAAAAATTATTGATATCTTTGATATTTATCTAAATACAATTTCAATTGCTCTCTTTAATTCAATGCTTTTTGAAAAACTGGAAAAAAGTTATGTTGAGAGTCTTTTTTCTCTTGTTAAAGCACAAGAGGCAAAAGATAAAAGTATAAAGGGACATTCTTCAAGGGTTGCAAGACTCGTTCACCTTCTTGGTAAGAAACTTAATCTTGATGAAAAAGAATTAAAAATTTTAAGATACGCTGCCTTACTTCATGATATAGGAAAAATAGGGATAAGGGAATATATTCTGGAAAAACCTTTTGAACTTGATGAAGAAGAATATGAAAAAATGAAGGAACATATAAATATAGGAATTGAAATTTTAAAACCCTTGAAATTTTTAAAAGATGCAATCCCTATTATTAAACACCATCATGAAAATTATGATGGAACAGGATATCCTGATGGACTTAAAGGGGAAGAAATCCCTGTTGGTGCAAGAATACTATCTATATGTGATGTATATGATTCAATTACAAATGAAAGAATTTATTCTAATAAACTTACAAAAGAGGAAGCAATTGAATTTTTAAAAAAATATTCGGGTAAAAAATTTGATCCTGAAATACTTAATAAATTTATAGAGGTGATAAAACATGAAGGGGAGTAAAAAGAGAATTTTATTTGTGGAGGATGAGGCTCCTCTTGCTTTTTTTGTAAGTCAAGTTCTTGGGAGTGACTATGAAGTAGAAAGTGTAAGGACAGCAGGAGAGGCTATTCAGAAGTGGAAAGAAAATCCTTATGACCTGCTTGTAACAGATGTGAGATTGCCGGATATGTCAGGTCTTGAATTAATCGCAAATTTACAAATGGAATATCCTGAGGTAAAATTCATAATAGTTACTGCATATGATTCCTATGATTTAAGAGAAAAAATTAAAAATCTTAAAGGTTTAAAAAGATTTTTCCCAAAACCCTTTTCTATTGAAGAATTAAAAAAAGAAATAAATCAAATTTTTGAGGACTAAAAAATGGGCCCGGCAGGACTCGAACCCGCAACCAACGGATTATGAGTCCGCTGCTCTACCCATTGAGCTACGGGCCCACAAAAAAGAATATAAATTATACACTAAATTAATTAAAAAAGTCAATATGGAAAAAATAAAAATAAAAGATGGATATATTTTATTAAAAAATAAACCTCTTATTATGGGGATATTAAATGTGACTCCTGATTCCTTTTATGATGGAGGAAAGTATTTTAATATTGATGCTGCACTTGAAAGGGCTTTTGAAATGATTAATGAAGGAGCAGATATAATTGATATAGGAGGAGAATCAACAAGACCAGGTGCTCAGCCCGTTGAAATTAAAGAAGAAAAAAGAAGGGTTTTGCCTATTATAAAAGAATTAAGAAAAAAAAGTGATATCCCAATTTCAATAGACACTTATAAATCAGAGGTTGCAGAATTGTCACTAAGAGAAGGTGCAAATATAGTAAATGATATATCGGGCATGAAATTTGATGAAAGGATGCCTTATGTTATAAAAAAATATGGAGCTGGTTGTGTTATAATGCACATAAGAGGAACACCAAAAGATATGCAAAAAAATCCTTATTATGAAAATACAATAGAAGAAATAAAAGAAGAATTAAAAGAAAGAATAATTTTTTTAAAAAGTTTTGAAATTAAAGATGAACAAATAATAATAGACCCTGGAATAGGATTTGGAAAAAGAGTTTATGATAACCTTTTAATTTTAAAAAATATTTTAGAATTTAAAAAACTTTCTTATCCGCTTCTTTTAGGACATTCAAGAAAATCATTCATAGGTAAAGTTCTTAATATAGAAAATCCTTCTGAAAGGAAAAACGCAACTATTTGTATAACTTCTTTTTTAATTTTAAAGAAAATTGACATAATAAGAGTTCATGATGTAAAGGAAACAAAAGAAGCAAAAAAAATATTAGAAGCAATAGAATTTCCAGAAAATTATTTATAAAGATAAATATTCATTCATTATTTCTTCAACAAAATTTGTAGTATATGTTCCTTTTAAAAATTTTTCCTTTTTAATTAAAAATTTATAAAAGGGAATAGTTGTTTGAATTCCCTCAATTTTGATTTCATTAAGGCACCTTTCAATCCTTTTTACTGCTTCTTCTCTTTTAATTCCATAAACTACCAGCTTCGCAATCAAAGAATCATAAAAAGGTGGAATTTTATATCCCTCAAATATATAGGAATCTATTCTTACACCGGGTCCTCCTGGAAAATGGAGTTTTTCAATTTTCCCAGGGGATGGTAAAAATCCTTTTTTTGGGTCTTCTGCATTTATTCTTAATTCAATTGAATGTCCCTTAATATTTATTTCATCTTGTTTTAAATCAATTTTTTCTTCTTCTGCTATTTTAATCTGTAATTTTATCAAATCTATTTCTGTTATAAATTCTGTCACCGGATGTTCGACTTGTATCCTTGTATTCATTTCAATAAAATAAAAATTTTTATTTTCATCCATTATAAATTCCATTGTTCCAACACTATCATATTTAAGATATTTTATTCCTTTTACTGCCATTTCCGTTAATTTTTTTCTTTCTTCTTCCCCAATTGAAGGACTTGGAGCTTCTTCAATTAGTTTTTGATGCTTTCTTTGAATTGAACATTCTCTTTCAAAAAAGTGGAGATAAGTTTCTTTTCCATCACCTGCCACCTGAACTTCAATATGTTTTGGATTTTCAATAAATTTTTCAATATAAACTCTTTCATCCTTAAAAGCAGCAAGTGCCTCTGCTTTTGCAAGAGTAAAATTAACTTCAAAATCTTTTTCACTTCTTGCTATTCTCATTCCCCTTCCTCCACCTCCTCCTGCTGCTTTTATTAAAACTGGAAATCCTATTTCTTTTGCTATTTTAATTCCCTCTTTTACATCCTTAACAGGATTTTCAGAACCCGGAACTACACTTACACCTGCTTTTTTCATAATGTTTTTTGCATATATTTTATCTCCCATTTTCTCTATAATTGAAGGTGAAGGTCCTATAAATTTAAAACCTGATGTAATAACCATTTCAGCAAAATCAGGATTTTCTGCAAACATACCGTATCCTGGATGTATTGCATCACATCCTGTAATTTCTGCTGCACTTATTATTCTTGATACATTTAAATAACTTTCAGAAAGTGGAGGAGGACCTATACAAATTGCCTCATCTGCTAACTCTACATGTAATGAATCTTTATCTGCTTCAGAATAAACCGCAACTGCTTCTATACCAAGTTCTCTGCATGCATTTATTATTCTTACAGCAATTTCTCCTCTATTTGCAATTAAAATTCTTCTAAATTTCACTTTATTATACTGAACTTTTGATAAGAGGTATTGAAAGAAGTTTTTAAAACAGCAATGTAATTTCCAGGCAAAACCCTTTTACCTTTCTTATCTTTTAAATCCCATCTAAATGAATGTCTTCCACATGGCATATTTTCAAAATTCTTTTCAAAAATTAAATTTCCTGACAAATCATAAATTTTAAATTCCACATAACTTTCACCTTCTACAATTATATAAGGGAAATTTATATATCCATATTTTGATGGATTTGGATAAGGTGGAAGAAGAATATCATTTTCAACTTTTTCTTCCGGAATAGGAATTTCAGGTTTTTCTAAAAATATCAATTTTTCAGCATCAGGATACCCCCATCCAGAAACACTATTTGTATCAGAATTTTCATATCTTAATCTTATTGCTGTTTTCTTTATATATTTTAAAATTTTTCTTGCATCCCAGGAAGGATGGACAGATAATGCTAATGCACATATTCCTGTTACTATTGCTGTTGAATAAGAAGTTCCACTTGCATAAGAATAACCCTTTATTGTATCACCATTTTCAAAATAAATAATGGCAACTTTTGCTTTCCATGGAGCAACAAGATCGGGTTTTATTCTACCATCTGCTGATGGTCCATAACAAGATTTTTCGTGAACATAAATTGTATCCTCTTGAATTTCTATTCCACCAACACTTATTATTGAATCTGCATCAGAAGGTGCATGCAATGTTGTATCAGGAACACCAATTTCCTTATGATATTCATTTTCTCCTAAATTTCCAATAGCATTTACAAGAATTACATTTTTCTTTATTGCTTTACTTGCTGCAATTGATGAAGGTGCAGTTTTTCCATCAAGGTCTTTTTTATTCCACCATCCAATATATCCTAATGAACTATTTATTATTTTTGCTCCTTTTGATACTAACCATTCAAGACCTTCAACCCAAAAATCTTCCTCAATAATATTTTCAAATTCATTTCCATAAATATTTTTAGTCCTTTCGGTTCTTGCAAGGATAAACTTAGAAGCAGGTGATACGCCTGTAAGTTCATAGGATATTCCACCAATAACACTTAAAACTCTTGCTCCATGAGAAAAGGTATAGAAATCATAATCCTTTTCTTCTTCAAATGTTACAACATCATCTCCCCTTCTTCTTATAATTATTATATCATCAATTGATTTTATAAAATCTACATATAAAAATCCAATTTCAACTTTTGAATTAAAATTTAAGGAATAGTCAAAAAGAATTCCATCCTTTGAATAAATCAATTTTAAATCATTTAATTCAAAATAAAATTTTGGTGAATGTATAAATTCTCCTTTATCAATTTCTCTTTTAATTAAAGGCATTGTGTCAATAAATTGAGAAAAAATAAGATTTTCATAGTTAAAATAGCATAAATTTATTGTATCGTTTTTTATAAAAATATCCCCTTCAGTTCCAATTTCAATTTTTTTATAAAATATAGAATCATATGTTGAATCAATTTTAAAAAGAAAAATTGTATCCCTTTCCCATGGGAATCCCTTTATAATTATACCAAGAAATCCTTCATCATATTTTTTTAATTTATAATCAACATAGTTTCCTTTAAAAATCAATTTTTCATTCCATGTGTTCCCTTTATCCTCTGAATAAATAATCTTAAATCCTTGTGTATCTATGAAAAATATGTTTAATTTATTAAAGGCATTTAAAATTTCTGGATTTATGATGATTTTTGAAGATAAAATGGTAGTATCAGAAATTAAATCAAAATTTTGTAGAGAAATCTTTGAAAAATTTATATTCCATTTTATTTTTTTTGTTTTATAACTCAAAAATATTGTATCCCCAATTATTTCAAAGGATGGATTTATAGCAAAAGTATCTCTTTTAATAATTTTTGGTAAAAATGTAAATTCTCCCATTTCATTAACCTTACATCCATATATTTTCCATAAATTTTTGTTATAAATTATGGAATCATGACTATAACTATAAAACAATATAACTTCGTTTTGAAATTTTTTTAAATCAAAACTATTTATATAAGCAGAACCAAGATTGTTGTAATTTATCTCTTTGAAAAAATTTGTTCCGGATTTTATAAAAAGATGGTCTCCTGAGACAAAATCATGAGTATACAATAATCTTTGGTATT
>Ga0197143_1002351_pt1 | contig 14049 bp, 10 predicted proteins | sample GBS70_MetaG_FD_148603 | JGI IMG/M metagenome (GOLD analysis project Ga0197143, IMG submission 148603) | Sediment microbial communities from Great Boiling Springs, Gerlach, Nevada, United States - GBS 70_MetaG | ecosystem: Environmental > Aquatic > Thermal springs > Hot (42-90C) > Sediment...
TTCGCCGGATCCTGGCACGACTGGGCACAACCTCTCGCGTCCCGCGGTTGTGCAGTCCTCCTCCCCAATCCACGTGGCAGCACTGGCCGCGGCTCAGAATGGATCAATGCACTGTTCGGCGATGTGGCAGGCGGTGAGTATCGGGACGTGGTCAGCGGTGTCGAGGCGCTGATCGCGGCTGGATTCGCCGATCCTTCCCGACTCGGTGTGAGCGGATGGAGTTGGGGAGGGTACCTGACAGCCTGGACGATCACCCAGACCGACCGCTTCCGTGCCGCCTTCATGGGAGCCGGTCTCTGCAACTTGATCAGCGATAACAACCTCGGCGATATCCCTTCGGCCAATCTGTCGTATTTCGAGCGGTCACCCTCCGAGGATCCTGAGCCGTACTGGGAACGTTCACCTATCCGTTACGTGCAGCGGATCCGAACCCCCGTGCTCATCGCTCATGGGGAAGATGACGAGCGGGTCAGCGTCTGCGAAAGCATCCAGTTCTACCGGGCCTTGCAGATCCTCGGGAAACCTTGCCAACTCGTGACCTACCCGCGTGAGAAGCACGGGTTCGAGGAACGGAACCACCAGCGGGACCTCTTGACGCGTATCCTGCAGTGGTTCGCGCAGCATCTCGCCCTGGAGACGCCCGAGCGAGTCACGATGGTAACGACGGCGCCCTCGGCAAGCGAGTGAGGAGACGAGTCGCACGCCTGCCGAAGCGGCGCGCCACATAATGTTCCGCTCTCTCCCTCACTGACTGCTCTTCTTTCCGAGATACCCTCCGATCGGAGGGGCTGAACACCCTCCGATCGGAGGGTTCCTCCACAGGGAACTCTTCCCTTACACTCCATATCAGCGGAATGTAGCTCAGCTGAGCACCGATCGACATCTCTCGTGTCTTCTGGCCAAGACGTCGTCCGGAAGTTCACCGAGCGTAAGGCATGCTGATCGCCGGTCGAGCGGTGCTGAACTGGAGTAGAGCGAAAGGAGCATCGGTGATGATTCCCGGACCATTTCGCTATCGCCGGGTATCGTCCGTGGAGGAAGCGGTCTCACTGCTCGCTCAACTCGGAAGCGACGCCAAGGTTCTGAGCGGCGGGCAGAGCCTCATTCCCATGATGAAGTTCCGGCTCGCTGAACCGAATTACGTGATCGACATCAATCGCGTACCAGGGCTCGACTTTCTCGAAGAGCGCGATGGATCCCTGCGTATCGGCGCGCTGGTGCGCGAATCGACCCTGGAGCGTTCGTCCCTGATCTGTGAGCGCTACCCGATCCTCCATGACACCGCACTGGTGATCGCCGATCCGTTGGTCCGCAACCTGGCCACGGTTGGGGGTAACTTGGCACACGGCGATCCGGCCAACGACCATCCGGCGACCATGCTCGCACTACGGGCACAGGTCGTTGCCAAGGGTCCCAAGGGGGAACGCGTCATACCGATCGATGAGTTCTTCGTGGACACCTTCGTGACTGCGCTCGAACCCGACGAGCTGCTCACCGAAATCCGTATCCCGGCCCCTCCACCACGCTCAGGCGGGGCGTATCTCAAATTCGAGCGGAAAGTCGGCGACTACGCGATCGCCGCCGCCGCAGCGTTTTTGGCACTGGACGAAAGTGGGCGCATCGTCCAGGCAGGTATCGGTTTGACCAACCTGGCCTACAAGCCGCTCCGGGCGACCGCAGCCGAGCAGGTCCTGATCGGCCAGCAGCCGAGCGATGAGCTCTTCCGGGAAGCAGCCGAACTGGCAGCGCAGGCAACCGATCCGGTCAGCGATTTGCGCGGCCCAGCGGATTACAAACGAGCGGTTGCCCGGACGATGACGCTCCGCGCCTTGCGCCGGGCGCTCGAGCGAGCACAGGCGAGCGGATGAGGGAGGCAGAGCATGGAACGTGTGCCGATCACCGTTACCGTCAATGGACGGACCTACACTGCAGAAGTCGAACCGCGGCTCTTGCTCGTCCATTTCATTCGTGATGTCCTCAACCTCACGGGCACGCACATCGGCTGCGACACGACCAGCTGCGGTGCCTGCACGGTCATTTGGAACGGGCGCCCCGTCAAGTCATGTACGGTCTTTGCCGTGCAAGCTGACGGAACCGAGATCCTGACCGTCGAGGGGCTCGAGCGTGATGGGCAGCTCCACCCGGTCCAGGAAGGCTTTTGGGAAGAGCATGGACTGCAGTGCGGCTACTGCACACCGGGAATGATGATGACTGCCGTCGCATTGCTCGCGGAAAATCCTGATCCAACCGAGGAAGAGATCCGTGCGGCGATTTCTGGCAACCTCTGCCGCTGTACCGGCTACGTCAACATCGTCAAGGCGATCCAGTACGCAGCACGGAAGATGCGCGAAAGCGCAACAGCAGGTGTGGGAGGAGCGTGAACGATGACGGCGACAGCTGTTCGCGGTATCGGCGTTCCAGTCAAGCGGAAGGAAGATCCTCGGTTCATTCGGGGGAAGGGAACGTACGTCGACGACGTCAAACTGCCCGGCATGCTCTACATGGACATCGTTCGCAGCCCTTATGCCCATGCGCGCATCAAGCGCATCGACGTGTCCAAAGCACTGGCGATGCCGGGCGTGATCGACGTGATCACCGGCGAAGAGTTGGCGAAGGCCAATCTCGCGTGGATGCCCACGCTCATGGGCGACCGACAAATGGTCTTGCCGACTGACCGCGTGGTCTACTACGCACAGGAAGTAGCGGCTGTCATTGCCACCGATCGCTATATTGCCGCCGATGCAGTGCTGGCAGTCGAAGTCGAGTATGAGCCGCTCCCGCCGGTGCTGGATCCCTTCGAGGCGCTCAAGCCGGACGCACCGCTGGTGCGACCTGATCGAGACCAGAAGACGAATCACATCTGGCATTGGGAAGCAGGGGACAAGGAGAAGACCGATCGCATCTTCCAAGAAGCGGAAGTCGTCGTCGCTCAGGATCTGTACATACCTAGGATCCACGTCGCTTCGATCGAAACCTGCGGCTGCGTCGCCAACTACGACCCAGCGACTGACAAGCTGACGATTTGGATGACCTCGCAGGCTCCACATGCGCACCGGACGGTCTTCTCGCTGGTTACAGGGATTCCGGAACACAAGATCCGCGTGATTTCGCCTGATATCGGAGGAGGATTCGGCGGCAAGGTGCCGGTCTACCCCGGCTACGTCATCGCGACCTATGCGACGCTCAAACACAAGAAGCCGATCAAGTGGATCGAGGATCGCTCCGAGAACTTGCAGGCTGATTCCTTTGCCCGCGACTATCACATCCATGCTGAACTCGCAGCCAATCGGGACGGCAAGATCAGGGCGCTGCGCGTCAAGGTGCTGGCCGATCACGGTGCCTTCGATGCAGCGGCCAATCCGTCGCGTTTCCCGGCTGGCCTGTTCAGCGTCTGTACGGGCTCCTACGACATGGAAGCAGCGCACGTCGAAGTCGACGGTGTCTACACCACGAAGCCGCCGGGAGGCGTCGCCTATCGCTGCTCGTTCCGCGTGACTGAGGCGGTGCACACGATCGAGCGGATGGTCGATATCCTGGCTGATGAACTCGGCATGGATCCAGCAGAAATCCGCTTCAAGAACTTCATCCAGCCGCACCAATTCCCGTACAAGTCGCCGACCGGCTGGGAGTACGACAGCGGCAATTACCCGGAAGCGCTGCAAAAGGCGCTGGACATGATCGGGTATCGCGAGCTGCGTCGCGAGCAGGCCGAGCGGCGAGCGCGCGGTGAGCTGATGGGGATCGGTATCTCGACGTTCACCGAGATCGTGGGCGCTGGTCCCTCACACACCTTCGACATTCTCGGCATCAAGATGTTCGACAGTGCGGAGATCCGGGTGCATCCCACGGGCGCCGTGATCGTACGGATCGGAGTCCAGACACAGGGGCAGGGACACGAGACCACGTTCGCCCAGATCGTCGCGGAAGAACTCGGCATCCCGGTCGAATACATCACCGTCGAGCATGGCGACACGGACACGGCACCGTATGGGCTCGGCACCTACGCGAGCCGTAGCACGCCGACGGCTGGTGCGGCCACTGCGGTCGCTGCCCGCAAGATCCGGGAAAAGGCGCGACTGATCGCAGCGCACCTTCTGGAGGTGAGCCCGGATGATCTGGAATGGAAGGACTACGCGTTCCGGGTGAAGGGAGCTCCTGATCGGTACAAGACGATGCAGGAGATCGCATTTGCGGCCTACACGAATTTCCCGCTCGGGCTCGAGCCAGGGCTAGAAGCGGAATGCTACTACGATCCGCCCAATCTGACGTTCCCCTTCGGCGCGTACGTCTGCGTCGTGGACATCGATCGCGGTACGGGCCAGGTCAAGATCCGAGAGTTCCTGGCAGTCGACGACTGTGGCACGATCATCAACCCGATGATCGTCGAGGGCCAGATCCACGGTGGGCTGACGATGGGTCTGGCGCCAGCGCTCTTCGAGGAGATCGTCTACGACGAGAACGGAACCATGCTCACCGGTACCTTCATGGACTATCTCCTGCCGACGGCGGTCGAAACACCGCACTGGAAGACGGCCAAGACGGTCACGCCCTCTCCCCATCATCCGCTCGGTGCCAAGGGTGTCGGTGAGAGCCCGACGATCGGCGCACCGCCAGCGATCGTCAACGCCGTGGTCGATGCGCTGAGCCATCTCGGCGTGCGCCATATCGACATCCCGATCACGCCAGCCAAACTGTATCGGATTCTCCAAGAGAAGGGTGTGGCGGAGTGAGTGCAGCGCAGCGATCCGACCCGTGCGACTGGCGGATCGCTGCGCTCCTTCTCGGTGTCCGAGGAGCGAAGAGCGAGCGAGATGACGCACGCGAGTCATGCCGAAGCAACACTGTCACGTGACCTCTTCGCGCTGGCGGCTGATCTCCGCCAGCGCGGGGTACCTTTCGTTCTCGCAACGGTGATCTGGACCCAGAGTCCGACCTCAGCGAAGCCGGGGGCGAAAGGTATCGTAACCGCGGACGGCGCACTCTTCGGCTGGGTCGGTGGAAGTTGTGCCCAACCGGCCGTCATGCGCGAGGCGATGGCTGCATTGCACGATGGGCGAGCACGGATCCTGCGGATCGATCCCGTGGGTTCTCCCGACCAACCGCCTCGGCCAGGCGTCATCGTCGCTCCCATGACGTGTCACAGCGAAGGAGCACTCGAGATTTTCCTGGAACCGTTTCTCCCGGCACCGCAACTCTTGATCTACGGCGAGAGCCCGGTCGCTGACGCGCTTCTCCGCTTGGGCAAGGCGATGGGCTACTGGGTGGTCGCCTTGCGCCCTGGAGCGAGCGGCGTGCCGGCTGAGGTCGATGAATGGTTGGATAGCCTGGATCCGGGCGATCGACCGCGAAGGCGGCCGACCGTCGCTATCGTCGCCAGCCTCGGTGCGTACGACGAGGACGCGATCGAAGCCGCGCTGCGGGCCGGTGTCACCTTCGTCGAACTGGTAGCCAGTCGGAAGCGATTCCGAGCGATCCGCGAGACACTGGCACGATCGCTGCCGGACACTTTGCTGGAGCGAGTCAAAGCGCCCGCTGGACTCGACATCCAGGCCACGAGCCCAGAGGAAATCGCAGTCAGCATTCTGGCCGAGCTCATCGCCGCCAAACCGATTTGGCGGAACACGTGGAACCCAGAAGGCGCTGACGCGCGCGCCGAGCTTCCCGCCGGCGAGGCGATCGATCCAGTCTGTGGGATGACCGTGAACACGGAGAGCGCGCGGCATGTCGTCGACTATCGAGGACAGCGGTACTTCTTCTGCTGCCCAGCTTGTCGTCGCCTGTTCGAGGCTGACCCGGAAGCCTACCTGAGCACAACGCGATAGTTCGAGTGCACTGAGCGGGACAGCGGCGAGCGAGGGAGCTGATACGGCTCGCCGTGCTGTCGTGTCGGCGAGCGCAGGCAAGAGGTCGGGGCGGTCTGGAGTCCACCGCCCCGAAGAGAGGGGTAGAGAGGGGGAAACTGGAGGTGCAGAGAGGGTATTCAGTCACCGACTCGCGAGGATTACCGAGTCGGCCATGCTCGCAACACGTTCCACACGCTTCGGCAGTGCGCCGCCGGTGTCCCGTGCTGCGAAAGTCAGTATATCGCGAGAGGCGTGTTCGGTCTGTCAGGAAAACCTGGATATGCGGGTACGCTGACGGCTCGTAGATTCCCTTTCGGCAGATGACCGCTGCGCAGTACAGTTAGTGGAGGAAGCAGGCTGAGATGCAGTGGACGAAGGCCCGGAATGGGAGCGAGGAGAGCAGGCGATGGTCACGCGCGGGATCGATCCGTTCGGCGCACGCGCGACGCTGAATACCCCAGAGGGTCGTGTCTGTTATTTCCGCCTCGCCACGATCGCGGACCAGTTGGCGATCGACCTGAATCAGTTGCCTTACACGGTCAAGGTTCTGCTGGAGAATGTCCTCCGGTACGCGGGAGCGCAGCCCTTTACCGAGGACGATGTTCGGCTGGTCGCGACCTGGCAACCAGGCGCGAAGCCTGCAAAGGAGTTTCCGTTCTTGCCCACGCGCGTCCTCTTGCAGGACTTCACGGGCGTACCGGCAGTCGTCGACCTGGCAGCGATGCGCACAGCGGTCGCACGCCTTGGCGGTGATCCCTCGCGCATCAACCCGCTGGTTCCGGTCGATCTGGTCATCGATCATTCGGTTCAAGTAGACGTCTTTGGTACGACCATTGCCTTCCAGCGCAATGTCGAGAAGGAATACGAACGGAACCGCGAGCGCTATGCGCTTCTGCGCTGGGCGCAACAAGCGTTCCGCAATTTCCGCGTCGTGCCCCCCGGTACTGGGATCGTGCATCAGGTCAATTTGGAGTATCTCGCGTCGGTCGTGGCGGTACGCCAGAGCGATGGAGAAGCCGTTGCTTTCCCAGACACACTGGTGGGCACCGATTCCCACACCACGATGATCAACGCGCTGGGTGTTCTCGGTTGGGGAGTCGGTGGCATCGAGGCGGAGGCCGTTCTGCTCGGCCAGCCGATCTACCTGCTGTTGCCGGAAGTCGTTGGCCTGCGCCTCATCAACGAGCCGCCAGGGGGCGTGACCGCGACCGATCTCGTGCTCACGATTACCCAGCTCTTGCGGCAGGTTGGCGTGGTCGGGAAGTTCGTCGAGGTCTTCGGTCCCGGTCTCCGACATCTCAGCTTGCCCGATCGCGCGACGATTTCCAATATGGCACCCGAGATGGGCGCGACAGCCGTGATGTTCCCGATCGACGACGAGACGCTGGGTTATCTGCGACTCACTGGACGGAGCGAGGGACACGTCCGACTGGTGGAGGCCTATGCGAAGGAGCAGGGACTCTTCCGCACGGCGGAGAGTCCGGACCCGCTGTTCGATCAAGTCGTGGAACTCGATCTCTCGACCCTGGAGCCGAGCTTGGCGGGACCGCGACGACCACAGGACCGGGTGCGGTTGTCCGACCTTCCCGCGTCGCTCCGAGCCGCATTCCCAGAGCAATTTCCCGCATCACAGACCGAGGAGGAACGCTTCGATTGGGAAGGCGGCTCGGTGAACGAGGCGCAAGAGCCGAGCGAGCCGGTGGTGCCGGTCGGACAGCGCCGCAAAGTGGTCGATGTGCACTTGGATGGCCGGCATGTCGAACTGACACACGGCTCGGTGGTCATCGCCGCGATCACGAGCTGCACCAATACGTCCAATCCCGAGGTGATGCTCGGCGCTGGCATATTGGCCAAAAAGGCGGTCGAACGGGGGCTGGACACCAATCCCGCCGTCAAGACGAGCCTTGCGCCTGGCTCGGGCGTCGTGACGGCGTATCTCGAGCGTGCCGGCCTGATGCCCTATCTCGAAGCACTGCGCTTCCACCTGGTGGGGTACGGGTGCACGACGTGCATCGGCAACAGTGGTCCCCTTCCCGAGCCGATCGCCAAAGCTGTGCAAGAGCACGAACTCGTCGTGGCAGCCGTTTTGAGTGGCAACCGCAACTTCGAGGGGCGGATCCATCCGCAAGTGCGCGCCGCCTATCTTGCCTCCCCACCGCTGGTCGTCGCTTTTGCGATCGCCGGCCGAGTGGACATCGACTTGACGAGCGAGCCACTCGGGTATGACCCGAATGGCGAGCCGGTTTATCTGCGCGAGATCTGGCCGACGCCGGAGGAGATCCGCGAGGCAATGGAGAAGGCGATCGGCCCAGAACTGTTCATCGAACGCTACCGTGAAGTCTTCACTGGGGACGAGCACTGGCGCTCGTTACCAGTCCCGACCGGTGACCTCTATCGGTGGGATCCTGACTCGACCTACATCCAAGAGCCGCCGTTCTTCAAGGATCTCGCGCTCGAGCCGCCTCCCCTGCGGGACATCGAGCGGGCGCGCGTGCTCGCCTGGTTGGGGGATTCGGTCACGACCGACCATATCTCCCCGGCGGGCTCGATCCCCGTGAACAGCCCGGCCGGACAGTACCTGATCGCGCGAGGTGTTCAGCCCAAGGACTTCAACAGCTATGGCGCGCGGCGGGGTAACCACGAGGTGATGGTGCGTGGCACCTTTGCCAATATCCGCTTGCGCAACCGGCTCGCTCAGGGGCGGGAAGGTGGCTGGACGACGCATTTCCCGAGCGGTGAGCTGGTGACGATCTACGAAGCCGCTCTGCGCTATCAGATGGCGGGCGTCCCGCTCATCGTGATCGCCGGGAAAGAGTACGGCAGCGGGAGTTCGCGCGACTGGGCAGCCAAGGGCCCGATGCTGCTCGGGGTGCGAGCCGTCCTCGCCGAGAGTTTCGAGCGGATCCACCGCAGCAACCTCGTCGGTATGGGTATCCTACCGCTCCAGTTCCTGCCCGGCCAAAACGCCGAGGCGCTCGGACTGGACGGTAGCGAGCGCTACACCATCACTGGAATCAGCGATGGCCTGATGCCACGCGAGTTGGTGACGGTACGCGCGGAGCGCGAGGACGGGCGGGGCATCGAGTTCCAGGCGATCGCCCGGCTCGACACCGACATGGAGATCGAGTACTACCGGCACGGCGGTATCCTCACGTTCGTGCTGCGCCGGCTGCTCCGCGGCGAGGCGTGAGCGGCATGCGGAGGAGGAACGTCTGCGCGCCCGGTGCAGCGTCGTGAGGAGGGGCTCGATGCACGATGATCGCGCATTCATCGCGACACGCTTGACCAATGGCCTCGAGGTTCTCCTGCAGCCACTCCGGCACGCACCGGTCGTCTCCTGCTGGATTTGGTACCGGGTCGGCAGCCGGAACGAGCAACCAGGTCTCACGGGGATCTCCCACTGGGTCGAGCACATGCTCTTCAAGGGAACACCGCGTTTCCCGCCTGGTGCAATCTTCCGTCAGGTCAATCGCTGGGGTGGCACCCTCAACGGTTTCACCTGGCTGGACTACACCGCCTATTTCGAGACGCTGCCCACACCCGGCTGGCAACTCGCGCTGGACATCGAGGCCGATCGCATGGTCGCGGCCACGTTCGACCCCGGGGAAGTGGAGCGGGAGCGTACCGTCATCCTCGCTGAGCGCGCCGGCAGCGAGAACCAGCCCGGCACGTACCTCCGCGAAGAGGTTCTAGCGGCGACCTTTCGCGCTCATCCGTATGGGCATCCGGTGATCGGCTATCGAGAGGACCTGCAATCCATCACGCGCGACGATTTGTACCAGCACTACCGCACCTATTACCAACCGAACAACGCCATTCTGGTGATCACGGGGGATATCGATCCAGACAGCGCCCTGGTCGCGGTGGAACGACGCTTCGCGGAGCTTCCCGTCGGCACAGTACCCCCGCCAGTGCGCGCACGGGAGCCGGACCAATGGGGAGAACGACGCGTGACCGTTCGGCGACCAGCGCCGACTGCCCAGCTTCTCATGGCATGGCGCGTGCCCGCAGCGACCCACCCGGATATTCCCGCGCTGCTCGTTCTCGACGCGATTCTCTCCGGAGGAAAACCGGTCGCCTTTGGTGGCGGCGGAATGGGTCGCAGCGCGCGCCTCTATCGTGCACTGGTCGCTCCCGGGCTGTGCACTGCGGCAGCCTCGAGCATGTCGCTCACCCTCGACCCGTTCGTCTTCACGGTATCCGCGACGCTCACGCCACTGGCTGAACCAGGTCGTGTGGAGACGATCATCGAGGAAACGATCGCGCGTCTCCGCGAGGAGACCATCGGCCAGGACGAGCTTGCCCGCGCGAAGCGGCAGCTGGCAGTGCAGTTCGCCGCCGCGAACGAAAGTGCGCAGAGCCGCGCTGCTCTGCTCGGCTCGCTCGCCGTTGTCGCGCCAGAGCGATCACCGGAACGCCTGTTGGCCGAGCTCCAGGCGGTGGAGCCGGACGACGTGGTGCGGGTCGCGAACACGTATTTCCGACCGGAACGACGCACGGTCGGCTGGTTAGAGCCGGTGGCGTGCGACGAAGAGCGGGTCGGGGTAACCGGTGAATCGCTCGAGACACCTGCACCCCGCTATTGGTTCACCGGCGGTGCATCGTCACCTGCGGAACCGGTCGTGTTGCCGCGGGTTCGTCTCGCGCCAGTGACCGGCCGGTTGGCGAATGGGGCGCAGTTCGCCGGTCAGGCGATTCCGGCGAGCCGGCTCGCAGTGGTGAACATTCGTATCCCAGCTGGTGCGGCGCGGGACGGGACATTGCCTGGCATCGCTTCGGTCACCGGCCAGCTGCTCACGCGTGGAACACTGGCTCGCGACGAAGCAGCGCTCAACGAGGAACTGGACCGGCTGGGTGCGACGGTCAGCGTGAACGTCGGTCGCGATAGCGTGGATGTCGGACTGACCTGCCTCGTGGAGGTTCTGGAGCAGGCATTACCGCTCCTGGTCGAGGTCATCGTGTCTCCCGCCTTCCTGCCTGACCAGCTGGACCGGGTACGGCAGCAAGCGCTGACCGCACTGCGCCAGGCGCAGCAAAGCACGCGTGCCCAGGCCGATGCGTTGTTGCGAACACTGCTCTATCCAACCGGTCACCCGTATCATCACCGCATTCTGGGTACCGAGGAGAGCTTGGAGTCGCTCACCGTCGAGGCAGTGCGAGCGTTCCACGAGACCTATTATCGACCCGCTGGGGCGGTCATCACGGTGGCCGGCGGTCTGGAACCCGAGATTGTCCGCGATTGGCTGGAGCGAGCATTGGCCCCCTGGCAGGGAATCGCTCCGCCGCTCGAGATTCCGGATGTCGTCCCCGCTGACCAAGGCGCACGCCGGACCGAGACACTGCCTGGAAAGCAACAGGCAGATCTCGCACTGGGTATCCTGACCATACCACGCCGGCACCCGGACTACGAGGCCTTACGCCTCGCCAATGTCGTACTGGGACGGCTGGGTCTCATGGGGCGCATCGGTGCACGGGTCCGTGAACGGTCTGGGCTGGCCTACTATGCGGCCAGCGCGTTGGAGACGGGGCTGGGGACCGGTTTCTGGACAGCATATGCGGGAGTAGCACCCGTGCATGTCGAGCGCGTGATCGGGCAGATCCTGGAAGAGCTCGAGCAGTTCCGTCGCGAAGGTCCCAGCGCGCAGGAACTAGCCGACGCCAAAACGGCGCTCACTGGGACAGTCGTACTCGGGATCTCCACAGCAGCTGGTCTTGCAGGAGCGCTGGCGGACTCGCTCTTTTACGAACTCGGGCTGGATTACCTCGAAACGCTCCCCGAGCGCCTGGCGGCGATCGACGAGGATATGGTCCGTGCCGTCACTGTGCGGTACCTCGATCCAATACGTCTGCAGGTGGCGATCGTCGGTCCCGCGGCAGAGGAACCACTCAGTCCGCCGACACCGCACCCATGACGACGCAGGAGCTGCCGATGACCGGCCCCCGCGACGAGCGTACGCAGCGTAACCAGCCGAACAGCCGCGTCCTCCGTCCCGCCTCGTCACTGTGGGGTCGGCGGGTCTCCGTGGACCATCGGTAGACCGTTTCGACCGCGAACCGGCGAGTGTCGAGTCGACTCGACACCGCGTGTGGACGAACATGCCGGTCTGTTGAGCTCTCATCGTGCGCAGATCCCCGCAAGAGGGAGTCGAGCAGCTCTGGAAGGTGTCAAGCTTTGCCCGACTCGAACAATTTCGGGAGATTTGGCAGAATCGCAGCGAGGAGCAGGAGAAGGATGGCCGATCGGAAAGGACGCGCGACGACATGAACGCTGTACCGCGTTACACCGTGTTCTGGCTTTGCGCGCTGGAGCAGGACCGGGTACCGCGCCCGGTCGAGCCGGCGGTAGAGGAAGTCGTCCAACTCCTCGAGCGGAGCGAGGGGACAGCGCTCCGCGGTGCATACTTGGCGACCGGTTTCCGTCCCGACGTGGATCTCATCCTCTGGTTACTCGGGCACGATCCGGCACATTTCCAGGACCTCGCCTTGGCTCTGCGGCGCACCGCACTCGGTCGAGCCTTGCCGGTCCGCTACGCCTACTTCGGCATGGCGGGAAGCTCACAATACGACCCGACGCACGGGCCAGCCTTCCTGCGCGGCGAGCCTCCCAAGCGTTACTTGAGCGTCTATCCCTTCATCAAGACGCCCGAATGGTATCTCTTGCCCTTCGAGGAGCGGCGGCGCTTGATGGCCGAGCATGGGCGGCTCGGCGACGAGTTTCCGACCGTGCTGACCAACACGGTCAACTCGTTCGGTGTCCAGGATCAGGAGTTCATCGTCGCGCTCGAGGACGACGATGTCGGGACCTTGATCACCATGGTCCAACGCTTGCGGGCGGCCGAGGTTCGGAAGTACACGCAGCTGGATACGCCGATCTTCCTCGGTCAGCGGTACGAGCCGCGGGAGGCGCTCGTACGCCTGGTCCAATAACCCAGGCGACTCGCGAGCGTCGCCCCGACGAGCGTCGCGAGCGCATTGACGGCATCGTTGGTCAGGCCTGGAAGGCCGCTCACACGCCGCGCGGGACCGGGGCAGGGGGGATGGGCCGGCTGCTCCAACGATCGCTGACAGATCGCACAGGCATAGCGGGCCTGGAGGGTCGCCCCCAGAAGGCTATCGGCGAGTGCACCGAGGCAGCCAGCCACGGCGATGGGCAGGCGCGGCGTCCCGCGCGGTGCCAGCAGCGCAACGAAGCTCGCCCCGGCGACCATGCCGAGCAGACCGAGCAAAGAGACCGCGCCCGACGTACCGGGTGGAACGGGGCGGCCCGTCCGGAGCGACCGTGGTGGATGGGCGCTCAGCATCCCGATCTCGGTCGCCCAGGTATCGGCGGCAGCGCTGGCGATCGCCCCAAGAAACGGGAGTGACCAGTCGCTGCGCTGCTCGCTCATCGAGTGGAGCGCCGCGAAGAGGGCAGCGAGGCCTCCGTTCGCGAGCACTTGCCGCGCATCGCGCTGGCCACGCTGCCCCTGGGTCGCAGCAGCACGCTTGCGCTGCCGCCCGACACGGCTGAGAAGGCTGCCAGTCACGAAGAAACCGATCATCGCTCGCGACCACGCCAGACCACCCGCCGCGAAGGTGAGCGTGCCGACAATTATTGCTGCGAGCGCTCCACTGCGGTCGAGTGCACGGTGGCGCACGGCGAGGATCGCGATGATCGCCGCCAGCGCAGCGCCGAGAGCCAGTCGCATGGAGAAGCCGAGGCGACGTTCGGGCGTGCTCATGGTGTCGGCGGACTGAAGAGGAGAATCACCTCGTCCTCGCGGATCTCGAAGACGTACCCGGCCAACTCGATGATGGCGGGTGAGCTGATCTCGCCATACCGTATGCGGATCTCGACGTCATCGATCGTGAGGGTGCGCACTCCGGCGGGTGAGAAGGGATGCCGCGGCGAGCGGTAGACAGCACGAGGGCCGCCGAAGCGATCGAGCGCGCGGAGCGCGAGGTTGCGAGCATCGGCTTCGCTGAGGAACATCATCTCGACCTCCATACCTGGCGCTGGAGCGCAGGGGACAGCGAGCGAGCAATCGCTGAGCCAGGGAGCTCCACCTTGGCTGGTGGAGCTGCACGCACACCCTCACATAGCGTACAATTGAATGTGGCACGGTGCAGGACCAACGCCGTGTCGATGTGGGCTGGTAGCTCAACTGGCAGAGCAGCGGACTTTTAATCCGCGGGCTGTGGGTTCGAGTCCCACCCGGCCTACCAC
>Ga0197143_1002353_pt1 | contig 14048 bp, 10 predicted proteins | sample GBS70_MetaG_FD_148603 | JGI IMG/M metagenome (GOLD analysis project Ga0197143, IMG submission 148603) | Sediment microbial communities from Great Boiling Springs, Gerlach, Nevada, United States - GBS 70_MetaG | ecosystem: Environmental > Aquatic > Thermal springs > Hot (42-90C) > Sediment...
CTGTTCGTTATTCGCCATTCGCTAATCGCTATTCACTGCTTTTATGACTTACCGATTTGCTGACCTCCGATTTGACAAAAATTTTGACTTGGCAGGAGCCTCGCCCTCCCAATTTGTCCACCCTACATATTAAAGTCCTTAGTCCAGATTGTTTGGCTCGTTTTGATTGCGTCGTTCAATTTTGGTTTTCCAGTAGTGTAAGGGTGGCGGAATTTTCAAGAAGGTCAGGATTTTGCGAGAACGGACTTTCGGAAATTATCGCCTTGTTGTCACTCAATTTCCATGCTGATGTCCAAAGCAGGGGCAGAATGGGTGAGCGCTCCAACTGAGATCAAGTCAATTCCTGTCTGGGCGATGGCTTCAACATTGTCCAAGGTAACGCCACCTGAGACTTCAATCAACGGCTTTGGTCGCCCAGTCCGATGACTCCAGTCATGGGTGATTTGGACGGCTTGACGAATTTCATCTACGCTGAAGTTGTCCAGCAAGATAGCATCAACTTCGCATTCCAATGCTTCGCGCACTTGATCCAAACTGTGTGCCTCAACTTCAATTCGCAGGAGGTGATGAACGCGAGCCTTAACTCGCTTCACCGCTTCTGCGAGGCTGCCTGCTGCTCGGATGTGGTTGTCTTTAATGAGAATTCCATCGGAAAGTGATGAACGATGGTTAACTCCACCTCCGCATCGCACTGCATATTTCTCTAAAGCACGAAGCAATGGTGTCGTTTTGCGGGTATCTGTAATACGAACTCCGTAAGGAGCAACTTTTTCTACAAAATGCTTCGTTAAAGTGGCAATGCCTGAAAGGCGCTGGACAAAGTTCAAGGCGGTTCGCTCGCCCATCAAAAGGGCTCTCAATCCTCCTTTGATTTCGGCAATGATTTTTCCGGCGCTGACCCATTCACCCTCGTCCACTTTGGCTTCCAAGAGCGTTTCTGAATCCAACAAAGTGAAAACTCTCGCAGCAACAGGCAAACCACAAATCACTCCTTCTTCCTTAGTTATCATGATTGCCTGACCTTTCATATCTTCAGGGATAATGGCTTCAGTTGTTATGTCGCCGTGCGGTGCATCTTCCTTCAAAGCCTGAAGGATTAGGTCATCCAACCATTGCATCCTCTCAGACCTCCTTTATCCAGTTGGCGTCCAAATAGTCAAGCAGTTGAATTTCGGCTAATTCAGTTCATCCAAAGGATTTTGTCGCTTTCGCGATAGGAAGTGCTACAATGGCATTTGCAAAGGAGGTAGTGACATGAGGTGGCAAAGGATTTGGCAAGCAGAGTGGGTAGCACCATTGATTGCGTTGGTAGTGTTGGGGACAGCGTTATCCCTTTACGACCCAAATTTTCGCAAACTTGAAAACTTGAGCAATATTGGTTTTCAAACTGCCGTCATCGTCACATTGGCGGCTGGGCAGACTTTGGTTATCATTGCTGGTGGAATTGACCTTTCCGTTGGTTCTGTTTTAGCCCTCGTTGGAGTCGCAACGGCGCTTTCCTTGGCTGCAGAGAAACCAATCATCTTGGCGATAATTTTAGGCTTGCTTGTCGGGATTGGATGTGGTTTTGTGAACGGATTTTTGGTGACAAAAGGGCGAATCCCTCCCTTCATTGCGACTTTGGGCATGATGGGTATCGCTCGCGGACTCGCCCTCGTTTTGAGCAAAGCCCAGAATGTTTTCATCCCACAAGAACCCAGATTTGAACCCTTTCTTGAGTTAGGCACTGGGCGGCTTTTGGGCATTCCCATCCCGTTCCTAATAGCAGCCATCGTGGCAGCCTTGACAGAATTGATCCTATCGTTTACCCGTTTCGGTAGATACATCTACGCCGTCGGTGGCAATCGTGAAGCAGCGAGGCTTTCTGGCATCCCTGTCCATTCGGTGTTAGTGCTTGTGTTCCTCCTATGCGGTTTGACAACGGCTATTGGTGGTATTGTGGAAACGGCAAGGTTGTCAGTTGGTCAGCCGACGGGTGGGCAACTTTACGAATTGCATGCAATCGCTGCGGCAGTTATCGGTGGCGCAAGTTTGGCTGGCGGAAGGGGAAGTGTTTTGGGAACAGTTTTGGGCGCTTTACTGATGGCAGTCATTCGCAACGGAAGCGATTTGCTCAACATACCGTATGAGTGGCAGCAAGTCATCTTGGGGGCATTGGTCGTTTTAGCGGTCCTGTTTGACCAATGGAGGCGTCGCGGGTAACGAAAGTTTTCTGTTTCTGCTTGCAGAATATGGTGGATTTGGATGGTCTCTAAAGCCTTTCGGTTCTTCACAAAATTCACCTTAAAAGCCATTCTATGAGGCAAACTTTCGGTGGCGATTTTTCGTCTCCATGAAGGGCATTGCAGGGAATCTTTACCGTCACGCATCAGATGGAAGGCTAACGGCTGCAGTTGATAAGTCAGGAAATTACTGACAACAGAGCCACTTCAAGATGACAGCGTTTCAAAAAAGGCAAAGTAAATTTTGAGGAACGGCTGCTCGGAAAGGAGCAACGGCTTATGGCTCATCAGGACAAGCAAGTTTCAGTTCGCCGTTCATTGGGCGTTCGCATATGGGCTTGGTGGAGCAAAATGAGGCAAAAGTCCCTTGAAGCACCACCTCAAAAGCGTGTTGCCATTGTCGGTAGTCCCAATGTGGGCAAGAGTTTGATTTTCAACAGGTTGACAGGAATTTATGTCACTGTCTCAAACTACCCAGGCACCACCGTTGAAGTTTTTCGTGGTCGCACCTACATTGATGGTGTGCTTTACGAGATTGTTGACACTCCCGGCATGTATTCGCTGCTTCCCAGTTCTGAAGAGGAAAGGGTTGCCCGCCGACTGCTCATGGAAGAAAGACCTGATGTCGTCGTGCATGTGGTGGACGCAAAGAACTTGGAGCGAATGTTGCCTTTGACGCTGCAGTTAATTGAGGCGGATTTCTCTCTCGTTTTAGCGTTGAACATGATGGATGAGGCTAAAAAGGCTGGGGTTCAGATTGATACCGAGTTGCTCACCAATATCCTGTGCGTTCCTGTCGTTCCAGTAGTTGCGACAACTGGGCAAGGTATTGAGCAGTTAAGGAGGGTCATACATGAAGTCGCCCAAGGCTCCCCCACTTATGCGATATGACCCGAAATTAGAAGAAGCGATAGCCGGGATTGAAGAGTGCTTACAGTCAAGTTACGGCATAAGCAAGAGAGCCATTGCCCTTTTATTGCTTCAAGGTGACAGGGAAATTGAGAAATTGGTGGAAGCGAAAGAGGGCAAAAAAGCGGCGGATGCTGTTAGGAAAATCGTGAGAGAAGTCAGAGCAGGTGGGGAACGAAGTCCCCTTTACCGCATCACAACGGCGCGCCGGCGATTGAGCGAATATATCGTCAGCAAGGTCGTTGAGCAATCTGCCCCCAAACCGAAAACTTTTAGCGACCGACTCAGCGATTGGCTTATCCACCCGCTTTGGGGTTCTCTGTTTTTGCTCGCGCTGCTCTACTTCGGCTTTTACCAGTTCGTCGGGGTTTTCGCTGCGGGGACTTTGGTTGAGTTTTTGGAGGACACGATTTTCGGCAACTACATTATCCCGCCCGTTGAACGCTTCTTCAATTGGCTGATACCTTGGGCATGGCTGCGGGATTTGTTTGTCGGTGATTACGGGATCTTCACACTTGGCATCCGCTACGCCATCGCTCTCCTGCTTCCCATCGTCACCGCTTTCTTTTTGGTCTTTTCGCTCGTTGAAGATAGCGGTTACTTCCCGCGACTGGCTCTGCTCATTGATAGGCTGTTCAAGGGCGTTGGGCTTTCGGGAAAGGCGGTCATCCCCATGGTCCTTGGGTTCGGGTGCGACACGATGGCGACTTTGGTGACGAGAATTTTGGAGACGAGGCGAGAGAGAATAATCGCAACACTCCTCTTAGCGTTGGCAGTCCCTTGTTCAGCCCAATTGGGCGTAATGATGGCAACAGTCTCAAAAGTCAAGGGTGGCATTTTGATTTGGGCTCTCTTTGTTTTGATTGTTTTTCTGCTCGTTGGTTTTTTGACAGCGAAATTATTCCCCGGCGAACCTCCCCGCTTCTTTATTGAGGTCGTCCCGCTAAGGTTGCCCAGACTGGAAAATGTTTTGGTCAAGACATGGACGAGGCTTCAATGGTATCTCCTTGAAGTGACGCCGCTTTTCATCTTGGCAAGCGTGCTGATCTGGCTCGGTAGGATAACTCACTTGTTTGATTTGGTGATTGCTGCTTTATCTGTTCCAGTTCAATGGATAGGTTTGCCGAAAGAAATAGCAAAGGTCATCCTGTTCGGCTTTTTCAGGCGCGACTATGGTGCTGCGGGTTTACTTGACATGGTTGAAAAGGGGACAATTGACGGGATTGACCTAATCACGACCGCCATCATATTGACTTTGTTCGTCCCTTGCATCGCTCAGTTCCTAATGATGGTTCGCGAGCAAGGTTGGCGTGTAGCCCTCGCCATTTTCAGCTTCATCTTGCCTTTTGCCTTCCTATGCGGTTTCACTGCCAGACACTTACTCCTATGGCTAAATCAGTTTGGCTTGATTTGATTGAAACCCTTTAAATCTGGCAAATGTCTGAATCTTCCTTCCAATTTGTCGCTGCATTACCTTACCGCCATTTTCACTCCAATCGTCTCGTAACCGCCTTTTCAGAATTGGGAACGGAAACCAAGCAACTCTGTCATGCAGTAAAATGAAACCCGGCTGTTTCAGAAAAAATAAACTCAGCATTTGGAGGTGTTGGGAGATGATGTGGGGAATTTCGTGGGCGATGTTGGCTGTATGCATGACAGTGATGGCTGTTGGGGCAGTTGAGTTAGTTCGCGACGGGAAACCAAAGGCAAACATCGTTGCGCCACCAGAAGGTCCACCAGCGTATGCAGCGGAAGTCCTGCAGCGATACATTGAGCGAATGAGTGGGGCTCAATTGCCAATCGTATCAGATGGTCAAAAAGTGAAAGGAGCAAGGATTGTCATCCGTGTCAGGAAGGGAGCGGCAAAACTTGACGGTTTTCGTCTAAAGAGCAGTAAAGACGAAGTTTCTATTGACGCTTCAGTTCCGAGGGGCTGCGTTTATGGCGCATATGCTTTGCTGGAGGAGTTGGGTTGCCGATTTTACGGTCCTGAACCTTTGGGTGTCGTCATCCCGAAGAAAAAGAACCTTTCCGTCCGCGTCGGGCTTGACATTTTAAGGGAACCTGCTTTTGAAAACCGCCTGCCGTCCTTTGGTGGTCCTGAACTTAACGCATGTTGGGGCTTCAACTTCACTGGCTATGCAAGAGACCCTAAAGGACAGGAACTCATCAAGCGAATTGGACTTAAGACTTGGCGATGGGGACACATTTGGCCTCAACTCATTGAGTATCAGTTTTTTGCCGACGGGAGACCACCTGTGAAGATGGACTATTCGGACAAACAAGATTGGCTACCTGCTGATGAGAAGGGTGTTCGGCGACCAAACCCATCTTGGGACGCACCTGCTGGGCAAAGCCTTTGCTTTTCTAATCCTGACGCTTTCAAGTGGTTCGTTGAAAACGCTGTCAATTGGGTATTCACCAACTGCCCTGACGCCGATTACATCAGCATGTGGTCAGCGGACACAGCGGACTTGTCACTTTGCCAGTGTGAGAAATGCAAGGCTAAAGGGTGGACACCGACGGACTGGTATATTCACATCCACAACGAAATCTGGAGGTCGTTAAAGGCACGAGGCTTTAAGGGAGTTTTCGGTTGGATTGCTTATCATGGAAGCGAGGAACCACCGCAACAAATGAAGTTGCTGGAAAGCGGCAGGGAGATGGACTTGCTCTACGCCCCAAGACCGAGAGGCGCTTCAATGCACGGTCCAATAACTAACGAGCACTCTGTCAATGTCGCTTATCGGGAGAACATTCAAAGGTGGCGGAAATATCTCGGCAACTTTAAAGGCAATCTGACGGTTTTTGAGTATTACTTTGACCTCGTGTTACTTAGCCATCTCCCTGCCGGCAGGGCGTTTCTCATCCCTAAGTCGGAGGACATGAAAGAAGAGATTCGTTTCTACCTCGCTCAAGGTTTCAATGGCTTCTTTGATTGTGATCCACCTTCAGGTGTTTTCTTCCCTGACCCGCTGCGCAAGTGGATTTATCGCAAATTGCTCTGGGACATTAACCTTGACATTGAAGCAGCGAAACAAGACTTCTTCCAGAACTACTACGGGGCTGCAGCCAAAATTGTCCGCGAAGTCAGGGAGGAAGTTGAACGGCTCATGTTTGAGGACATAAAGTGGCCGATGTGGTCGCCAGCCCATTATGCCGACAGACCAATTAAAAGGCTGAGGGAACTTGAAGCGAAACTGGATGAAGCCATAGCGAAGGTCGGCAACGATGAGATTCTGAGGCAGCGGATTGAGGTCATGAAGTTGTGGGTTCGCTATTGCGCTTTGGCGAAGGAAAGCGAGTATCATGTGAAGATAACGAGGGACAGGGAGAAGGGACGACAGGTTGAACAGAGCATCCGCAAACTCTTTGAGGAGAACAAAGATTTCCTCGTCAAGACAGGGTTGCTGACCGAGGGGGATGTCCGCTTCCTTGCCGAGCAGGTCACCAACTACAACATGACGGTTTATTTCGGTGGTAAGTGAGAGACCAAAAAACTAAATGGCGGGCCCGACGGGATTTGAACCCGCGACCTCCGGCTTGACAGGCCGACGTGCTAACCAGGCTGCACCACGGGCCCGCCATTGGCACTTACAAGTTTAGGACAAAAAATCTGCGCCGTCAACATTTTTGAGTTCATTGGATTTGCTCCAATCGGCTAAGGAAACTTTCAGGCGGTTCAAATCCTTCCAACCGCAAATCTTCCCTCTCCTTGCCGTCGCGACCAATAAAGATGACTGTTGGCAGACCGCGAACTTTAAACCGCCGATATGCTTCTTTGGCAATTGGGTCTTTACCGGTCGTCATGTCAACTTGCAGGGTCACAAAGTCCTTCAACTGCTCCTTAACCCTCGGGTCGCTGAAGGTTTTGTGCTCCAACTCTCTGCAGGCAAGGCACCAAGTAGCCCAAAAGTCTATGATGACGGGTTTGCCTTGCAAAATGGCTGCTTGGAGGGCTTGGGGCGTGTAGGGTTGCCACGGATGCTTAACCTTCAAAAGCCCGAACGCGAAAGCAGTTTGATAGCCGAAGTAAATTGCTGCTGCTAAAAGGACGATGCCAAAGAACCGATTGACCCAAAGGTTCCAAACCCCGCTTCTCATCCGATGGATTGAACCGATGAAAATCGCTAACAACAAGTATGGAAGTCCGAGACCGAGGGCGAGGGAGACGAAGAGCAGAAAAAGCGTTAACTTGTCAAGCAAAGGCGCTGCTCCTAAGAGCGCCACGACTACTGGTCCGACACATGGCGCTGCCACGACTCCAATGAGAAGCCCCATCAGAAACGCACCAATCAACTTGAGCAGGAACTTGGGAGCGCCGACTAACTCGACACCCCGTTGGAAGGCTCTGGTTGCCGACTGTGGGACCGCAAACTCAAATACCCCGAACATACTCAGTGCTAAGACGAAAAGCACAACCGTGACTGTCAAGAGAACCCAAGGGTTTTGCAAAATTGAGCCGAACATCGTCCTCGTAAGGGCAGCAACCAAACCTATCGTTGAATACATCAACACCAACCCCAAAAGGAAAACTGCACCCAAAGCGACCCTTCTGGTGAATTTGCCTTCCGATTGTTGACCGAAGTATCCGACGACAATTGGAATCATGGGGAAAACGCACGGGCTCAAGTTCATCAGAATTCCACCGACGAAAACCAAAATGAGAGCCGCTGTCGTGCCACCGATTTTTAGCGCGTTAGCGATTCTCTCCCCTATGCTTCCGTAGTGGATTCTGCTGTCTTTCGGTTTCTCCGTCCCGCTTTTCAAATCCTTTGGCAACTTCTTGAACACATCTTCGTTGATGGACTTGACACGAATTGAAGGTGGGACGACCTCAACGGGCACCGTTACTGTAAGGGTTCGCGGTGGGTAGCAAGCCTTGTCGTCGCAGGCTTGATAGCGAAGTTTCAGGGCGAGCGTTGATTTGCCCAACTTGACAGACTTGTCGGCTCGGACGAGCGCTGCGAAAATTTGAGTGCCGTCGTAAAGGGGCAACTTTTGTCCCAACATCTCTTTGACTTCTGTCGGCGGATACCAAATTCGTTCCACAGTGAAACCCTTCGGCGCTTCAACGGAGAACTTTGTCGCAATGAACCCTTCAGGCGGCTTGGGTGCTTGAATGTGATAACCCTCCTTTATTTGCGTCACAAGGGCAACCCTAAATTCACTGCCCTGACGAACTTTGTCAACATCAAGGAACGGTTTGACCGTGACAACTTCAGGTCCACGAAATTGCGAGTAGACAAGCCCCGCAAGTGTTGCCAAAAACACAAGAACGGTCATCCGTTTCATAATGAGCATCACTCCCTGCTTTCAGACTCCGCACCTTCAAAACCTTTTGATGCTTCCAAGCCTGATCGGTTTCAATGTTTCATAATGGTCAATTTTTAGGTGAAAGGGTCAATCTTTTGTAGCCCTTTGTGGGCGACGATCGTTCAGAAGTGACTGCCGTCAGGGATAAGCCCCGACGCTACCTTTATCACCTACTTTTTGCCCATTACCTAACCGATAAGGTTCAAAGCACTTAGTGAAGCCCGGGATAGCGACGGGATATTTGCCTTCAGCATCGGGCTTGACTGGCGGTTCTGAATCCATTGTCAAATTTTCTAACCCCGGTGCCAATTCCAAGTCTGAGTTCATCGCTTGTTCCCAAGTTATCAATTGCCCAGATTCTGCTGCCATGCGACCTAATATCCCAACCATGTTAGCCATCGCTGAGCGCTCAATTTCGTTGTAAGGCTTATCATCACGAATCGCTTCAAACAATAAGTCCATCTCGCGCTGGTAAGGGTCGCAGGGTGGTCCTTCGTATTGCCAGATCAAGTCTTTTGGCTCTTGCTTCCAGCCTTTGTAAATTCTCGGCTGTTGGATTCCCTCTCCGAGGACAGCGAAGCCTTTCGTCCCGTGAACGATGCAACCCCAGAAATTCCAACAGTTGACCATGTGTCTTCCTTGAGCGAAAAGCCGAGCGCCGTCAGGGAAACTGAATTCAACGGCGTAGTGGTCAAAAAGTTGGTCGGGTTCTTTCCGCTGCTGCCTTCCTCCCTGACCTTGAGCCCAAATCACCCAGTCGCCCTTCACCCAACAGCAGACATCAAGGTTGTGGATAAGCCAGTCAACAATGAAGCCACCGTTGAGCCAAGTGAAGCAGTGAAAGTTGCGGATTTGATGGGCAAGTTCACTTTCTCCTTTCCTGCGTGGGTGCATTCCGACCGGACCATGCATTCGGTAAGCCCAACATATCACAATTTCGCCAATAATCCCGTCATGAATTCGGGCAATCGCTTCTTTAAGAGGTAGATAATGGCGCATATGCAAGCCTGCGGCGATTTTCAGATTTTTCCTTTTCGCCTCCTCTCCAACCCTCAAAACCTTGCGGATACCAGGCGCATCAACAGCAAAGGACTTCTCAGCGAAAACATGACAACCTTTCGCTACAGCGTATTCCAAATGTATCGGTCTGAAGGCAGGAGGGGTTGCGAGAATCACGACACCACCTGGTGCAATATAGTCAATGGCTTTTCGGTAAGCGTCAAAGCCAAGAAACTGTCGTTCAGGAGGGACATCAACTTGCTCTGGGAACATTCGCTTCAGGTGGTTCAGGCTGCTCTGCAGCCTGTCATCAAAAACATCAGCCATCGCCACAAGTTTCGTCGGACCTTTCGTGCACAGTGCGTTTGCTGCTGCCCCAGTTCCACGCCCACCACATCCGACGAGAGCAACAGGGATTGTGTTTTGCTCTACAATGTGATAGCCAATGGAGGAGGATGCACCTGTCATGAAAATTGCTGCCGTCTCGCAGACGAACTCCCTTCGGGTAATCTTTCGCCCTTTAAACTCCTGCATGATCAACCACCTCCTAACTTCAAGAGTGTGGCGCCAATCCAAAACCTTTGATAGGTTGCCTTAGTAAACGGCAATGGGAAAGACATCTTGGTTTGCAGAAAAATCGGAGAGGTCTTGGGGAGAAGATTGATGGTGAGAATTTAGTGCTGAAGTGCAAGGTTAAAATGGAAATGCCTTCGGTTAAACTGTCTCCGACACGAGTTGGCTTAGCGGTTGCAGATATTTCACTTTTTGTCCATAATTGTTGGTCAAGGTCAACTTCAACGGCGGACACCGCGATTGGGCAGGGATAAAACTCCATTCGCAAACATCCTGTTTCGTGGCATAACCGACAAGCAATACAACAGCATTGCGGAGATAAATGTCATACCAGCCGTTTAGTTCGGGTGGAGATTTTCGTTTGGCTTTGAAACCGAACTTTGGAGGGATTTCTTCAATAATGTCGCCCCCTTCAATGACAATCCTACTGTTAGGAGGTGATATTCCGAGCCATTGAACGCAAAGTAACTCAGCGAATGACTGATTGGTTCTGACGGGAGTCACGCTTAACCGGATGTCTTCTTCAATGATGTTCCTGCCCTTCAAGTCATCGGTGCCAACCAGACGAACTACATTGCCCTCATCCGCTGGAGAATCGGTCCAAACTGTGAGGAAGCCTATTGGACGATTCTTGCGAACCGTCCATCTATAGTCCCACGGAATATGCACTATCCAATGTGACATCGCTGATCTCTCTGACCGATGCGTCAGACCAGTGATGTTCCAACTACCAAATACGAAGGCAAACACATAGATATCCTTTGGAATAGCACTGAACTGGTCAACTGGCACTAAGACGAACCAGTCTAAAATCAAATCAAGCACTGAGGGCAACTGTTCAATGAATAACGCCTTAATGTCATGCTTCATACCGAAGACACCGAAATCGTATCTGTCTTTCTCATACCACTTGGTGCGCCCTTGAAGACTTACGGGGACTCTTTGTTGTTGAAGCCAATGGAGATAGGCTTCTTCAGCGATTATTCCGACGACTATTCTGCGCAAGCGGTCTACAAAGTTCGGAGAGCCCATGCGATTGAAGGTTCGGGTCAATGACACTTGTGCGTAATTGCACCCTTTCACAACCCATTGATGCACAGCCTCAATTCGGATGAAATCACCGACCGTAACCATTTCTACATCCACACCTACCATTAGACTTAAAGTCAATGACCCACTATCGGCGTTTCTCAGTTTAGCGCATCAAGGAAGTCGCAAAGGTGCATTATAATCTCAAAAGGAGGTTGATGGGAATGGAGGCTGCGACCAACAAGAAGGCGTTTGAGAACTTGCTCAACGATTTGACTCCGAAGGAATGGATTAAATTTCAGAAAAGTTGGTTCATCCACAATCCACCTCCGCGTGACCGCAACAAATTGATTCACCCTGCTGCCTTCCCCGAAACTTTGGCTGCTGAATTCATTCGTTTCTTTACGAAGCCAGGGCAGTGGGTTCTTGACCCAATGTTAGGGACTGGAAGCACTCTGATTGCATGCCATATGACTGGGCGAAATGGTATCGGAATTGAATTAATTCCCAAGTGGGCTGAAATCGCTAAGCAAAGGTTAATTGAGTATGGAGCAATGGTTGGGACGAGCAATAATGGGCAGATTTCTCTCGCTATTGAACCACCGACACAGCAAATTGTCCTTCTCGCTGATGCGAGAGACATCAACAAAATTGATATGCCACCTATAGACTATGTCCTAACATCACCACCATATTGGGACATGCTGAGGCGCAAAGGGTTTGAGACTCAAAGGAAGCGACGGGAACTTGGGCTTGATGTTTATTACTCGGACGATCCAAGAGACTTGGGGAATATCTCTGACTACGAACAATTCCTGAACGAACTCGTGGAGATATACAGAAAGACTTCCGAGAAGATGCGTTCGGGGGCATACATAACGATCATCGTCAAGAATGTCAAAAAGGGAACAAAAATGTATCCGCTGGCATGGGAATTAGCACTTCGGCTGAGAGAATTTCTTGAACTGCGAGATGAGAAGATATGGTGTCAAGATAACCAAAAACTTGCTCCCTATGGGCTCGGCAAAACATGGGTCTCCAATACAATGCACCATTACTGTCTCATTTTGAGAAAACCATGAACGCATGGAAGGAACAACGCTACAACTGGTTGTCTCTTTCACCTACAAATTGACCACTTAACAGTAGAAGATAGGGCAGAAGCAACTGGTGCCAGGGCGCGGAGTCGAACCGCGGACACCCGGATTTTCAGTCCGGTGCTCTACCACTGAGCTACCCTGGCGTTCCTTTCGTCGCATTTAATTATAACACGAGAGGAGCGAAAAACAAAGTCCCCACCACAATCCCATTGATGTTGAATTGATTTATGAACGGTATCTGTCAGAAGAAATGGAGCTATGGCGGCAATTTCGTGGGTAAACTTTTCGCAGGGAGGGGAGGTGGTTGACAAAACCTTCAAGGTTGGCAGGTGGCTGGCTGCCATCCCCGACATTGGACTGAGAGGTAATGAGATATTGGGGTAGAGGTCAACCTTTTTGACAAAGCACTGGCAAAGGTAAAAAAAACGAGGCAGATGAAACTGACAGTCGTTACATTCTCAGTGCCCATCGCTATCGGGCTGACCCTTTACGGGGTTAAACCCATAGTGAGAAAGGCAGACTTAGACTACCTGAACGCTTCGTTACCGTGCAAGTGTGTTTTAAAAGTCGCTATCAGATGGTTGGACTCCTGACCATTGAACGGAACACGGGAGACGGGGCGCAGAATACAGGAAGGGTTTGACTTACCCGTATGTTTGCATCCAAAAGCAACAACTATCGCCGAATGAATTCGGCGCTCAAAAATTTCGTCATCAACCACAGGCTAAAGCCAGCGGCATGAATACATGGTTTGATGATGCAACGAAAACGAACCATGCTACAGACTTTAGCCTGTGGTTGATAACGAGGAAACCTAAGCGCCGACTTTAGTCGGCGGACCTTCGGCTTGTTGACCCTTTGCCATCCCTGTCCTAAACTTTTGCCTGTGGCTCAAAAAGAACAAAACGATGCAGGGGGTGGCAGTTGTGTTAATTGGCTTTTTGACAGCGCCGTTCCGAGATGTGGCGTTCAAGGATGTAGTCAAGTTCGCAGCGGAAAACGGGTTTGGGGGCATGGAAGTTGTGGCTGGTGTCGGGCACGGTCACATTGACGCAGAACAAGTGCTTAAAGACAAAGGGCGCTCCGTCAAGAGGCTACTTAAAGGCACGGGAGTCCAAATCACCAGTTTGGCTCGCTACGGCAACCCATTAGACCCAGACCCGCAAAAGCGTGAGGCTTTCGTGAACGAACTCAAAATGGTCATTGACGCTGCTGAGGTCCTTGAAGTCCCCGTCGTTTGCACCCTCGCTGGCTTCCCACTTCCTGGCAAAACGAAAATGCAAACCATTGAACAAGATGCGCCATCGGTTTTCATCCCGCTTTGCGAATACGCAGAAAAGCGCGGGATCAAAATTGCCCTTGAAAACTGGTTTGCGACGAACTTGCAAGGACTGCATCACTTTGAGCGGCTCTTTGAGGTTGTGCCCAACGAAAATTTTGGGCTCAACTTTGACCCTTCGCACCTTGTCCATCAGGACATTGACTACATCGCTGCCGTTGAAAGGTTCGCTTTACGGATTTTCCACACCCACGCTAAGGACACGCAAATTTACGAACACAAAAGGCGTTGGATCGGAAACTACGAAAGCGGTTGGTGGCGGTATGTGATTCCCGGCTACGGCGTGATTGACTGGGGGCGCTACATCGGGACATTTCGTCGGGTCGGATATGATGGCGTTCTCTCAATTGAACACGAAGACGCAGCATTCCCGCGAGAACTGGGTTTCATCAAGGGCAAAGAATACCTGAGCCAGTTCGTTTGAAAATGCGAGGTGGCAAAGCCGTGCCGAGACCAAAGGATTTTGCCGAATTGCGAAGATACCTTGAGGAGCAAGGTGATGAAGATTTGGCTGAAGCCATCTTGCCCCTTGAGGAACTTGCGCCACCAGAACTGGTTGAG
>Ga0197143_1002354_pt1 | contig 14042 bp, 11 predicted proteins | sample GBS70_MetaG_FD_148603 | JGI IMG/M metagenome (GOLD analysis project Ga0197143, IMG submission 148603) | Sediment microbial communities from Great Boiling Springs, Gerlach, Nevada, United States - GBS 70_MetaG | ecosystem: Environmental > Aquatic > Thermal springs > Hot (42-90C) > Sediment...
GGGAGATTCAGACCGTAGGATGTCACCCAAACACTCCCGCACCAATCCTATCATTATGATAATTTTACATGTTCGAGCTCGTGCAGCCATTTTGGGGTTAGACCTCTCATGCCGAGTAATCTGGACAGGGCTTTCACCAACGGCCAGAATTCACCCCTCTTGAACCACACTGTCTCTACGCCGTTCCTGTGGAAGATCTGCAGTACGACGTAACTGTGCTTTCTGCGTGTGATTGATGCGGGTAACGTCTTACCAATAGCATATCAGTACATCCCGTACCCCATTACAGGCGAGCTTTCAACCTCAGCCTCACTATGTGATTCAGACCAGGCCTTCACATCTTCGATATCGCTCCAAGACACCCTACGTCTCCCTCCAAAAACAACGCCTTCATCCACCACCTCAAACCTAACCCTCTTCCTATAAAGTAGTGCGAAGGTGGTTAGTGCTGACACGAGCACTACATACACTAGCACTAGCATGAAGAGCGGCACCACAAACACGAAGAACATCCCTAGGAAAAGTGATAGTACTAGGGTTATGAGCAGGGCTTCGTTGATTTTGGAGAGGGTCAGTGTCTTTTTATCCACTACCCACCCACCGCGGAAATAGACCCCGCCCATCCTATCGCCTAGCTCTTTAGCAAAATAATAAACCTACACAAGCATCATACCCTTCCGTATGGAAGCGTATACATAATTTTTTGAGGAGAGAGGTTTCCAGAAAAAGCATGTCTGGCTGGATACTGGAAGCAGGGTAGTCTAGGGTGCAGTAATACGAGCTGGAACCAGCCTTAAAAGAAAACTTAAGTAAAAATTTTCAGACTCCTGTATAGTGGCTGGCTTAGGACGCCCGGGTTACAGGTTTACGCTGGTTGAGGACGGTGATAAGTTCTACGTAGAGGTGAGCTACCGCCACCTTACTGCGCGGGTGAGGGTGTACAGGAGCTTTGACAAAACATACAAGGCGGTCAAGAGGTGTTTGAGGCATTCGATGAACTATAGGGGTGAGGAGGGGTGGGGGGAGCTAAGGCGCCGGCTCAAGTCTTTCTTAAGGTCGAGGCGCGTACCCAAAAGGGTTGGGGCGACCATTTCGGTGCAGGAGAAGATGCTCGCAAGGGAGCTGAGGCGCCTCGGAGTACCCTTCAGGCAGCAGGTCCCGATAGCAGGCTACCTGGTGGACTTCCTAGTCGGGGAGAAGGTTGTCGTGGAGGTTGAGGGGCTGCAACACTACCTCAACCCCGAGAAGGAGGCCCAGAGGCTTAAGAAGATAGAGGAGCGCGGATACGAAGTACACAGGATAGACAGCAACGATGTCTCTAAGAACCCGGCCGCGATAGCCGAATACGTCAAGGAGGTGTACCTGAGAAAGGCCAGAAAGGACGGTGGGTAGATATCCCCACCCCGGTCTCCCAGTCGTAGTACGTGCAGTCGCTGCTCAGCTCTATTTTCTTCGGGACGGTGGCTATGCGGTATTTCACGGCCCTGCCGGATACGGATGTCTTGTCTGCGAGAGGCTTGGCAGTAGACCGGGTAGCCCCTCAGACCTAGGCTTGAGAAATTCGCCGTCGAGGTGCATGGCCTTGGCGGCGAAGAAGGTCGCAACGTATTCCGGTGGGAGATGACGGCATCGTAGAGTCCGGCCCCATGACCCTCAAAATAGAGGTAGAGCTCCTTCCCCAGCTTTGGGAAGACGTGGTTTGTGAGCTGCTCCATGCTCCGGCGGCCGAAAGCCCTCCTCAAGGCCTTCTGAGTCAGGCGTGTTGAGCAGGTAGAGCTCTGACCCGTCCTCTCCCCTGTGTATTAAAGTACCTGAGCCTGCTATGGCGCTGAGGGCTTTGAGCAGGTCCTCACCCTCTAGCTCAAACAGCTTAGGCGTGTCGTAGGGCAGTGTGGGCTTTGCCAGCATGATGCCGAACCGCGGGTCGTAGGGCCTGAGGTGCCCGAGCGGGTAACCGATCCTACTGACGAGCATAAGGTCAACCCAGTCGGCGCCTAGTACGTACAGGGGGCTGGCTGCCGTGAGAAACGGGGGAAGCATCTGGACAGGGAAGCCCGTCTCCTCGTAGAGACTGACCGCGTAGCCGCAGACCCTTCTTGCAATCCTAAGATAATCATGGACGGAAAGAGTGTGCACGATTTTAAGCATTGCCCTTAACCTTCTAGGATACCTCTCCATTAACTCCCGCCCAACCGCTGGGAACTCTATCCCGGAGGTGAACCTGTCACCGAGGCTGGCGTCATCCAGCCTGATATATGCGGTAGGGTATCCGCTGTAAACCCCCTCAGGCCATCCTACGTATACTCCGTCCTCGATAACACATATCCTTGGGCTTGGGAAATAGTCGTAGCTAGCCCTCTGAATATACGATTTGTGGACACCGGCAGCCCTTAGGGGCCTGAGGTACTTCAGGAAGTCCGAGCCGGAAAGCGGAAGCCAGCCATCCCTATATGTTATAGCCTCCCCCTCCCGGCAAGACATAGACCTCGTCGAAGTCGTGTGAAAGTAGCTGCTTCGCCAGCTCATAAGCCTGCTCCAAGCCGCATAGCTTCCTGTGGAGCTCCAATGGACCTATTATACGGGATGACAGCCCGCTCCTGAGAGCCTGTAAACGCCTCTCACACTGCTGGGTAAACACCCGTAAAGGCACGGCCTCAAGCATAGATGGAAGCCCGCGCCGGAAATAGAAAAACCTTCGAGGCTACGACCTGCCGGAATGCTACAGCAGGTCCGGTTAAAGGCGGGTGGCCGGCGCCGGCCGCTCCACAAACCGCGATCCTGTCAACTTTGGTAATACCTTTCCTGCGCTATATTTGGGAGTAGCTTCTCCAGCCCATTACCTATAGATTTAAAACTTATAAATAAGAAAAGGCTTAAGTTGGGAGGATCACTGATTCCGAACCACTTTTATGCATGAATGTTGATAGAGTGGGTTAATGATGTGTATCGAAGAGGGGGCAGCCGACAATCTCAGGCATGGACAAAGGGAGATTCTGGACGGGTTGTTTAAACGGTTTTTTACGGATGGTGATAGGAGTCTACTGATCGAAGCCCCTACAGGGGTGGGTAAGACCAGAATCGCCCTAGAGTTTGTCAGGGAGGTTTGGAGGCGTAAGGGCAGGTGCAGGGTTTTAGTAGTCGTCCCGAGGAGGGTTCTCGCATACAACCCCTGGAAGAAGGAGATAGACAGATGGTTCTCCGACCTCAAACCCGAATGCCTAATTCTGACGGGCCTTATGACGCCCAGGGAGAGGGCTCTAGCCCTCTCAAGCTTTCACGGGGACATCCTTCTTGTTACGGCTATGGCTTTAAACAACGACTTCATCCTAGGCCGCATAGACATAGATTCTTTCGGGGTGGTAATATTCGACGAGGCTCATAGGGTGGTGGCCCACGGAGAGGAGTACGGGCAGTACAGGTATTCGGTTTACTACCGGCATCTGGCTTTAAACCTGATCATCTCCAAGGAGATCGTTGTCATTGGCCTAACCATCCCTGAAACCAGGAGGACTTCGGAGACGGAGAGGCATCTGGACGCGGTGGGCGTCATGTCCGAAACGGCCTCTGCCCCAAAGACAGAAACATACGTCATGCGGCTGGAATCAACCCACGCCATCAAGGCCGACCTATGGTTCAGAAGCCAGATATGGTGGGTGCTGAACATGCTGAAAAAGGTTCTGGGCAGCAAAATCCCGTGGAGGATCGACGAAGTCAGACTCCAGGAAATACTTAAGGAAAAAGGGTTTCCCGAAGGGATGAATGAAAAGTATATTGCTGCACTTAGGCGCTATAGGGCACTATATCAAGCGAGACAGGATATGTGGGAGGGGAACTACGGCCGAGCCGTTGAATGGCTCAAATACATATTCAGAGGAGAGGTACCGGAGGACTTGGTCAATATCACTATAACAACCGCATACGACAAGTTGCTTCATGTAGCGTGGCTCGTCAACCACCTGGCTAGGGAAGGGAAGAAGGTTATGGTTTACGCGAAGTTCAGGCAGTCAGCGCACAGGTTGCAGAAAGTTTTGTGGGATGAATACAACATGCTTGTAGAGACCTTCATGGGCGGAGATCCACCGTCAAAGCTTGCCGACCTCAAGGAAAGGGCGCAGGTTGTGATATTCACCCCTGTGGCTCAGGAGGGTCTTGACCTGCCGGAATTTGACTGCCTCGTCCACTTATCGGCGCACTCCGATGAGTTCACACGCAGGCAGATAAGGGGCAGGATAAGGGGAGGCGAGGAGTACTACGTGGTCTTCAAAGATACAAACGATGAGAGAAAACTCCTGATGGATGTCCCAGAGCCCCAGGGGCCGCTTCGTTTCGTCGAGGTTGAGCAGGCTAGACTCCCAATCACCAAGCTAGAGAGGAACGTCTACAGGGTTTCGCTGGAACCGGCTTCTAAAGCACTCTACATAACGCTGCCGGAAACGTTCCTGAAGCGGTTGCGAGGTGGTGATGGTTTCCAGTCCGCGTTAGGAGCTCTTGGGGAGGCCGTTGTAGCCTATCACTACGAGCTTACCAGAAGAAGGGTCTACAAGCTGTCCTACCGCTTGTTAGTTAAGAAGAGGGTTGAGGGGTTGGACGGAGAGCAGCTCGACTACATAAAACGTCTATGCTATGTGATGCCCAACCCGCCGATCGACCTAATAGCCGTAGGTAACCCGACACTACTGGTGGAGGTGAAGACGACTACCAAGGAGGATGATAAAACGATCAGGGAAAACAGCAACATGTATGGCCGATACCTCGAAAAAGCCAGATCGCTCAACCTCATACCCACGTTGGCCATAGTTAAAGCAAGGATGGAAAACAATGAAATAGTGATGACGATAGGGAGGTATATGGCGTCTTAAGACCCTTCATTGTCAGCACTAGTCGCTATAAACAGATTTATGGTAACCTCAGGGTGTTAATCTGGATTGAGGCTCGAAGTACTCGAAGAGTTGAACTTACACATCCTTAGACTTTTGAAGGATGTATGGGGTAGGGTTATAGCCTTGGATTTGGAAACACATATCCAGCATCCCAACATGTTTCTGACGGATGAGCGGATACTGTCGGTAAGTTTAGCAAGGCGTATATCAGGAAAATTTATGGAAAGAAATGAAATCGAAGTCGAAACGATATTCTTAGAGGATGAGAGTGAAGAATCTGAGGTAAAGCTGCTTGAAAAATTGAATGAGAAGTTGTCTAATATTAAACCGCTAGCGGTAATAGGGTACGGAGTACGACAGTACGACATACCTCTATTGACAATTAAGAAGGAGCGCTATCATAAGCGCCACAACCAAAGGTTTTGGAAACTAGTTGATTTGGTAGAATTAGCGGCCGTAATCGACCTCTACCACATACTCAGGTACAGAGGATACAAAAAGCTGGAGGAAAATCTTTATTCACAGGAGTTTAGCAACCTCCCGCTTAAACGAACGAAGCGCCTTGTTTCTACCGACAGAGATGAAAAGCGTAAAGACGTATACAGGCTCTGGAAGGAGGACAGGGAAACCCTTAGGGAGTACTCTGAGGGCGACGTCCACGACCTTCTCCTAATAGCTGAGTCTCTAGCATTCGGGGATAGCCATCGTGAACGCTATGCAGCGTCGTATTAGTATGGTGGATGGGTTTGGGAGGCAAAACCGGACTAATTAAAGGGTTCAATAGGATCACAGACTTCGAGGCATATAGTAAAGTATGCGAAAGTTTTCCAAAGCTCTGTCCAAGGCTGGTTCCCTCCCCTCTATGGGGGCTGAGTCTAGCTAACTTAGCTAGGATGGAGCCACGCATAGCCTCCGTCATATCCGATAACTATCCCGAGTTAGTGGAAAGGATTAGTGTTTATTGGATGTCCTTGGACAGGGATGGTGAATGCCAGATTTGTGGTGGAAAGGGGAACGAAATAGATGAGGACTGGCTATATTTCGTTCTTGACGATAGGGGAAAACCCGTATCCATCACTGCAGAAATAAATGCAAAAATAAATTGTAGGGGTTTGGCGTACCTGCGGGCCTTCAGGCTGCTATGCTCCAGCTGCCACCTAGCGAAGCACCAAGGGTACGCCATGATACAGGGTAGGAAAAGCGAAGCCCTTGAATGGCTCCAAAAAGTAAACGGGCTAGGCAGCTTGGACGAGGCAGATCAGCTCGTGGGCAAAGCCCTCGACATACACAGCCGGTTAAGTGATATAGGGAAATGGGACCTAGAGATAGGCAGGCTTGAGGGGATGGATGAGGAGACTCGAAAAAGCGTGCAAAAGCTCTTGAACCACATGTACAGTTCCGGGTTCAGACTCGATGGGGGTTGGCTATACTACTCATCGCCGGCTACAAATAGGGTTGAACTCCTCGCCGAACAGGAGGCCTACGCCATCCTAGCTGAGGCGAGGAAAAAGGCGGGGGAGGACCACTATAAGGATGAGATATGGATAAGGTGTCTGGAGGAGATTTTGAAGGATGGGCTGGAGGCTGAAGGCGTCCGTGTTTCGGGGGAGGAACTCACATTATTAATCAGGTTGCTACTTGACAGATTAAAGGACGCAGGCCTTTTTGAGCAGTTGTTTATCCTTGAAAGCGAGGGTAAGTGGATCGCCCGCTTGCCAAACGCAATGTATGAGAAAGTTTTCCGTCGGGTGTTGGAGGAGTTGGAGAAGTCAGAGCTAGCCAGCCAAGCAAAGATACTGTGCGAAAAAGGCAGCCTCAGGGATGCCTACCTGCCCATATTCGTATACGTTCCGACATCCTTTGCCCCTACCAATATATCGGCGGTCGTCAAACTTTTGAAAAGGGTTCTAAACGAGTTCGGGTTAAAGGGAGAGATATACTACAAGCCGGACATCTTCACTTACAGAGGGATCTACTCCGGAAAGGGGAGTAGAGCGTCCATATACAGCTATTCCTTTTAAACCGCGTAGTGTCCGGATAAGGCTTTAAATACTCTCAAGGGACGGGTGTTTTCCAGACCTAGGCAGTTATAGGAACACCTCCACCTATAATAACCCTTATCCGGACACTACTAGGCTGGTGCCTAACGAAATCCTCTAATGGGAATTGAGAGTAGTTCATTGCAAAGCCAGTTCAGCAACTAGAGCCCTGCTAGCACCTGCTCCATAGTTTCAATATTTCCCTATACGTGATGCATATTGTTTCATTTCTGGTTGATAGAACGGTTTCAAACTCTTTTACTGGTTTTCCTGTCTACGATAAGCTGCACCAACATATCGACCTCTCCAACGGTCTTTTCCCTCAGCAACCTAGCTATCTTCACGCAGTCCCTGACATCTCTCGAGTCCAGCTCTCTAAGGACTTTCAGTCCTATATAATGTGCAACTTGGTCGCTAACCTTTTCACGGCGGGTTAGAACATGTGTGGTGACTTTAATGAATTCATCAGGGGTGTAGTCTCGGAAGTATAGGCATAGGAACCTGCTTAAAAGTTCTGGGGGGATGCGGTCGATCCTGTTTGCGCTGGCGAATACTGTTGTCTTCAGCGTTATGCTTCTATGCCTCCTGTACTTTGTCTCCGTCACTATGCCCCTCTCCATCAGTGAGAGGAGGGCTGATAGGTTGTCCTCGGTATCTATCTTGTCCAACTCGTCGATTATCAGGAACCGTGGCCTGTCCTCGAAGAGGACCTCTATGATACCGGCCTTTGTCAGCGAGCTTCCCACCACGAACCTGCTCCTCGGGAGCCTAGAGAGCTCCTCAAGGAACATCGTCTTCGCACTGGCAATGCTGCCATGGAGCAGTATGTGTACCGGGCTCTCCGACGCCAGGCTCCTGTATATTACATCCTTCACGTCTTCATGTCCGACTATGATGCCGAATAGGTCGCCAGGTACCTCCACTTTCTCCTCCTCATGCTCAAGACCCTCATCCTCCAACATGCGCTCCGCCTGCTCGATCATTATCGCCAGAGCTGCTGGGTTAACCACCTTGTACATTGTGGACCTGTTGGACTTGTAGCTGACGATCAGGAAACCCTCACGTACGAGCCCGTTCAGCAGCTGGGGTGACGCCTGAACCTCATACCACTCGAAACCAAGATAGTTCTCTCTGTGAGTTTTTGCAAGCTCGTTATGAATCTCTATGCATCGCTTCAACACATCCCTTATTTCTTCGTCAAAGAGTATTCTTGGTATTTTGGTCACCCGTCTCACCTCCACTTACGAGCTAGTCTCGCTCCCTAACCACTTTTCCGCACTCCGCACAACGATAGATGACGCAGACCAGATCCCCTCTCAGATTCTGGGCTATGTACACAGTTTTCCAAGAGCATTCTTCATGCACACTCTCACAAGTCATGCTATTCCTGAAAATACGTGGGCAGTAAAACATTCCTTCTGTAACCGACCTACGTAGCTTGACATGCCTAGAACTCGGATTAAGGGGATTAATGTAGTATTATTACATGGTTGGAAAATTCATTAAACAACGTCCTCTCCAAAAACCCTTATATACACTTCCACCTCCATCCCCTCCTTTATCAGATTCTGATTCTCACGGATGTGCTGTGGTACCGTGAATCTCCAGCTTCCGGTTTCTATTTGAGCAATAAACCTCAGCCCCTTAGGAAAAAGGAGTCCAGGCCTTAATCTATATACCAGCGGATGAAGAAACTTAAGTTGGAACCTATAATGTGGTAGCCTCAAAAACACCACAACATTTTCCCCTTGCTTGAGCTTCAGTTGGTCTCTAACCTCTTGTGGAATTGTGATCTTAAATTGACTACCAACTTTCGCGGTGAATAGAGCGCCCTTCGGCACGAATATTCCCGGCCTCAAGTATTCTATCTTCTTCAGTATCTTCGTAAACAAGCCGGGCATTATACAGTACTTCGAAAAGCTTTGATATAAGCATTAGCAAATAGCTTATGTCGGGATGGAGAAATAGAGGAGCGCGGATACGAAGTACACAGGATAGGCAGCAACGATGTCTCTAAGAACCCGGCAGCGATGGCCGAACACGTCAGGGAGGTGTGCCTGAGAAGGGCTAGAAAGGAGGGTGGGTAGATATCCCCACCCCGGTCTCCCAGTCGTAGTACATTCCGTCGCTGCTTAGGTCTATCTCCTTCGTAATGGTGGCTAAACGGTATTTCACGGTCCTGCAGGATACGGCTGTCTTGTCTGCGAAGAGGCGCGTAGTGGGCTGGGAAGACCTTCCATTCTAGCCTATAAAACATCGTCTTTGAGGCGTATGGCTTTAGCGGCGAAGAAGGTCGCAGGTATTACATGTTTGGTGCAAGTTATCATGGCACAGTTTAGCAAAAGATATATCACTGATGCCCTTATAGAGCGTGACACCATGGGAGCATTAGCACATACAGAAACCGAGGCGATGGAACTCATCCAAAAGATCGTAAAGGACGTCAGTGAGGGCGCGACGCACCCACTTGTGAAGAACACTGTTCGCCTGCTGCTTGAGAGCTTTCCCTTTGATCACGTTTTGACGGAGCTGCTCCAGAATGCCGACGATGTTGGGGCCACTATTGCTGAAATTAAGTTAAGGGAGGACGGCATGTTCTTTTCGCATGACGGCGAGCAGTTTAACGAAGAGCACCTAAGGGCTCTATGTAGCATTGGTAGGACCACTAAGAAGGCCGGCGTACATATTGGTTTCATGGGAATCGGGTTTAAAGCCTCGTTTAAGGTTTCAGATACGCCACACATATTTTCAGGCCCCTATCGCTTCTATTTCACGCGAGAAGAAGTTATCGTGCCACACTGGCTAGACGAAGTTCCCGTAGAGATTCAGGGGCATCTACGCCCTGATCACACGACCTTCTTCCTTCCTTTTAGAGAGGACCTACCCGCTGAGACAATAAACTTTCTTAAGGAAACAGTTCTTACAAAGCTTGAACCGCTCTCCGTCGTCTTTCTCCAAAACATACAGAAAGTTAACATCTCCGTTGACGGCAAGCTACGGCAGTTGACAAAGAGCAGGGAAATTCTAAGTGAATCTCCTCTTATTAAGGAAAGAGTTTCTGTCACCGAGAAAATAGATGGGGAAGAACAAGGATATGATTATCTTATCTTTAAAAAGATACTTGACATACCAGACCAAGTTAAGAGTGACCACCGCGCAAAAGACAGCCATAGAGCAGAGCTCAAGATGACAACTGTTACCATCGCCTTCAACCTTAGAGACGGCTTCATCGAGCCTGCAAAGTCGGTTCTGTATACCTTCCTCCCAACACATGTCAGAACGGGTTTAAGGTTTACGGTGAATTGTGATTTCCTACTAAACACGCAGAGGACTGATATTGACTTAGCCTCGAAATGGAATCTTTGGCTACTTGACAGCGTAAGCAATGTCTTAAAGGACATAGTTTACGAACTAATTCATGACGAAAAGCAGAAGCTATATTTCTATGATGTGTTACCTCGAAAGAGAGAGGTCCCTGAGATCCTATTCACCAAGATCGCAGAACCTTTGATCAAGCACATGAAAGAAAACCCCTTGATCCTCACAGCGGAGGACATTCTGGCCAAGCCCTCAGAGGTTGTGTTAGCGTCAGAAGACGTTCAAAGGATAATTCCGCCTGCAAAAGCGGGTGTACGATACTACGTTAACCCGAGAATTCGTGGTAAGCCCTTCCTAGAAGGGGAGCTAGGCATTAAAGATCTTAGCGAACCAGTGGAGGAGAGAAAATACGTGTTGAATGCATTGCTGGATAAGAGCTGGCTAACTACGCTAGATGCAACGCAAATTCGGTCTATATACGAATTCTTACACAGCAAGCTTTACGGGCGCGAAAACGAGTCTTGGAAGTTGACTTGGTCTCAGCGGTATGAGATGGAAAAACTGCTCAAGGAAATGGAGATCGTTAGGTCTGTCCATGGACGATACTACAGGGCAAGGGAAACTATTCTTCCCAAAAAATCCGAAACACAGTCTGATGATATGGTTGACCTGCCCTGTTTAATTTTCGTGGATCCCGCCGTAGTGTCTGAGACGAGTCTGGAGTTGTTGAGGAACTTGGGTGCTAAAGTGTTTGCTGACGAGTCAATTGTAACTAGGATACTAGAAAGCCATGGTAATGGAGACTGGAAGCAGTGGACAGATGAAGAACGGCTGCGGAGTGTGGCTTACATAGCAAAATGGCTCGAGAAGAATGACTAACAAGTTAATATGACAAGCAAACTAGGCGATTTGATTCTTCCTACTGAGACTGGTACTTGGGAAAAGGCCTCTATCTGTTACATGGCTAGTTTGGAACTGCGAGAGGTGCTACAAAACGCCCATTACGTGGATCTTTCAAAGATAAGAAACCTAACGAAAGATACCACGAAATTCCTTCAAGCGTTAGGTGTGCTGGATTATCCGCGTGTATTACAAGTAGGCAAGTTGAAGCGGTGGAGTGATATCCCATCCACAATATCGAAAGAGAAACAGCAAGCCTATTGGTCTTGGCTAGCCAGCGAAAAGCATCTATCATATGGACGAGATGAGGAAATTGAAGACATGTGTCTACTAGACGGTTTTGATGAATGTATATCGTCCCAAGATTCTGGAAAACTCGCAAAATATCTAAACTTCCTCCTAGATCATTGGAATGATTACTACAAAAACTTCCTGAACTCCACGTATCACTGGTTTTACTACAAATCAAACAGTAAAAACGTACCATCCTACTTTACCTACCAGCTTAAGTACTCGAGATGGCTGCCCACAACGAAGGGCCTAGCTATTCCTAGCGAGGTGTTTGCCCCCCTACGAGAGATGAAGAAAGTAGGCGGGAATCTTGTGCCTTATCTAAATATACCGGAAGAGAAGGCGAGACCGAGAAAGGACTTTCTACAGTTTTTAGGTGTGAAGACTGAGGTAGATCTGGAGACGCTGTTATCGATTATGTCCAAAGCAAGGCATTCAAAGGTGGACGACGAACTTAAAAAGCAACTGTCAGAGCTTTACAAAAAAATGGCTGACCTCTGTGAAGAATATAGCATCGAGGAAGAAGTGTATATTTTGGATAGAAAAGGTAACTTCCAACCTTCTAGAAATTTGTACTGGCTAGATGTACCTGAGATAGAGAGCGTACTCGGGGAAGAACTGCCTTTGGCTTGGGAACCAGATAACCTGCGTAAGCACCGCATAGAAACACTCTTCAAAGCGCTTAGAGTTTCATCTGTACTCGAAAGGAAGAGGATAGATAGCGGTCAAGAGGATATTGACATTAGATTCGGAAACGAGCTGAGAAAGAGAGGTGATTACCTTTACAGCGTGCTTGTCCATTACAGGGCTGGAAAGATTCAGGAGTTTCCGGGTTTCATCAGAAGATTAACAGTTGTGAAGGTCGATCCACTTTCACTTCAACTGAAAGTGTTGGACAAAGTGCACCAGCAAGAAATCCCGTGCTTCTGCAGCATTGAGGAAGGTAGAATTTATGTTTCTTCTAATGCAAAATTTACGGATCTAGCACGAGAAATAGCTAGGGCATTCGAGGCACCAATCGATTGCGGTATCGCACTACGCTCAGTGCTAGAAGAAGCTATTGACACGATTCCTGAATTTCTCCGTGAATTTTCAATTCGGCTGATGCGGATCATAGAGTCTGCGGAAACCGAGACCTCCTCTATCACAGAGCTGCAGATGCCCGAACAAACATTAGCAGTTTACAATAAGACGCCAACTGAGTTTCAAAGGCCAACCATACTGGAAGCTCCTTCAACGCCTTTGGCCCGATATGTCGAGTCTGTACCGCCCCTTCATGGTTCTTCTGGTATTGATCGAAGGCAATTGAGCGAGCCGGTTCTGACAGGACGCAAGAGTTCTAGAGCTCTAGTGACGGATGTGTTGGGGGAAGCAGTAGAAATCGATAAAGTTGCTGAAGAATGGATTGATGAAAGGCCTTTCATTAGCACGACTAAGAAAGATAGTGAGATTAGGGAGATCGAGAAAATAGGGATGCGGTTATCGATGGAGTTCGAGCAATCTCAAGGAAGGAATCCTGAAGATGTTTCAGCCCAAAACTTGGGCTATGATATCCGTTCCAAGACTCCAGATGGCAGTTTCCGCTATATAGAGGTCAAGGCTAGGGCAATGGAGGGAGAGATTGTGCTCACGGGGAACGAATGGCGCAAGGCTTGTGAACTGGGAAACGATTATTGGATTTACATAGTGGTGAACACTAAAGCCCCCGAGCTTTACACCCTACAAAATCCGGCTGAGAGGCTAGAGCCAAAGAAAAAAGTTGAAGTAGTTAGCTATGAAGTCGTTAGGTATGTTGTAGAGAACTGGAAGGATTTAGCCACTAAGGAAAAATGGTTGCATGATGGAAGATGAAAGACTCAAGGAAGTGAGTAAGGAACTCATCAAAGAGAAGAACATGAAGCAAGGACGTATAACGTATCTGGTGGGAAGTCGTCCTTTAGCCGCATCAGGGCAACTATTTATGCCGCTTTGACTCCATCTCTGAAAAATAAATAAGAATTAAGGGAGAAGTGTTTCGCCGAACTTCCGAAATGGGGGATATGTTCAACCGGACATTCCCACTTTGGAAAAGGGTTCGACCGTGTCGAAGAGGATTAGGGACTATTTACGGGATCAGGATATCCCTACTCTACACGACTACCTTAAAAGCAGTGTTTGAAAAACTTTATCGAAAGAGGATGAGCGTAAAACCGTGACCATCGGTATTGGACCACTGCACCCGTCCACACAGGAGCTGTTCACGCCGGTCATGCTCATTGTAAGGGCGGCCGTAGTGCCGGTAGCCTATAGACTCATTCGGTCCACCCTAGGGTTGGTGGTCGACGCCAGACACCTATCCGTGCAGGTCCCTTTACGCGGTAGTCAGGGATTGGCAAAAACTTCTACGGAACTATGGAATTGTCCATGCTACTCCTGCCGTAAGCCAAACATGTAGGGGAGGATAGCATTAAGAGGGCCTCTAGTGATGGGGGTGGAGTAGGTATTCGTAGTTTTTATGCGTTCAGCAGGCTATAGGTAAACTCATTTTACTGAGCTTATTTAATTAGCACAAGATTTATATACTTTTGCAACTCATCTAGGGTAGGCTGTGATGGAGTCGAAGCGTTGGGTTTTG
>Ga0197143_1002356_pt1 | contig 14030 bp, 7 predicted proteins | sample GBS70_MetaG_FD_148603 | JGI IMG/M metagenome (GOLD analysis project Ga0197143, IMG submission 148603) | Sediment microbial communities from Great Boiling Springs, Gerlach, Nevada, United States - GBS 70_MetaG | ecosystem: Environmental > Aquatic > Thermal springs > Hot (42-90C) > Sediment...
ATTTATCCTCTCCTCCGTCCTTTTCTGAGCCTCTGCAAGCTCCCTTACTATCTCCTTTAATTCGTTAAAATCACTCACTTTCACTAAATCCTCTATCATGTTTAAAAATTTTAAAAGAATCTCTGCCTGCTTCTTCTGAAAAGCCCTCATTATTTCTTCTTTCTTTATTATCTTGCCTTTCACTCTCATGATTTTATTTTATTAAATTAAACGGAGAAAATCAACATAGTGTTATTAATTTTGTGATGATATTTCCATATTATTAAAGGGTCTGAAGAAAATAGATTTTTTCTTTTTCAGAAAATCCGTCTCTTTCGGGGCTGAAAACTTTCCGTCCGTTCAAAAATATAGCACTTAAAAAGATAATTTTTAACGAAAATCCCTGATCCACTTACTCTAACCATATCTCATCCTCCTCATTTCCAGTAACTCAGAACTCTCAATCACAACCACCTCTTCAATATCCTCTTCACTTTCTCTTTTCATCTCATACACAAAATTCAAGACACTACTAAATTTCACAATGCAAAAATTTGAAAAAAGAGGAGATAGTAATAAAATAAAATAAAAATGAGGATATTATTGGTAAACCCCTTTTCCATTAAAAATAAAGAGAGAAAGATTCATAGTTTTCCAAAATTTTTCCATTACGCTTTAGGGGTTTTGGGTAGAGCAGTAGAAGATGTTGCGGATATAGACATTCTTGATTGTGAAGTAGATGGGGTAGTGAGCCTAAAATGTTTTAAAAAATATGTAGAAAAATATAAACCAGATATAGTTGGATTCAGTGCGTTCACAATTCAGATTGAAGATGCTCACCTTCTTGCTGAGTGTGTAAAAAATATAGACAAAGATATATGGACTTTAATAGGAGGTCCTCATGCTACTATTCTTCCCCTTGAAACCTCAAAAAATTTTCCTTTTTTTGATATTGTAGTTAAAGGAGATGGTGTTGATACCCTGAGAGAAATAATAGAAAGTAAAAGTGGGAAAAAGAAACTGGAAGATATAAAAGGGATTGTATTTAAAAAAAATGGGGAAATCTTTTCAACTCCCTCAAGGGAATGGAAAAACCTTAATTACATGCCATTTCCTAAAGTTGAACTCTTTAAAAACATCAATAAATATACGGGTTATCTCCCTTATGAAGGGAAAAGGGAATTTCCCACTTATCACGCTCTTGGATGTCCCTATAGATGTATTTTCTGCTTCAAACAGTACGGTGAGATGGTTAGATTCCGAAGACCAGAAAGAACAATTGAAGAGATAAAATACTACATTGATAAATTCAGCATAAACAGCATATATTTTTTTGATTGGGTATTTGGTCTCACTGAAACAACCGATATATTACTTGAAAAAATGATAGAAGAGGGTATATCCTCTAAAATCTCTTTTAAAGTCACAACAAGGGTGGATATCCCTTTGAAGCGAATAGAAAAAATGCGAGAAGCAGGATGTGAATTTATAAATTTTGGAGTAGAATCAGGTAGTCAAAGAATTCTTAATCAAATTAAAAAAGGAATAAATATAAACCAGGTTCGCGAAGCGGTAAGATGTGCCAAATCAAACTCCATGAAAGTAGAATTGGATTTCATAATAGGTAATTTAGGAGAAACTATAGAAGATATTAAAAAAACTGAAGACCTTATTTTTGAATTAGAACCGGATTTTGTCAATATTTCATTTCTTACTCCGTTTCCTAATACAGAACTATGGGAAAGGGTTAAGAACCTAAAGGGAATTAAATGGACTTCTTTTGGATTGAAAACAGGAGAGATAATAAACCTTTCTCTTATTGACACAAAGAAACTATGGCTAATCGGAGCAAAATTGTATGCAAAATTTTATTTTAGACCATCACGAATAAAAAACCTGTTCCTGATTGTCAATTTCAAAACCCTTATATCCTATGCGTTTTTTCTCCTTAAAAAAATTTTAAGTAGACTCGGGAAGTTCAGAATAAAACAATGAATACATTAAAAGAAAGGGTGCTTCTTCTTACTATTTATAGGCGGAAATGGTTCCTCCCATCTCCCTCCATTCCTTATAATTTATCCCTATTGGCAGGGGTATTAAAAAGAAATGGGATAGAAACAAAGATAATTGATACGCTGGCTGAAAGAATGGATTCAAAGGAAATCTTAAAAGAGATTGTATCCTTTGAGCCCAATATCGTTGGTTTTACTTCCATGACATATCAAATATGTGAAACTGCAAAAATAGCTGAGAGTATAAAGAAATGGAAAAAAGAAATAATCACGGTGATAGGAGGAGTCCATGTAAGCGCTCTTCCGATTTTAACTTTAGAAGAGTTTCCTTTTTTTGACATTGCTGTAATAAATGAGGGAGTGGACACTATTATAGAGATAGTTAAAGCAAGCCCAAAAGATTGGCAAAAAATTAAAGGTATCGCCTTCAGAGACTCATCTGGGATTCATTTGACAGAAGATAGGGAATTCAAAAAGAATATAGATGACTTACCATTTCCTGCCTATGAATTGTTAAAGCTGAACAAATATAAATCCTATTGGACGAGAAGAAGAATGGAATTTCCCATGTTTTCAGGCTTCGGATGCCCTTATAGATGTGCATTTTGCTCAAGACCTCAAGGGAATATCGTCAGATATTTTTCTATTGAGCGTTTAATGGAAGAGATAAACAGAAACATAAAAGAATTTAATATGTCATCTATTTATTTCTGGGACGATACTTTTACATTAAATAGAAAGAGGGTTTTATCTATCTGTGAGGAGTTTTTAAGAAGGGGGTTTAATAAAAAAGTAAAGTGGAAATGTTTGAGCAGGGTAGATACTATTGATTTAGAAATGTTGAGATATATAAAAGAAGCTGGGTGCGAACATATAGAATTTGGAATTGAGTCGGGAAATCATCAAATACTTGAAAATATAAAAAAGCCATTGGACATGGAAAAAGCAGAGCAAGTTTTTCAATGGTGTAAAGAAGTAGGTATAAGAGCGCGGGCTTTTTTCATAATCGGATTTCCGGAAGAAAATCGTGAGACTCTCAAAGAGACTTACAATCTCATCTGGCGATTAAATCCGGATTTTCTCACAGTTTCCATTTTGGTTCCATTTCCAGGCACTGAACTTTTTAAAAAATATGTAGATATAAACACCCATAGTAAACATAAATGGGAAGAGTATTATGTAGAAGGAAATCCGCCGCTCCTATGTAAAAATCTAACCTTTAATGAACTAAAGAAGTTTCAGATTTCAACTTACCTAAAATTTTACTTAAGACCATCCCATATTTTCTCATTTTTTATGAAACCTACCGGAATAATTCAAACTATCAAGAAGGCATGGCAGGATATTTTTTCTGTTTATTTCAAAAAGCAAAATGAAAGATGAGAAATTGAACTGTCTTCTTATCCATGTGCCAAAATTCAAGCATTATTTCTACCCATTTAATACCACCATGTTTATCAATCTAATGCCTGTAGGACTTTTATCCATTGCGGATGTTCTTTCAAGGAAAGGATATAAGGTTGAAATAATTCATCTTGGAATTGAAAATCTCTATAATCCCGAATTTTCTCTTGAAAATTATCTCAAATGGAAAAATCCCGATGTAGTGGGAATATCTCTTCACTGGCACCATCAATCATATGATGCTATAAAAATTGCTAAAAAAGTGAAAGAGACTTTGCCCTATTCTTTTTTGGTATTAGGAGGTTTTACGGCAAGTGTTTTTTCCGAGGAAATTCTGAAAAGTTTTGATTTTATAGATGGAATAATAAGAGGGGAAGGAGAAATTCCAATGGTAGAACTTCTATCTGAAATAGGAAGCGGAAGAAATTTTTCAAGAGTGCCAAACCTGATATGGAGAGACGGGAAAAGAATTATAAAAAACGAGCACTCTTTTGTAAGCGATAATGAACAACTCTCTTCCTTTTCTTTTGAAAATTACTCCCTCGTAAAAAATTTCAAACACTACTTCAAAATGTTTTATTACATGTTTCCTGAACATAGGGGAGTAAATGCATTAATGGAAAAAATAGGTATTAAGGCTTCTGTTTTTGTTCCTATCGGAAGGGGGTGTTTGGGAAATTGCACTTATTGTGGAGGCTCTTACAGTTTTTATTCAAAATATCTACTCCGCAAAAATTTGAGTGTCAGAGATGTTGATACGGTTGTGGGAGGAATTGAAAGACTAATAAAGGATTATGAAATAAAAAAATTTAACATAGATTTCTGCCCATTCGATGCAGAAAATTACTTCTCTGAACTATTTAGAAAATTGAGAAAAAACAAAATTGAAATAAGTCTAAATATCTCTTCTTATTTTCTGCCATCAAAAGATTTGGTTCTGGAATTTAAAAATACCTTTAAAGAAGGCTCTGAGATCATAATTTCCCCGGATACCGGTTCAGATTCGTTGAGAAAAATACACAAAACTTGTTTTTATTCCAATGAAGATTTAATAAACACTCTGGAATTCATGGAGATGCAAAGGGTTCCATCTTCTCTTTACTTTATTTCCGGATTGCCTTTAGAGAACGAAAACCACAGGGATGAAACAAAAAAACTTTTCAGGTTTCTTTCAAGGTTCAAAATGGTGAAACGGATAATTACCTATCCATTAGAAATAGACCCCGGTTCCACATTATTTCATGAACCCGAGAGGTTTTCCATCGTTCTTAAGGTCAGGAATTTTCAAGATTACTACATCTTGCATTCCAGGAGGATATTTTCTCCAGGGTATAATATCATGGAACTATCTGATAAAGAGATGTTTAAAATAAAATGTAAGAACTTCTGTTATCTCCACCCCACAAAAGGAAAATTCCTTTGTAAATTATCTCGCCTTTTTTTTAGATACAAAATTTTTGACCATCTTTTGTTAAGGGGCACCTCTATTTTTTCTCCTGTAGGAAGAAAGGTGCTTCGTCTATAAAGACAAACTTACCCAAAATCTTTTATGTAAAAAGTAAAAATCTTCTGTAGAGTTTTCATAAATGATATAGAAGAACTTTGGAAGATAGGGAAAATTTAGAACTCTCCAAACTATACATCTTGTCTTAATTTTCCATTTCGTCTTCTACCTTTATGAGAAATAAAGTTGGATTAGATTTGTGAGGGAACTCCTTTATAACCCTTACCTTCATACCTCTTTTTTCAGCCACCTCCCTTATTCCATCTATTCCTGCTCCTTTAAATGCAATCGTATCTATCTTCCTTCCCGTTAATATAATCTCCCCCTTTGTCGCAATGAGAAATCTGTAAATTTCTTCAGATTCTGTGGAGGAGCTTGGGACTGTCTCAGAATTTACGACTTCTATTCCCTTCCCCGATAAAAGGTCATATGCAAGGATTATCCCTGAAGAGAGGAAATTGTAAACCTTCTTTATATTCTCCTTTTCCAGGTATTCAACTACTTTTTTATGAAAAGGGTATGAAAGAAAACTTCTCAAGACATCTTTTCTGAGCATTTCAATTTGAACGAAATTACAGAATACTAATAAAAACAATATTCCCTTATAAATTTTTGAATTTTTAAAAAGGGACAAGGAATGAAAAAAGAAGGGGGCAAGAAAAAGAAAAATGGGTATGTAATGGTCTATACGAACAAATTTCCCGAATCCGAGAAAAAACATGTAAATAATAAGTGTCCAGCAGATAAAATTTTCAATTCTCCCCTTCCTAAATTTTATAAGGGCATAAATGCACAATATAAAGGCTGAACCAGAAAAAAAAGAGAGGGGAATAAATTCCCACCCTAATTTGTTTTCCAGCATCAAATGAAAAATAGTGGAGGCTCCGAAGAGTGCATACAAAAATTTTATTAATAATTCTTTAAACGGAATAGGGAAAGGGAACTCAATTTTTTCTGCAAAACCTCCATAAAAAAGAAATAAAATTGTGTGAGGAGCTGCTAGGAAAACAAAAAGCAATCCACCAATCACCGCATAAATTGGTTTGAAATCAATTTTGATTCTGTATAGTATAACACATCTTAAGAGTGAAAGGAACATTGCTACAAAAATACCCCCTCCCATAAAAATTTGCTGAAACAGAATTCCGCCAAAAAAAGAGAGAGATAAAAAATCAACTGGCTTAATTTCTCCGCTTTCCAGAATGCGGTATATCCTGTTAAAAATTGCAGTTATAAATATAAAATATAAAGGAAAAATAAGAATAAAATTTATTGTTCCGATAGAAACAAGAGGAAAAGAGAGAAAAAAGATGGATAATAAAAGTCTTTCAAGTATATTTTTTCCATTGAAAACAGGAAGTTCGATATACATCCACAAAAATATCATGAATGAAAAAAGAAGCATGAGTTTAAAAGTATATATATTTTTTCCTAAAATTAGTGTAAAGGAATAGTTAGTAAGAATTGGTAGAAACCCTGAATAAGGAACTATGGCAAAAGGGAATTCTTTATTTTTATATCTGATTTTTACCTTTGGCCAATGAGCCTGAAAAATCAGGCTCATATTTTTTCCTATTTTTATTACCTTCTCATCCTCTTCTTGAGAAAAAATTATCCTTTCATCCAATGTTCTTAAGACCTTTCCAACCTTTACTTCTACCAATCCTCCCGCGGCCGCTTCTTCGTTCATCGGAACCAAAACGAAGAGGTATCTAAACCATAAAAGGAAACCTACCCCTCCTATACAAATTACTTTCTTCCATTTGCTCATCCGCAGAAAAACGAACGACTTTTTACATCAATCTGTTTTTTGCTTCCTTCCTTTTTAACCCCACCTTTATCCCTATGAGGAAGAGGAGGGGAATTCCGACGCTCAAGAGGGTTGCGAGGAAGAAGCCGGCGTATCCCTTTATGGTAGAGACAACAAATCCGCAGCTGAAACCTCTCAATTTTTCAGCCCTGAATACCCCCTGCTTGTAGAAGCCCCTGTTTCCTGCCTCATCATAAACCTCAATTTCTATATCGTGAAGACCCTTTGTCTTCAATGGAATATCCAGGTATTTGAGCCTCGGGTTAAATTCAACCCATTCTCCATTGTCAACCCTGAAACGGGTTTTTAGATTTTCTCTCTTTGTCATATTGTCATCAATGAATACTGGCAATCTATAAACTTCATCACGAACAACTGTCTTCTTCTCCATTGGCTCAACCCTTGGTGGTGTTCTATCAACGACAAAATTGACAACAGCAGGGGTTGAGTCCATCCTCTGCTTATTGCCAATTGCTGCAACCTCAAGCCTGTAGTATCCATCAGGAAGGTAAGAAAGTTTTATATTTGATATTTCCTTTGGAACGCTCCACAATCCGTTGTTGAGCCTGTATGTATATCTCATTGAATCGGACGGTGTATCATGAGAATAAGATGATATATTAAAGGATATTGTGTGGTTTTCAAATAGCCTTGCTGTATCATAGGGTGAGAGTTCAATGTATGTTGAGAGCCCATCCTCTCCCCATTGAGGAAGCCTTATGAATGTCTCCGGATAGAGTTTTTCAATCTCCTCAAGATTTCTTGTCTCAGGCGGAGAGAAAAGACCGAGAGATTGGATCAGTGGAAAGAGGTTCAAGGTTCCCTCAAGGACTCCATAAATAGCAAGGTAATCACCTGCTGTGTTTTCAGGCCATGCACCAGGAAGGTAATCAAGTGCATCACCTTCCTGCTCCCTTCCACTTCCAGTTCCCACAATTGATGGTCTTGCTGTTATGAACTTTATTGTTAATGGGTCTGATGGGTCTGATATGAAAGGCAATTGAATCCTGAAGTTCATGAGCGTTGCGAGGTAGATGTTTGTTATAAGACCTATGAACTGATTGACTGAATCCTTCTGTTCAACTGGTGATAAGCCGTATTCTGCGGAATACCTTATCTCATTGAGATGGAATCCTATGTCAAGGAATATCTGGAGGTATCCGGGTCTATCAGGAAAAGCGGGATGGTATAAATTTATGTATTCAATGTTTAAACCACCCCATCCGTTTGTGTCATAGACAAGAACTGTAACGGGTGGATTTGAGCACACACCTGGAATACCATCGTCAAGTGGTGCACGAACCTCATAAAAGAAGTTCGGAACAAATAGGGCACCGTCGTAGACTCCTGATGTTATCTGTATTGGATAACCAACTGGCCATGTAACAGAATATGACATAGCACCTGTTCTTACTGATGGACTGCCTGCGGGTCTCATTCTCAATTCCACATAGCAATCAGGGTCTGCAATTTTTAAACCGGGTGTTACGCTTCTCTGTGTTGAGACCTTCATGAACGGACATTCTTCTGATGAATCACCTCCGAAGAAGCCAAAGAGGTCGCATATAATTGAGTTCTTATCAAATACATTACAGGCAAGTGAAGAAACATAAAGTGAATAGGCAATCTCTGTTGCGAGATCCTGATTCAAGCCTATCATGAAATGATACCCATACACAGCCGGGGTAGTAGCAGGAAGAACATAGAACGGTGGTGGGTTTGTCTTGTTTGGGTACTCGCCAACCTCTGCTATGTCTGCACATAGTTCATACTCCGACCACCTCGGATATATTGCAGCATCTATTGTTGAATAGCACCCATAGCTTCTTATATCAAAACTCTGAGGATAACAGCCGAGGTCATACTTCACACCGAACAGTTCTATTGTTCCATAATTCGGAGCAACCGAGGAATACTCGGGGTCGTTTATTGAAACGGGAACAGTTCCAAAAAGAAGACCGGGAAGTGCATTATTGAGGTCCATTGGGAATAAACCGACTGAACACTCCGGACCGGTTCCTGTTGGCGGAGGAACCCCTCTTACGCAGTAGTTCCATCCTGTGGTTTGACCACCTTGAGGATTATCCATCTTTTCGTCCGGACGGTCACACCAGTCACAGTAATTATCGGTTTCTCCCTTCATGCTTTCATTGATGTCTCCACCCGCCACACCGGAAATATTATCGCAGTCGTTATCGCATGGATCACACCTTTCATCCCATGGGGAAGTTACGCAATTTGAACCATCGCAGCCAAAAAGGGGTGTTGGAGTGGGCATATTACAAAAGTTAACATTCCCCTCACATGTTCCATGAAGGAAATTTGATAAGAAGTCAAAAACCAATCCCGCAAGTTGTTCATTCAGGGTATCAGGGGGGAAGGAGGCATCAGGGTCAACATTGCATGTGCAACCAGCAATACCGAGGTGAACTGTGAGGTTTGGTTCTATGTCTTGGTCAACGAGCTCAAGCCATGTAGTAGTTATACTTGGCTTACCAGTTGATGGGTCAAAATCAGGGCATACATCAATAAGGTTCTTGTTATTTGCATCCTGCTTTATACTCATTTTTGTCTTTATAACAAGGGCATCTGCATAAAGGTTAAGGCTTGATGTGACAAATACTGCCCCGCACTCTCCGGTTGCCCCGGGACAGCGGTTAGGAGTGACATTACCGGGATTGTTTTCACACAGTTTTACAGTCGCCTCCACACAGACCCTGTCCCAATTTCGTGCCCCGCTTTCTGAGGTGGTTCCTGGGTCGTTCTGGTCCCATCCATAACCAACAGGCGGCAATGGAGGAATCCTCTTTGCCTGTGAATCACCCCATAATGCGATGAGTGCCTCTATCTTCTGTTCGCTCTGGTTCCACCATATCTTCACCTCACCCTTGTTAGCATAAACTAACCATCCATCGTTAAGTGTTGTCCAGGTTGTATCGGTTGTTCCATTTCCATCGGAGTCATAATATATTGTTCCATTTCCTCCCCCTGAGTTTGGACCGTAGCAGCCGGTTTGTGTTTCTATACTATCAAATGCACAGTTTGAAGGTGTTGAACCTCCTCTCTTGAACCGTCCCTTTCCTGCATCAAATACGCAGAGGTCTGCTGCTGCGCAGGCATCTACACCACTGACACTTGATGATGATGCAGCGTGTGCTCCCTGACCGCATAGCATACCATTGAGCATCGTTATAACATCCGGTCCCTCTAACATCCTTCTTATGTTTTCCTCCAGGTATTGAATTACCCCCTTGAACTCCCCTGAACCTATCGTATTATCAGGCATCGTCCAGGAATACCTTCCTCCGTCCATGAGTTCACCGGCGGGTTCATCGGTCTGGCAGAAGCCCCGGACATTCGTTCCTGCTTGTCCCCCTCTAGGATTACAGGACGCTGAGTATTCCACCCTGTAATTCCTGTAGTCATCACTCGGGAAGTCACCACCTGTGACCCCGAAGCTACACCCCCTTGAAACAACTGCAGGTGATGTCTCTGGAACAGCAAGGGAGGGAAATCTCCCATTTGATGTCTTAACAAGGGTAAAGACAAATACACCTATTAGGCATAAAAAACCTATTGGTAACAAAAATCTCTTCATTTCATCCCCCTTCATTTCATTCTATTAAATTATAACATATAATTTGAAAAATGTCAAGTGGTATTTTAAAATGTTTCAAAATGACCTACTTTCTTACAAAAATTCAGTGGAGTTTTTATTATTTATTAAAGGTGGACATACTGGGGATAAAATTTGTTTCTATCCTTTTTGTTCTCTCAGGGGCTTTTGTCATATTTTTGAACTATCTTTTCTGGATAAGATGGAAAAGGGATATAAGGCTTCTAACAGGATTTTATATAGCCTTCCACATAGGACTATTATTATCAGAACCTTTATATCTTGGATTCCTCTCATTAAAAGGTGGGCTGGGAGAAGCAATAAGGGCTTTTTTTTATGGAACAACCGGTCCTGTGTGGGGTTCTGCATTCCTTTTATCATTCCTGTACCTCTTTATTTTTCACAAAAGGAAACTTCCAGATACCTATGACCACCTCTTTCCCTTTTTTTCCCTTCTCTATGGAATTTTTCATCTGCTTTTCTTCGGTCTTGGATGGCATTATGGAAGGCCAACGAATCTACCATGGGGAGTTGTATTTCATCCAGACACAAGGGCTGGAGCAATGTATTCCAGGATTCCCCTTCATCCACTTCAGATATATAATTTTATTGGCTCATTCATCCTTATTCCTCTGTCTATATTTCTTTTGAAAAGAAGAAAATTTGAGGGAGAGGTATCACTATGGGCGATTTTTTATGCAGGATTTACGAAAACAATTGAAAGGCTTTTTTTTATAGAAAACTCCGAAAAACCCATTTTATTTCCTGTTCTTTCCATTTTATCCATAGCAGTGATAATCTATTATAGAATGCGAATAAGAAAACCTCCTTCGTTTAAATGAGAAAGAGGTTATTTGTAGTTCTTTTATTGGGGCTGATTTTTTATGTGAGATTCGCATTTTTAATCACAGTTATGGCTGAGGAAAGGACATTTGGAGGATTCTATGAGCCATTAAGAGTTATTGCTGCGAAGATAGATATGAATGGCAAACTTCATCCTGTGCTCATACCTTCAAGAAATGAAGAATTTTTGAAGAAGAAAAGGTTCGGTCCCATTGTTTTTCTCATACGCACAAACCTTGTGGAACCTCATTCAATCGTAAAGATGAAAATTGGTGAAAAAGAATTTCCCTTCCTTTATCTTCCTTATATAGGACCGCTAACGGGTATATACATTCCAAAACTATATATGAAAATTTTCGGAAGGTCAATATATTCTCTACGTTCTTTCCTTTTAGCGATTTTTCTATTTTTCATGTTTTTATACATGGGTTTTGCTCAAAGATGTGATAGAGAAAATTATTTTCTGATTTCCCTATATCTCATTACCTTTCCCATCTTCGGAATGGTTTTTGCTACTCCTTTTTTTTGGAACGGACCCATGATATTCACAACCACTATTATCCTCGTTCAAAAGATGAAGAGAGTGGTTGAAAATTCATTAATTGATTCATTATCCATGGTTATCATACTCATTGCATCGGGATTTATTATCCATTCTCATCTTCTTGCCGGTGGCGTCATAATATTTTCCATTTTTCTTGCCTTTTTTTCCACAGGAAGAAATACCTCTTTAAAAATAAAAACCTCGCTTTTAATTTTTGGAGCGTTATTATTTTTATTACTCATCCTTCCTTATATCCTATCTCCCATAACAGGGATAAAGGGAGTAATATTTCGTGGAAAGGATTCAGTTCGGGAAATTCTTTTGCTACCCATAAATTCCATTCTCTATTACCTCGCAGGTATATTTGCCGGACCATCATTTGTTGAAATTTTTATTCATGATAAAATTGATATAAGTTATCTTCCTGTTTCTATTCCATCCGGTATTATAATGATTTTTGGTTTTATTGGTCTATTTATCAGCAGAAAAAATGGAAAATTTGAAAAATTCATTTTCTTAACATGCCTGTTCTATCTCGTCATAACCCTTTTCGGTGATATCCGCTCATACCATATAAACTACATACTTCCATTTATTGTTCTTTTTATACCGGATGGACTGCGAAAACTTGGAGTGCTGTCAGAGAAAGGGATAAAATCCGTTCTTGTCCTTGGCATATTCCTGAACATAGTCCAGCTGGAGATGCTCAGGGAGAGCGTGAAAAATTCGTCCCTTTCACTTTCTTTACATAAGGAGGTTGCTGATTATTTAATAAAAAATAAAATAAAGAAAATTCATAACATAGCAGGGATGTATGATTATGTCTTTATATCAAAGGAAAAAATTGAGGTTATAGATTTCATTCCATTCATAGGCTATAACCATCCAAGAGAGAGAATCTACCTGTCCCTTCTCCTTTCAAGAGGTGAGGTTATTCTTCTTGAAAGCTACAAAAGGGGTGGTATTACAACCGGTGTAAGCCTTGAGGAGGCTCTTGATATCGCGAGGGAAACAGGATTGAAAATCAAGGTTTTAAAAAAAATCCCTGATGAGGGTAAGTACCAACTCGGCCTTGCGAGGGTGGAATGAAGAAGGTGTTATTTATTCTTATAGTTGGTCTTATATTTGGTATCAGATACCTTCTTTTGATGACAGTTATGGCTGAGGAAAGAATTGCTGGAGGGTTTTATGAGCCATTGAAGGTCATTGATGTAAAGATAGATGCTTCCAGAAATCCAATTGTTGTATATGAATCCTTCCTAACAAAAAAAATCGGTCCTTTTGAACTCCTCATAAATTCATCTAAAGAGGATTCCTATCCAAAGATAAAAATAAAATTGGGCAATAAAGAACATATTCTTTTATTTGCAGATTATGTTGGTCCCCTTCTTCAGATATACATTCCCAAAGTTTATATGAAGATTTCTGGAAGAAGCGTATATTCGTTGAGGTCCATTATTTTAATCATCTTCATTTTATTTTTATTTTTTTATATGAAACTCCTTGAAAAATTCAATAATGACAAATTTTTTCTATCTATATTTTTACTCACATTTCCCCTTTTCGGGTTTGAGTTTCTAACCACCTGCTTTATGAGTCATCCTTTTATATTCACACTTGAAATCATTGTGGTAATGAGGTTAAAAAAAATTATGGAAGAGGAAGAACTTCATTCCTCAGACGCCTTTATACTGTTTTTCATTTCCGGGCTCATTCTTCATATCCACCTCCTTGCCGGGGGAGCCTTTCTTTTATCAATTATCTTGGCTTTTTTGCTCACAAAAAATAAGGTATCGGTAAGAATTACTCCATTCTCAATAATATGCGGAGGAATTTTGTTTCTCATCCTTACAGGACCATTTTTTTTAATCTCTCCTTATGAGCCTTTTAAAAATGTGGCACTTCGCGGAGAGCCTTTATCTAAAATTTTCCTTCTGCCAAAAAGCGCTATAATTCATTATTTTGCCGGAATTTTTGCCTTTCCATCTTTTCTTGAGGTCTTTCTCGGTAAAAGATTCGGAATAAAATATCTTTTCTTTTCAATCCCTTCGGGTTTGATCCTTGCTTCAGGTTTTTTGGGAATAATCCCTAAAATAAAAGATGAAAAATTTAAAAAACTCCTCTTTTTGACATCCCTCTTTTATATCATCATAACCCTTTTTGGCGATGTCCGTTCCTATCACTTAAACTACATACTTCCTTTCATAGCCCTGTTCATACCCACTGGCTTGAAAAAGTTTGGGTTTTTATCTGATAAGGCGATAAAATCTATTCTCATCGCTGGCATATTTTTAAACATAACTCAGATAGAGATGTTT
>Ga0197143_1002357_pt1 | contig 14026 bp, 10 predicted proteins | sample GBS70_MetaG_FD_148603 | JGI IMG/M metagenome (GOLD analysis project Ga0197143, IMG submission 148603) | Sediment microbial communities from Great Boiling Springs, Gerlach, Nevada, United States - GBS 70_MetaG | ecosystem: Environmental > Aquatic > Thermal springs > Hot (42-90C) > Sediment...
TAATTAAATTCAATGACTTTTTATTTTCTTTAACTATTCTTTTCTGTAAATCAACATTAACCAATGCATCTAATTCATTTAAAACTATGTCTATATTATCTGTACCAATTCCTGTAGATAAAGCCGTTATTCTTTTATTGTTAAAATAACCTGTAACAGTATAAAATTCTCTATTATAAACTTCAAATTCTATACGTGAAAAAAATTCTTTCACTATACTCACCCTACCAGGATCTCCCACTAAGATTATTGTATCAGCTATTTGATAAGGATGTAACTTTAAATGATATATACTACCATCTGAATTTAATGGTAGTTCAGATATTCCTATTTCATTCATCATTTTTATCTCTTATTTAATCTTTTTGCAAATTTATAATAAAACTTATTAAAAAAAAATCTTTGTTTATCAATAAATTAGGTTTAACTTTTTATTAAAAAAAACAAAAAAATTTGTAATTAAATTATTCCCTAAGATTTTTAAAAAGTCTTTAATAAATCATTCTTAAAAAAGATTTACTAAAAACTGTTTAATTTTAAACAATTTATGACTGCTTTTATTAAATTTTCTTTAAAAACAACAAAAAACTGATTAAAAAATACTTAATCTCATAATTTTATAATCTTTGTATAATATAAAATGTCTGATCTTTCAAGCTGTAAACATTATTTTGCTTAAATCTTTTTTAAAAAAATTTTTACAATTTTTATTGTCTTTGCTTTATATTTATGTATTGTCTAAAATATAATACTTAGAAAAGTTAAAAATAAATTAAAGTTTAATTCCAACTTATAAAGTTTAATTCCAACTTATTTTTTTAAAAATATAATAAAAAAAGAATTAAATCTAAAACACATATAAGAAACATAAGTTAACAAAAATTTACCCAAAAACGTCAAATATTAATTGATTTTCTTTTATATGTTTATACAAGCTTAACTTATGCTTCTATTCAGAATATTTTTCTCTTAATATAGTATCTCCTTATTAGAAAGTAAGTCAAATTTTCTATCAAGTGGAAATTCCCCAAAAAAAATAGTTAAAATTTTTAAAAAAAATTTATTAGCTTTTAGGCAAAATCTTTCAGATTGATCTTACACATGTTTCCTCTCGGTCTCATAAATTAGGTCTCAATTAAAAAAAATTATTGAGAATTTAATTTTTTTTACTCACAAAATTAACTTTTTATGTTTATATGCTTACAAAAACAAATACCAATATATTATCAAATTTTAAGTGGTCACATTAATGATATAAAAATATTAAAAGAAACTTATAAAAAAGGAGAAAAGCTATGGATAATTTGAATATGCAGAAAGAGAAATGGCTTAGAAGCAAATATTCCACAAAAAACATTATAGATATAGATAAGATAATAAAGATTAAAATAAAAATACAATACTTAAATAGTAAATCAGATAAAAAAATTATTTCATTTAAGTAAAAAACTTTTTAGCAAAATATAGAAATAATTCCCAGCTAAAAATTACTTAGTTAAATTAAATAAAGGAGAATAATATTTAAGTTTTAAAATTTTATTAAAGAACAAAAGCTATTTTCTTGCAAACAAACATGGACAACTAATTGAGATATTTTTGTTAATAATTACAGGTAAATTACATTTTTCCCATTCAATAAAGCCTCCTGCTAAAATAGCTAAATTTTCATATCCTTCTTTTTTTAAAATATCCGCGACATAACGCGAATAATTACCTACTGAATCAAATATGACTAATAATTTATCCTTTGGTAAATTATTTTTCCATTCTTCAATTTTACTGAAAGGTAAATAGAAAACATTCGGCATATTAATTTTTTTAAATTTTGTTAAATAATCCTCTCTAATATCAATAAAAATTATTTCATCAGCTATTTTATAAGCTTCATTTGCAGAAAGACAAAGTAAATCATTAACAATTATTCCAACTTTTTTATTCATAAAAAAATTTTTAAATTATTTTTTTAAAATAGACATTTTTTTCTTTTTATAGAATTTTCTTCTCCTTTAATAAGGAAAAAAATTGTAAATATAATAATTTTAAAATCTTCATAAATGGACATATTTTCAAAATAAATAAGGTCATATTTTAATCTTTCAATCATTTCGTCTACATTGTGAGCATAACCAAATTGAACAACACCCCAAGAGGTAAGACCAGGTTTAACTTTAAGTAATCTCATATAATATGGAGCTCTTTTAACTATTTGTTCTATATAATATTTTCTTTCTGGTCTAGGACCAACTAAGGACATATCGTTTTTCAAAATATTAAAAAATTGAGGTAATTCATCTAATCTTCTTTTTCTTAGAAAAGCGCCAAATGGAGTTATTCTTTTATCATTTACCTGAGCTAAAGCAGGACCATCTTTCTCTGCATCCACATACATTGTCCGAAATTTATAAATATTAAACGGCTTACCATATCTCCCTATCCTTTCTTGTTTATAAATTATAGGACCTTTTGAAGTTAATTTTACTCCTATAGCTATTATTATAAATAAAGGAAAACTAACTATTAAAGCAAGTACAGACACCACCACATCTATAATACGCTTTAAATTTTGCTCAAAAATTGACATGGGCTCATTATTTACAACAATAAAAGGTGAATCATATGGTGTATTAATTTTTATTTTTCCGATTATAAAATCAAAAGTAGAAGGCAAAATTTTTATTAACACATTTTTATACTCAACCTTTTCTATAACTGTAAAAATGTCATCCTTTTTGTTACTTGCTATAATAATTTCTTCTATCTCGTATTTATCTATAATTTGTATTAAATCATTTAAATTACCTAATCTTTTTAAACTATTTTCCTTATATTTTATATCATTTTCACTAAAGGTAATATAACCAACAATAAAGTTACCTGTTCCAATGGGTTTATTAATAAATTCTTCGTAAATTTTTAAACTTTCTTCATAATCGCCTATAATAATAGTTTTAAAACCAATTTTTTTCTTCTTAATCTTATAATTCGTTATAGAAGTATTAATTAATCGAGGGATATATGTTAAAAAAAATTGAAGGGAAAATAATGTACCAAATATCCTATAATAATCTTTATAAGTTCTTACCCAATCATCTAAAGACAACACAAAAAAGATTATTATAGTTCCAATAAGAGTAATTAAAAATGTATTCCATAATTCTTTTAATCTTGATTTACGGTATATATTATTATAATACCCAGATAAGTAGTAAAGTAAAAGCCAAAAGGAAGGTATTAAAATAATAGCAATATAAAATTTTAGGTCTGGCTTGAATTCTATTTTATATCCAAAAAGTTCTGATTCTATAACGCTTTTTCTATAATAAGAGAAAAGAAACCAAACAAAAGCAGAAACTAAAAAGTCAATAAAAACATATTTAAATGTTTGAAATTTTTTATTCATAAACCTTTAGCTAAAAATGTAATAACTTTATATTATCAATTTCAAACTCTCCCACATTGTAACCATCTTGCAATGATGATCTAATAAAAATATTAAAAGATTTCGCATTTGTATTTTTAAGAATAACATCTGTTAAATATATATAGATATGGTTGTATTTATTAGGGTGAGGGTTAATAACTAAGTAAGGTATTGTAATTGAATTCATTATATTATTTGCTATAACACCTACAATAAAAGGATGATTACATTTATAATCTAACTCAAGATATACAGGTGTTCCATCTTTAGGTAATTCAAATTCTTCTGAAGATTTATAAAAAAAATTCTTTCTTGTATTATCTATCATAAATTTACCAAAATAGTTATTTGATGAATCTCTTTGTATATACAATAATGTATCACTTTCTGGCATTTTCTCTAAAGAATGACCATTATATGAAAAATCTTCTATCCATTTAAACACCACGTCTTCTTTATACTCAAATTCAGGATAAAAGGTTAAAATAAAATCTTCTATAATTGTAGTATCTATAATAATCATCTTATAAAAAGGATATTTTTGTCTATTTTTTGAAATACCATTTACTTTTATTCCTGCTCTTAATGTAATTTTTCTTTTACCTGTTTCTATTAAAGGAAAAGTGACAGGTAATTCATATACTCCTTGCAATTTTCCATCAACATTTACCCATACATCTACTATTTTATGAGTATTACTACCTTCATTTAATTTAACTTTAAGCTTAGCCTCATTTATCCTTATGTAGCCCGGTATCTTCCCCTTTTCTTTTAAATTGCATGAATTTATAATGCCTATCATTAAAATTAAAATTATATATTTACATTTAAACTTAAACTTAAATTCCATCTTTTTTGAAAAATATTTAACGCAAAATTATTTTAATTTATTATTTCTTTTCCAAAAAGATAAAATAAGCATCTCTATAATAAAAAACAAAATTGTGAATAAAATAAAATATTTCCATAAATATTTATCCGTAAAAGCTGCAAATTCATCATTATCTATGCTTTTATTATATTCATTTAATGAAACACAATTATAATTAAGCTTTTTTAATTTTTTTTCTAATTCTTGAAAATCATAATAATTCATTTCTGATTCTTTTCTATTATAATTTAGAGAAAATAAAATTTCTTCATTATCGCCAACATCAATAGAATAAAAACCACTTTCAGACTTATCTGAATAAATAGTGAGTTCTAATTTATTAAGATACTGCTTAGAGTAAGGAATAAAATATGCACTGTCTTTTATTTTTCTAACTTTAACCAAATATGGAATTTTAAACGTATCTGGTAAATCGATTTTTAATTTTTTTTCATTTGTATAAAAATTAAAATTTTGACTTACTAATGTTGAAGAAAAAATTCCTTTATAAATAATTGGTATAAATAAAGGATGTTCATATAAATTGGTAAATTCATTTTCTAATGGTAACCCAAATAAGAGAAGATTACCTTTGGGAAATTTTATGTTTGCAACAGCAATATCGTTATTCTCATATCTTATTATTGGTTCAAAATAATATTTTTGGTAAGGAATTACAAGAGAAAAACAATTTCTTGCGTAGGGCATTTTTAAATTTTTTTCACTTTTAACAAATACATTTTTAAAAAAATCAGATTTAAAATCAGGTATTTTTAGATACAATGTAGAAGAATCATTTTGAATTAGATTTATTTTAAAAATTTCAGCAAATTGATTCATATTCTCATTATTGCCCAAAAACAGTATTACTGTCTTATTTTCTTGTAAAAGTTTATCAATTTGTTGATAGAACTCATAATTTCCTTTTTTGTCGTAAAAGATTATAACGTTAAATTTTTTTAAATAATTACTATTGAATTTTTTCGGATTAATCAATTCTACATTATAAATAGTATCTGTTTTAAAAAAAGCTCTCAAATACTTATTATAATCTAAAGAAACTACTGCAACATTAACTTTTTCTGCTACAAAATATGTTAAGTAATATGTATTATCGAAAATAACTGGATAATCAGAAATAACTACTTCACATTTATTAAATCCAGGTTTATTATGAAAAATATCGACTAAAACAGTCTGAGAACTTTCTCCAGAAATAGTAACAGCTTTCGTATACCTTAAAGTATCATTTATAAAAATTTTTAAAGGTAAATTTATTATATCTTTTTTACCATAATTTGTTAATTTAATTTTTAAATTACTTTTACTATTGAGTATCAAAGTAGGTACTTCAAAAAACACTGTATCTATAGAAACATTTAAAAAATTCTGAGGATTAACAACATGCAAAAAAATATTTAAACTGTCTCTTTTCAAAAAAGATTCATCTACAAAATTTTTCTGACAATCTGTAACAATAATTAAATCATTCAGCTTAAAAATATTTTTAGTAATGTTAATAATTTCTGACAATGTTTTTTGATTAGAGGATAATTTTATTTTTTGTATTTCTTCTATTAAATGTGTAGAAGCTTTAGTAAATGTATAAAATTTATCATTTGTTATGAAATAATATTCAAAATTTGAGGGTAAAGCTTTAATTAAAGACACTAAAAATGCTTTTGCTTCATCAAATAAACTCGTTTTTTCTCCTACATTTGACATACTAAAGGAATTATCAAGATATACAGCAATAAATTGTTTCATTTTGTCTTTCTTAAAAGTTGTATTTGGAATGTATGGTTGAGAAAATGCTAAAACCAAAAAAAATATTATGAGTAATCTTACTAAAAGCAATAACAAGTTTTTTAATATATTTTTAGATTTGTGCTGTTTAACAACTTCATTCAAAAGAGCATTGTTGCTAAAATAAATTATTTTGTAACGCCTTAAAGAAATTAAATGAATTATAATAGGTATAAACAACAATAATAAATACCATAAAAAACTTGGTACAATAAAATTCATCAAATAGTTTTATTCTTTTTTACTTTACAAAATAAAAAACTTTTTTATAATTAATTTCAATAATTCATAAAAAACTCACATATAAATTAGATGCTTTGTTACAATAAAACAAAAAAAAATTAAACAATTTAATGAAAAAAATTTTTTCAAATAGCTTAAAATATAAAATTCTAAAAAGAGACATAAATAAATCTTAAAAGAGATGTTTAATAACTAAGTATTGACGAAAAGTAAAAAGTTAATAATTTATTAAACATTGTTAATCAAAAGTTTACAAATTTTAATAATTAAAGGAACACAAAAATCCAAAAATTTTATAGAACCTCAAAATTTGAAATTTCTAAAAAATTTATACAAACAATTTTTTATAAGTTTTTTAATAAATTTGTTATTGTTATTTAAGAAAAATTATTCAAAAAAAACAAGGTGTTAATTATTTTAATTTTTTTTATAAGTTTTTTTATTAGTTTTAAAATAAATGCTCAAAATTTTTTTTCTAGGCTATTAGAAGAGGATGAAAATAGAGGAAAATTTTCAATTAAATGTGAAAATATAGATTGTAAAAGTTTTTTTGAAAAAACAATAGAAATTAATGAAAAACATTTAAAAACAAAAGGATATAGGATACAAGTTTTTTTTTCTACAGGTAAATTAGCAAAAAAGAAAGCTTTTGAAATTAAGACAGATTTATTAAACAAATTTCCAGATTACCATACATATATTGTGTATGATGAACCATATTTTAAAGTTAGAATTGGAGATTTTTATTATAGAGCAGATGCTTATAATTTACTATTACAGGTAAGGAAAATTTATCCTGGAGCATATATAGTTTCTGATTACATAAAATAATAATTAATGGATAAAAACTTTTTAATAGAGAAGACTTACGAGATTCGTCGCAGCATATTAGAGATGTTGGCTGAAGCTGGTAGTGGTCATTTAGGAGGCTCATTAGATTTAGTTGAAATATTTACTGCTTTATATTTTTATTTATTAAAGCACAATCCCCAAAATCCAAGATGGGAAGGAAGGGATTATGTTATATTATCAATAGGTCACGTTGCCCCAGTACTTTATGCAACATTAGCTCATTGTAACTATTTTCCAATAAATGAACTAAAAACTTTAAGAAAATTAGGAAGTAGGTTACAAGGCCATCCTTGTAAAGAAAGCGGCTTACCTGGTATAGAAGTTTCTACAGGTAGTTTAGGTCAAGGTTTATCTATTGCTTGTGGATTAGCTTTAGGCTTAAAATTAGATAACAAAAAAAATAAAGTTGTTTGTATTTGTGGTGACGGAGAACTCCAAGAAGGTTCAATTTGGGAAGCTATTATGAGTGCAAGTCATTACAAATTAGATAATTTATATTGCATTGTAGACAGAAATGGAGTACAAATAGATGGTGAAACTTCTAAGGTTATGGAACTTGAACCTTTACAAGATAAATGGCAATCTTTCGGTTGGTATGTCCTTTCTTGTAATGGAAATGATATAGTAAATTTTATTAATACATTCAAAGAAGCAGAAAAAATCACAGAAAAACCTAAAGTTATTATTGCTTTTACAAAAATGGGAAAAGGAATTAAAAGCATAGAAGGCGATTATAGATGGCATGCTAAAGTTCCTTCTAAAGTACAACTTGAATCTTTTTTAAAAGAATTATCTGAATATTATGGAAAAATTTGAAATTAAAGAATATAAAGCTACAAGGCTTGGCTTTGGTGAAGGTTTAAGAGATGCTGGTAAAAAATATAACAATATTGTAGTTATAGGTAGTGATATTTCTGCATCTGTTTGCGTAGATTTATTCGCAAAAGAATTTCCTAATAGATTTTTTTCTTTAGGGATTGCAGAACAAAATGCAATAACCTTTGCTTGTGGTTTAGCTTTAACAGGCAAAATACCATTTGTAGCTTCTTATGCAACTTTTATTGTCATGAGAACATTAGATCAGATAAGAGTTTCAGCATGTTATAATAAATTAAATATTAAGATTGGTGGTGCCCATTCAGGAATTTCTGTCGGACCTGATGGAGCAACCCATCAAGCCCTAGAAGACATTGCTGTTTTAAGACCTTTACCAAATATGGTTATACTCTCTCCTGCCGACGCAAATCAAACTTATAATTGTGTTTTTACTGCCATAGAAGAAACTAATTTACCCACCTACATAAGATTCGGAAGAGAACCCATACCAAATTTTACTGATAAAAACAAAAAAACTTCTATTGGCAAATCAGAAGTATTATTAGAAGGTAAACATTGTTGCATTATTGCCACTGGTAGTATGGTATGGGAATCATTACAAGCCGCCCTTTTACTTAAAAAAGAAGGAATTTTTTGCACTGTCATTAATATGTACTCTATAAAACCTTTAGATACTAATATTATCAATGAAGTTATAAGTAACATTGATTACATAGTTACAGTAGAAGAACATCAAAGAATAGGTGGATTAGGTGGCGCTATTACAGAATACATATCTCAATATAAACCCACTAAAACATTAATTCTAGGCATACCAGATGTATTTGGTGAATCAGGACAACCAGATGAACTACTCGAAAAATATGACTTAAAATCTTATAAAATCAGCCAAAAAATAAAGTCTTTCTTACAAAAAAATTAAAAAATGGAATATAAAGTAGAATTATCTTATTCACATAGCACCGGTTTTTTAATATCTTCAATTATTACTTTATTTTTAATTACTTTTGCCCTAATATACATTTACCTAACTAACAATAAAGATTCTTTGCATAAAACTTTGTCTTACATTATTGAAAATCCTTTCATTATCTTAATTCTTTTGTATACTGGATTAATTATTCAAGAAATAATTAGATCTATAACATTACTTATTTTAAGAATTGGGTTCAACGAACAAAAATTTGGTTTTAGCTTTTACACACTAATGCCATATGTAACAACTAAACATCCAATAAAAATTTATAAATATTTCTTTTCCTTAATTATACCTCTCTTCTGTGTTTTATTATTATTCACAATATTTTTAGTAACCAAATATTTAATCTTGAGTTTTGTTTGCATACTAATTGTATTTTTTTATGGTTTCGATTTTATAAACATATACTATACTTTAAAAAATATAAAGAAGGATTATTTAGTATCAGAACATAACAATAAGCCAGGTATAGTATTATATGAAAATCCATTTAAACTTTAAAAATATGAAGGAGGTTATTTTAAATACAATTAAAGAAATGCAATTTGAAGTAAATCAAACACATAGCGCAAAAGTTTATGGTTCAGGTTATGTAAATGTATTAAGCACACCTGCTTTGGTTGGATTTTTAGAAAAAACTTGTAATGATTTATTGTTAGATTTTTTAGATGAATATGAAGTATCTGTCGGAATTGAAATATGCATAAAACACTTAAAACCAACAAAAATTGGTGATACAATAAAATGTATAGCTAAAATTACCGAAGTAAATAAAAATAAAATAACATTCTACATAGAAGCATACGATTCTTTTAATAAAATTAGCGAAGGTTATCATAAAAGAGCAATTGTAGAAAAAGAAAAATTTCCAGTTTAAAAATTTAAACCATAAAAAAACGATTTTTTAACAATTTAATTATAAGTTATTGAAATTCAAAAAAGTATTTTCTTTTATTTATTTATTCATAATTAAAAACTAACATATTCATCATAAACCTCTACAATAACAACAATAAAAAATTTTTTTAATACGTTTTTTTACATAATTATATCACTCATTTGATTTTTCGAGTTATAAACATTATTAACCTAAAGCAATAAAGTTTGAATTTAAATCCTTTTAAAAAAATTTATTACCTTTATTAACCTTTACTTTATATTCTATATTGTCTGTGGATCTAAGATGTAAAGCTATAAAAAAAATCAAAATCAATAAAAATTAATTCTATTTCATCAAAATGTATTTAAAAATTCAAAAAAAAACAAAATTGTAAAATACTTGAATGGACAATTAAGTTTAAAAAATGAAATAGAAACATCAAATATTAATATTATTTTCATTAGATTTATAAAAATTTAGCTTTTTATTTTTCTAGCTTTTATTTTTCTTTAACAATGTCTTTCTTTTAATATAGAAATTCCATAGAAAATTAAGTTTAATCAATATTTATCTTAGTAAATGAGCACTAATAATAAGTTGTAATTCCCCAGACAATAAGTCAAAACCTATAAAGTAGATATTGAAAAGAAAAAAATAGTTGAATTTTTTAAAAAGCTACAAACAATTTCTAGGCAAAATTTTATTAATGTACATTATTTATGTTTTTTCTCGGTCTCAACTATTAGTTCTTAATCAAAAAAATAACAATGAAATTGAATTTGCTCACACAATTAACTTTTTATGTTTATATTCTTACAAACAATAATTGTAAATTTATTAAATTTATTATCAGATTATAAGTTTTCATATTAGTGATGTAAAAACATTAAAGAAAGAAATAGCTGAAAGTAAAAAAGTAAGAGTAATTTAAACATGTTGAAAAAAGACGAGAAAGTAAATATTGTTTAAAGATTTTTAAATATGTTTTTTAGTAGGAAAAAATAAAATAAAAAAACAATTGTTAAATAGTGAACCACCGAAAAAAGAATAAAAAAGTTTTAAAAGCAATTAAAGCTTTGTATTATTTAAATTATTAAATTTAGGCTTTACTTAAAAATAAAATTCTTTTCTCTAGCTAACATAAGACATTATTTTATTTTTCAATAATTTAAAGTTCTAAAGTTATTTTAATATTTTAAAATTTTTTTAACTTATTGAAATTTAAAATTATTAAAATTAAAACTAAACTTAAAATTAGTACTTTATAGTTTCTTTATAGTTTTCATGATAAAGAAAATTCTCAAATCTTCTTATCGTACAGAAAAAATTGAAAAAAGAATAAGTGAAAGAGCATAACAACAATAATTTCTAAAGATTGACAAAAAAATATTTTTAAAAAAAATTTTAAATAAGCAACTTCTATTTTATAAATTTGTCTAGGTAAAAAAACATGATTATAATGGGAAAGAGCAATTTTATTTTATTAGCGATTACTTTTTATTTATTGTTCTGTATAGATTATAATTATTCCCAACAATTTGCCACTACTTGTGAAACTTCAGAACCTTTTTGTACTGGTACAACGTATCAATTTCCAATGAATACTAATACCAGTTCGCAAAGTGGTCCACACTATGCATGTTTATGTACACAACCAAATCCAATTTGGTATTATTTACTTATTGATCAATCTGGGCATATAACAATCCAAATTCAATCACCAACTGGAAACGATATAGACTTTATTTTGTGGGGACCATTCAATGATCCACACGCTCCTTGTCAAGGGCAATTAACTGCTAATTGTACTGGTTGTGCCTCGAGTGGTTGCCCAAATAATACTTCTAATCCATATTTTTATCCTTCAGGCAATGTTGTTGATTGTAGTTATGACCCTGCACCATATGAAACCGCCCATATTTCCAATGCAGTCTCAGGACAATATTATATTCTTCTTATAACAAACTACTCAAACCAGCCAGGTACAGTGGTTTTTTACCAATCAAATTTAGATGATCCAAATCATGGTACAACAAATTGTAATATTGTATTTTGTGATATGACTGGTTTAAATTATGATGTTGAACAATGTAATCCACAAACAAATACATATACAGTAACAGGAACTGTTACATTTTCCGGTGCTCCAAATACAGGAACATTAACTATAACAGATATACAATCTGGAGTTTCACAAACATTTTATCCTCCGTTCAATAGCCCTATTTCTTATACTCTTTCAGGCATTGTAGCAAATGGAGGTTCTCATACATTAGTAGCTCAATTTTCAGATGCACCAACTTGTAGTTTAGAGGTAACTTATAATGCTCCTCAGCCTTGTAATCAATGCTATGTTAATGCAGGACAAAATCAAACCGTTTGTGGTTTAACTACTCAACTAAATGCAACACTAAGTCCAGGTGATCAAGGAGGATATTGGCATTCTACACCTGGCATTTCATTTTCTAACCCTAATATACCTAATCCTACTATCACAGCTTCTGCTCCAGGAACATACAATCTTGTTTGGACTATTATTAATAGTAATGGAATTAGTTGTAGTGATACTGTAACAGTCGTATTTAAATCTGTTCCTACAGCAACATTTGATATTACACCCGAAATATGTATGGGACAATCAGCTACTGCAACATATACTGGGAACGGTGGCAACCAATTTATATGGAATTTTAATGGAGGTAATCCATCTACTGCATATACTTTAGGTCCTCATACAATTACATACAATACACCAGGAACTTATTATGCTAGCTTATATGTGATTAGTTCCGATGGTTGTTATTCTGATACTGTCATAAAACAAGTGATTGTTCATCCTTTACCACCTAATAACTTTTCTACAACTTCACCAATATGTTTAGGTGATATAGTAATAGTTGAATATACGGGAGGATCAGGTCCTTATTCTTTTAATTGGAACTTTGGTGGAGGTACAGTGTCTGGACCAGGCACAGGACCTGGACCTCATGAAGTGACATATACCAATACAGGTACCTTTACAGTTAGTTTAATTGTAACGAATACAGTAACAGGTTGTTCTTCAAATGTTGCTGTGAATTATGTACAAGTTTTAGATCCAAGTACACCAAACTGTTGTATACCTCCCACACCTAACGCTGGCCCAGATAAACAAGTATGTGGTCTTACTACAAACATGCAAGCAAGTCCTCCAACACCTGGAAACATTGCAAACTGGAGCTTAATCTCAGGTCCAGGAAATGCTTTCTTTTCAAATAATTCATCTAATACATCTCAAGTAACAGTTACTACTCCAGGTATTTATGTTTTTGCTTGGCAAGAAGTTAGTGGTGCATGTAGTGCTACTGATACCGTAATGATAAATTTTATACAAAAACCTCTTGCAAACGCAGGTCCTAAAGACCAAGTATGTGGATTAAATTATACTTTAAATGCAACATTAAGTTTAGATGTTTCAACAGGCTATTGGTCAGTAGTCCCACCAAATACAGCAATTTTCTCAGACCAAAATTCTCCTACAACTTCTGTTCAAGCCACAAGTGGGTATGGAATATACTATTTTGTTTGGACAGAAGAAAATGGCCCTTGTACATCATCTGATACCGTACAAATAACATTTTTACAAATTCCTGTTGTTAATGCAGGAAATGATACAATTGGATGTGGTCAGTATGCTCACTTGAATGCAGAAAATACTTTTCCTGGTTATTGGACAGCTTCTACAAACGTTATATACAACCCTTCTAGTTATATCCATAACCCAACTGTTTGGTTACCTACTTTCCCTCCTAACCAAACACAAGTAACTGTTGATTTTGTATGGCATGCATTTAATGGTATATGTCCTGGAACTGATACAGTTAAAATAACATTTATTAGGCTTCCACATGCAGAAGCTGGAAATGCTCAATCTGTATGTGGAACAATCACTCAATTAGCTGCAGATACTATTGGCTCTGGTGCAATTAATGGTTATTGGACTACAAATGTACCAGGTATTATAATTAACTACTCTGGAACTGATCCTCTTCCTTGGAACCCTACAGTCGACGCATCAAATATTTCAAACTTCTTTATTGATGGTGAGAGAGAAGTTTATTTCTATTGGCATGTAATTAATGGTCCAGGTTGCTATTC
>Ga0197143_1002359_pt1 | contig 14023 bp, 17 predicted proteins | sample GBS70_MetaG_FD_148603 | JGI IMG/M metagenome (GOLD analysis project Ga0197143, IMG submission 148603) | Sediment microbial communities from Great Boiling Springs, Gerlach, Nevada, United States - GBS 70_MetaG | ecosystem: Environmental > Aquatic > Thermal springs > Hot (42-90C) > Sediment...
CGTACAAGGGCAAGGTCACGGAAAAGGACATAGAGGCCTTCTGCCGGGCCAACCTCGCCGCCTACAAGGTTCCCCGCATCATCCAGTTCCGGGATAGCCTCCCCAAGTCCAGCGTGGGCAAGATCCTCAAGCGGGAACTCACCAAAGAGCTGGGTCCCAGGGGGTAAGCTTAGGCCATGGAGAAGGTCTACAAGAAAATCACCCTGGTGGGTTCCAGCGAGGAGGGCCTCGAGGCCGCCATCCGGGCCGCGGTGGCCCGGGCGCAGCAGACCCTGCGCCACGTGGAGTGGTTTGAGGTGAAGGAGATCCGGGGAAGCGTGGGGCCTCAGGGGGTGCAGAGCTTCCAGGTGGTCCTGGAGGTGGGCTTCCGGCTGGAAGAGGAGGCCTGAACACCCTTTACATCACCTCGCTCAAAAGGTATGATAGGAGTAAAGGGGGTGATGGTATGAGCGCCACTGGCCTAGAGGTCTTTGACCGGACCCTCCACAAGACCCATACCTAGCTCAAGGAGATCATGGAGGCCCTGGGCACCGAGGACCGCCACCGGGCCTACATGGCCCTGAGGGCTGTGCTCCACGCCCTGAGGGACCGCCTCCCCGTGGAGGAGGTGGCCCAGCTCCCCCTGCTGGTCCGGGGCATCTACTACGAGGGCTGGGACCCCACGGGCAAGCCCCTGAAGGAGCGGCACAAGGAGGAGTTCCTGGCCCATGTGGCCCGGGAGCTCAAGACCCCCTCGGGCCCCGCCGTGGACCCCGAGGCGGCCGCGCGGGCGGTCTTCGGCGTGATGGCCAAGAAGGTCTCTGAAGGCGAGCTTCAGGACATCCTGGGCCTTCTCCCCAAGGAGCTCAGGGAGCTCTGGCCACAAGGCTAAACCCCTTGCGAGGACCGCTTCAGTCCAGAACGAAGCGGTCCTCGCTTTCGTGCAAGCGCACCCGGTGGACGATGCGCTGGTCCCCCCCGTCCCCCTCGGTCATGGCCACCACGGTCACGTAGGGGCGCAAGGGGCTTCTAAGGACCTTCTTGGTGAGGGTCTCCTCCACCTGGAAGATGCCGGCGGAGTTGTTCATGGTGACCTGGATCTCCACCGGGACCTTCTCCCCCTTCAGGATGCGCACCTCGTCCACGGCCAGGGCGCTGATGGAGTGGATGTCTATGCTCCCTAGGGCGAAGGCCTTCCGCCCCCGGCCCTTGGTGATGTCGGTGCCGTCGGCCACGGCGGTGATGCCCGCCTCGAGGGTCAGGGGCTCGGGGTTCAGGTCGTGGCTGTAGATGCCGTGGAGGATCAGGGCCCGGAGGGCGGTGCGCTGCTCGGGGTCGGGGTAGATCTTCTCCAGGATGCGGTTGAGGATGGGCAGGGCCAGGGTCACCCCAAAGGCCTCGTGGTGGTCCCGGTGCACCTGGTTGCCCAGGTCGTGGAGCATGGTGGAAAGGAGGACCACCACGTAGGCGTCCTCCAGCTCCCCCGCCCCGGACTCCAGGGTGTCCAGCCTCACCCCCGCCTCGGAAAGGAGGCGCAAAATGGCCACGCTGGCCGCCCCCGTGAGCAGGGCGTGGACCCGGCCGTGGTCGTTGTAGCCCAGCTTGCGCATGGTGAGGTAGTTGGCCATGTTCCACCCGGAGCGGGCCTCGGGGTCTTGGATAAGGAGCTCGTAGGCCTTGAGGGCCTTGGGGAAGGCCTTCAGGTGCTCGCGGATGGCCTGGTCCGCCTCGGCGTAGAGCTTGGCCTTGGGACTGGCTACGTGGACCACGCGCTCTTCCGTCATGCGCCCTCCACCCTACACCATCCTCCCCAGGCCCAGGGTAAGGAAGGCCTCACTCCCCCTTGAAGTTGGGCGGGCGCTTTTCCAAAAAGGCCCGCACCCCCTCCTTCATGTCCTCGGTGGCGGCGGCGTAGCCGAAGAGGTCGGCCTCAATCTCCAAGGCCTCGGCCAGGTCCAGCCCCTCCCCCCGCACCACGCTCTCCTTGGCCAGGGCTAGGGCGATGGGGGCGTTTTTCAGGATCTTCTCCGCCAGCTTCCTGGCCTCCTCCAGGGCGTCCTCCCCCACCCGGTTCACCAGGCCCATGGCGAGGGCCTCCTCGGCGGTCACGTGCCGCCCGGTGAAGATGAGGTCCAAAGCCCGCCCCCGGCCGATGAGGCGGGGCAGGCGCTGCGTCCCCCCGAAGCCGGGGATGAGGCCCAGCCCCACCTCGGGGAGGCCCAGGCGGGCCCCCTTGGCGGCCACCCGCAGGTCGCAGGCCAAGGCCAGCTCCAGCCCCCCGCCCAGGGCATAGCCGTTGATGGCGGCGATGGTGGGGATGGGCAAGGCGGCGATCTCGGCGAAGACCTGCTGGCCCAAGAGGGCGTACTCCCGGGCCATGAAGGGGTCCTTGAGGGTGGCGATCTCCTTGAGGTCCGCCCCGGCGGCGAAGGCCTTCCCCTCCCCGGTGAAGATGGCCACCCGGGCCTCGGGGTCCTGGGCGATGACCTCGGCCACCTCGGCGAGCTCCCGGAGGAGGTCCTGGGAGAGGGCGTTTAGGGCCTCGGGCCGCCTCAGGGTGACCAGGGCGATGCCCTCCTCCACCTCGTAGGTGAGGTGCGCAAACTCGGGGATCTCCAGGATGAACTCGTGCCCGTGCTCTTCTGCCACTTCACACCTCCAAAAGGGCCTCGAGGGCCACCTCCACCATACGCCAAACCCCCTCCTTCAGGACCTCCTCCGGGGCAAGCTCAGGGTCGCCGATCCGGTTGGATACGGCCAGGATGGCCCCGGCCCGCACGCCCCGCATCTTTCCGATCAGGAAGAGGGCGCTGGCCTCCATCTCAAAAGCCAAGACCCCAAACCGGCTCCAGGCCCTGGCCCCCTCAGGGGTGGTGGCGTAGAAGGCGTCCTCGGTGGCGATGAGGCCCACGTGGTGGGGATAGCCCAGGGCCTCCGCCTTGTTCCACAGGGCCCGGAAGAGCTCGGCGTCCGGCACGGGGGCGTAGGGGCGGCCTTCCAGGTACTGCCGGGTGGCCCCGTCCAGGGGCACGGCCCCCTGGGCGACGACCAGGTCCCCAGGGGCCAAGGCCTCGTCCACGGCCCCGCAGGTGCCCACCCTTAGGAGGACCCGGGCCCCGAGCCCAATGAGCTCCTCGGCCACGATGCTGGCCGAAGGGGCCCCCATCCCCGTGGTCTGCACGGAAACGAGCACGCCCTTGTAGCGGCCGGTATAGCCCAGGAGGCCCCGGTGGCTGGTGTAGAGGACGGGGTCCTGGAGGAAGGTCCTGGCGATCCACTCCGCCCGGCCCGGGTCCCCGGGCAGCAGGACCCTCTCGGCCACCTCCCCTGGCCTCCCCCGCACGTGGATGGGACTCATACCGCCTAAGGATACTACAGGCGCAGGGTGGGAAGCCCTTCCACCAGGGCCTCGTCGTGGGTGGCCAGGACCAGGGCCGCCCCCACCTCCCGGGCAAGCTCCAGGAGGAGGCCCAGGACCTCCCGGGCCTGGCGACGGTCCAGGCTGGCCGTGGGCTCGTCGGCGAGGAGGAGGCGGGGCCTCAGGTAGAGGGCCCGGGCCACGGCCACCCGCTGGCGCTCCCCGCCGGAAAGCCTCTGGGGTAGGAAGTGGGCCCTATGGGCTATGCCCAGGCGGTCCAGAAGGCCGAAGGCCCGGATCCGGTCCACCCGGCCCGCCAGGTACCCGGGGGCCAGGACGTTTTCCAGGGCGGTGAGCTCGGGGAAGAGGAAGTGGTGCTGGAAGACGAGGCCCAAAAACCTAAGCCGCTTCCTGGCCAGAACCCCTTCGGGCAGGCCCCGGATGGCCTCCCCTTCCCAAAAGACCTCCCCCTCCTGCAAAGGGAGAAGCCCCGCCAGGAGGTGGAGGAGGGTGGTCTTGCCGCTTCCCGAGGGCCCAAGAAGGGCAAGGGCCTCCCCGGGCCTAAGGGCGAAGGAGACTCCCTGGAAAAGGGGAGTGTTCCCGTAGGCGAAGCCCAGCTGGCGCGCCTCCAAGACGGGGCTCACCCCCCCATCCTCTAGGCAAAAGATGAAGCTTCGGTTAGAGTATGCCCCGATGCCCAGTCCCCTGTTCCACGGCCTAACCCCGGAGGAGGAAACCCTGGCCCGCTCCTACTTCCTGCGCCAGGCCTACCCCAAGGGCAAGGCGGTCTTCCACCAGGGGGACCTCGGGCAGGCCCTCTACCTGGTGGAACGGGGCCAGGTGCGCCTCTTTCGCACCCACCTGGGAGGGCAGGAGAAGACCCTGGGCTACGTGGGCCCCGGGGAGGTCTTCGGGGAGATGAGCCTCTTAGACGGCGGCGAGCGGAGCGCCAGCGCCGTGGCGGAGGAGGAGAGCCAGCTTCTCGCCCTCCACCGGGAAGCCTACTTCGCCCTCATCCGCCGCCTCCCCCTCGTCGCCCACAACCTGGCCCGCCTCCTGGCCCACCGCCTGCGGGAGGCGGATCTGGAGCTGGACCTCATGGCCTTTGAGGAGGCGAAAAGCCGGGTGGCCTACGCCCTCCTCAAGCTCCTCCGCCAGGGAAAAGGCCCCAGGATCCGGGTGCGGCAGCAGGAGCTGGCGGCCCTGGCGGGGGCCAGCCGGGAGACGGTCACCCGGGTCCTCCAGGAACTCAAGGCCCAAGGGGCGGTGCGGCTCGCCCCCGGGGAGGTGGAGGTGCTGAGCCCAGGCCTTCTGGAGGAGGTGGCCTTCGGGCTTGTGTAAGGAGGAAGCGTGCGCCTCAGGGTGGACCCTCTGCCCACGGAAGACTTGGTGTACCCGGACGTGGTCCTGGTGGTGGACGTGATCCGGGCCACCACCACGGCGGCGGCCCTCCTGGAGGCGGGGGCCGAGGCCCTGTACCTCACGGCGGGCCTCGAGGCCGCCAAGGCCTTCAAGGACGAGGACGTGGTCCTCTCCGGGGAGGTGGGGGGACTGAAGCCCCCCGGGTTTGACCTGGGGAACTCCCCCAGGGAGGCCCTCGAGGCCCCCGTGGGCGGCAGGATCGTGGTCATGAGCACCACCAACGGCACCAAAGCGGCCCACGCCGCCGCCAAAACGGCCAAGCACGTCCTCCTGGCCTCCCTCTACAACGCCCACACCGCCGCCCGGCTGGCCCGGGAGCTGGCCACGGAGGAGGTGGCCATCCTCTGCGCCGGCAAGGAGGGGCGGGTGGGCCTGGACGATCTCTACACCGCCGGGGTGCTGGCGGAGTACCTGGGCCTCATGGGGGAGGTGGAGCCGGAGGACGGGGCCAGGATCGCCCTCGCCGTGAAGCGGGCCTACCAGGACCCCCTGGAGGCCCTAAGCCTCTCGGCGGCCGCCCAGGCCCTAAAGGCCGTGGGCCTGGAAGGGGACGTGCCCTTCGCGGCCCAGGTGGCCAGGAGCCCCGTGGTCCCCATCCTGGTGGGGCGGGTGGGGGAGGCCCTCATCTTCAAGCGGGCGAGGCCGCCAGAAGCTCGTAAAAGCGGCGAATAGCGGCCACCCCCTTCTCCAGGTTGACCAGGTCCAGCTTCTCGTTGGGGGCGTGGAGGTTGTCGTCGGGAAGGCCCAGGCCCAGGAGGACGATGGGGGCGGAAAGGGCCTCCTTCAGCTCCGCCACCACGGGGATCGTCCCCCCCTCCCGGGCGTAGACGGGAGGCCGGCCCCAGACCTCCTCGAGGGCCCGGGCCATGAGGCGCATGGGGGGGCTGAAGGGGTCGGTGAGGACCGGCTTCCCCCCGTGGAGCCTTTGGACCTCGAGGCGGTAGCCCGGGGGCAGGAGGGCCCGGAGATAGGCCTCGGTGAGCGCCGCCACCTCCTCGGGGTCCTGGTCGGGCACCAGGCGCATGGAGAGCTTCATCCCCGCCTCCTTGGGGATCACCGTCTTGGAGCCCTCCCCCTGGTAGCCGCCCCATACGCCGTTGGGGTCCAGGGTGGGCCGGGCCCAGAGCCTTTCCAGGGGGCCGTACCCCTCCTCCCCGGGGAGGTGGTCCACCCCGAGCTCCGCCTTCAGGGCCTCCTCGTCCAGGGCGGGCCAGAGGGCCCTCTCCTCCTCGGAAAGGGGCTGGACCTTCTCGTAGAAGCCGGGGATGAGGACCCTGCCCCTTTCGTCCTTGAGACGGGCCAAAAGCCAGCCCAGGGCCTGGATGGGGTTGGGGGCCACCCCGCCAAAGGCCCCGGAGTGGAGGTCCCGCCGGGCCCCCTTTAGGCGCACCTCCAGGTAGCAAAGCCCCCGGAGGCCGTAGGTGAGGGTGGGCACCCCGGGGGCGAACATGGCCCCGTCGGAGATGAGGACCAGGTCCGCCCTAAGCCGCTCCCGGTTTTCCCGCACGAAGGGGAGGAGGTTTGGGCTTCCGATCTCCTCCTCCCCCTCCACCAGAAACTTCACGTTGACGGGGACCTCGAGGCCCTCCAGCGCCGCCACGTGGGCGAAGAGCTGGCCCTTGTCGTCCGAGGCCCCGCGGGCGTAAAGCCGCCCCTCCCGCACCGTGGGGGAAAAGGGCGGGCTTTCCCAGAGCTCCAGGGGGTCTGGGGGCTGGACGTCGTAGTGGCCGTAGACCAAAACGGTGGGGGCCCCCTCCTTCACCAGGCGCTCGGCGTAGAGGATGGGGTGGAGGGGGGTTTCGTGGAGCTCGGTGCGGAAGCCCAGGGCCTTGAGCCTCTCCTCAAGCCACAAGGCCGCCCGGCGCACGTCCTCCTTGCGGGCGGGGTCGGTGGAGACGGAGGGGATGGAAAGCCATTCCAGTAAGGGTTCCAGCGCCTTCACGCCCCCATACTACCCGAGGAGAGGGCCTTGCCCTCCTCCAGGAGGAGGAGCTTGAGCCTGGCCACCTCGGCCTCAAAGCGGGCCTGGAGGGCCTCCAGCTCCGCCCGGAGGCGCATGATCTCCTCCACCCCCGCCAGGTTCACCCCCAGCTCCTGCGTCAGGCGGCGGATCTCCCGCAGCTTCTCAATGTCCCGCTCGGAGTAAAGCCTCGTCTTCCCCCCAGACCGCTTGGGCTTGATGAGCCCCTTCCGCTCGTAAAGCCTCAGGGTCTGCGGGTGCATCTCCACCAGCTCCGCCGCCACGCTGATGATGTAGAGGGGGCGGTCCTTGGGGGAGGGCTTTTCGGTCTCCCCGGGAGCGGGGAGGGCCTTGCGCTCAAGCTCCCTGAAGCGCTCCCCCAGCTCCGCCTTGAGCCTTTGCACCTCGGCCTCAAAGCGGGCCTGGAGGGCCTCCAGCTCCGCCCGGAGGCGCATGATCTCCTCCACCCCCGCCAGGTTCACCCCCAGCTCCTGCGTCAGGCGGCGGATCTCCCGCAGCTTCTCAATGTCCCGCTCGGAGTAAAGCCTCGTCTTCCCCCCAGACCGCTTGGGCTTGATGAGCCCCTTCCGCTCGTAAAGCCTCAGGGTCTGCGGGTGCATCTCCACCAGCTCCGCCGCCACGCTGATGATGTACACGGGACGATCCTTGTCCATGGCCCTTAGCCCCTCCCGCTAAAGCCTCCTAACCTTTTTCATTATACAGGCCCTGTGTAGCCCAGGCGCAAAGAAGCCCTCCGGGCCGCCGCCACCACCCGGGGGGCCAGGCGGTGGGCCTCCTCCAGGGAGAGGCGGCTTGCGGGGGCGGAGAGGGAGAGGGCCGCCACCACCTCCCCCCCGGGGCCAAAGACGGGGGCGGCCACGCACCGCACCCCGAGCTCCTTCTCCTCGTTGTCCAGGGCGTAGCCCTGGGCCCGGACCCGCTCCAGCTCCGCCAGGAGGGCCTCCCGGCGGGTGAGGGTGTGGGGGGTGTAGGCCTCCAGGGAAAGCCCCTCGGGCACCCCCCGGTAGGCCAAGAGCACCTTCCCCACCCCCGTGGCGTGCAGGGGGGCCCGGGAGCCGGGGGCGGTGAAGAGGCGGACCAGCTTCTTCCCCTCCACCTGGTCCAGGTAGAGGGCCTCGAGGCCCGCCATCACCGCCAGGTTCACGCTCTCCCCCAGCTCCTCGGCCAGGGCCTCCATCTCGGGGCGGGCCGCCTGGAGGAGGTTCTGCCTGGGGTAGGCCTGCCCCACGGCGAAGGCCCGGGGGCCCACCCGGTAGACCCCGCCCCCCTCCTCCACGAACCCCTTTAGGGCCAGGGTCTGGAGGAGGCGGTAGAGGGTGCTCTTGGAAAGCCCCGTGGCCGCCGCCAAGGGCCCGAGCCCCGCCTCGCCCAGGGCGGAGAGGGCCTCGAGGACCCTAAGCCCCTTCTCCAGGGTCTTCACCCCCTCGGCGCCCTTTTCCCTGGGCCTTGGCATGCCCCAAGGGTAGCACGGCCAGGCCTGTTTTTCAATATTTGAAAAATCATTCTACTTCTTGACAAACCCCGCCCCCTTCCCTTAGGCTCAGGCCACCATGAAGGGCGTGGAGATCCTCAAGGACCATCCCCTCCTGGGGGAAGTGCTCACGGAAGAGGCCCTCCGGTTCGTGGTGGCCCTGCAGCGGGAGTTCAACCCCGTGCGCAAGGCCCTCCTGGAGCGGCGTAAAACCCTCTGGGAGCGGTACAAGGCGGGAGAGAAGCCGGACTTTCTAGAGGAGACCGCCTTCGTGCGCGGGGGAAGCTGGCGGGTGGCCGAGGCCCCGGCGGACCTCCAGGACCGCCGGGTGGAGATCACCGGCCCCGTGGACCGGAAGATGATCGTGAACGCCTTAAACTCCGGGGCCAAGGTCTTCATGGCCGACTTTGAGGACGCCCTCTCCCCCACCTGGGACAACGTGATCCGGGGCCAGAAGAACCTCTATGATGCCGTGCGCCGCCAGATAGACTTCGTCTCCCCGGAGGGCAAGGAGTACCGCCTGAAGGAGAAGGTGGCCACCCTGGTGGTGCGCCCCCGGGGCTGGCACCTCCACGAAAAGCACGTCCTGGTGGACGGGGAGCCCATCTCGGCGAGCCTCTTTGACTTCGGCCTCTACTTCTTCCACAACGCCCACGAGCTCCTCAAGCGGGGAAGCGGCCCCTACTTCTACCTGCCCAAGCTGGAAAGCCACCTCGAGGCCCGGCTTTGGAACCAGGTTTTCAACTTCGCCCAGGACTACCTGGGCCTCCCCCGGGGCACCATCCGGGCCACGGTGCTCATTGAGACCATCCTGGCGGCCTTGGAGATGGAGGAGATCCTCTACGAGCTCAAGGAGCACGCCGCCGGGCTCAACGCCGGGAGGTGGGACTACATCTTCAGCTGCATCAAGAAGTTCGCCACCACCGCCCCCATCTTCCCCGACCGGGCCCAGGTCACCATGACCGTCCCCTTCATGAAGGCCTACACCGAGCTTCTGGTGAAAAGCTGCCACATCCACGAGGCCCACGCCATCGGGGGCATGGCCGCCTTCATCCCCAGCCGCAAGGACCCCGAGGTGAACGAACGCGCCTTCCAGCAGGTCCGGGCCGACAAGGAGCGGGAAGCTTCCCAGGGGTTTGACGGCACCTGGGTGGCCCACCCCGACCTGGTGCCCGTGGCCATGGAGGTCTTTGACCGCTACCTGGGGGATAAGCCCCACCAGAAACACGTGAAGCGGGAGGACGTGCAGGTCAGCGCCGAGGACCTCCTCAACTTTGAGGTGCCCGGAGGCAAGGTCACGGAGGCGGGCCTCAGGAACAACATCTCCGTGGCCCTCCAGTACCTGAACCAGTGGCTTCTCGGCAACGGGGCCGCCGCCATCTTCAACCTCATGGAGGACGCCGCCACGGCGGAGATCAGCCGGGCCCAGCTCTGGCAGTGGGTGCACCGGAAGGCCAGGCTGGAGGACGGCCGCACCGTCACCCCGGAGCTTTACCAGCAGATCAAGGAGGAGGAGCTCGCCAAGCTGGGAGGCCGGGAGAAGGAGCGCTACCGGGAGGCGGAGGAGATCCTGGACCGGCTGGTCCTCTCCGAGGAGTTCGTGGAGTTCCTGACCCTGGTGGCCTACGAGTACATTGATTGAGGTCCAAGGTCAAGGGGCAAGGGCCTAGGGCCGGGGACTCCAGAGAACCCCTTGACCCCAGGCCCTTCGCCCTTGACCCTAGACCCATGCGCCTGCGCTTTCGGGAAAACGGGCCCTACGTGCTGGACCTACCGGAGGGGACCCCCTTCCGGTGGAAGGGAGAGGAGATGCGCCTGGAAAGGGCCAAGCTGGCCCTGTGCCGCTGCGGGGGCTCTAGGAAGAAGCCCTTCTGCGACGGGAGCCACAAGGAGCTGGGCTTCCAGGGGGAGGCGGGGCACCTGGAGGTGGAGCCTCAGTAGAGGAACTCCCGGATGTCGTACCGGGCCGCCTTTAGCCCCATCCTGCGGATAGCTTCCGCCCATAGGGCAAGCTCCGCCTCCACGTGGGGTAGGGGCTCCAGCCCCAAGGCGGCGTAGGGGGTGCCGGGGGTCTCCTGGAAGGGGGAGAGGTAGACGATGTCCCCCCTGTCCAGGGGGAGTTCGGAAAGAAGCCTAAGGCTATCCTCCCGGTGGGCCTTTGCATAGCTCCTCCCCCCCGCCCCCACCATGAGGATCACCCCCAGGGAAAGCCCCGCCCGCTTCAGAACCCCCACCAGGGAGATGGCCTCCTTGGGGTGGCCCGGCTTGTGGAGGAGGGCGAGAAGGGAGGGGTGCCCCGTTTCCAAGCCCACGTAGACCCTTTTAAGGCCCAAGGCGGCGAGCCTTTCCCACCAGGGGGCCTCCTTCTTGACCCCGGTAAAGAGGTCCAAAAACCCCAAGATGGGCTCCCCGGGAAACCGCCTTCCCACCTCCTCAAGAAGGGGCAGGAGGGGCTCTTGGAGGGCCAGGGCGTTCCCGTCCCCCAGGAAGACCCCCCGCCTGAGAAGCCGCCCCCGGCCCAGGAGGTCCAAGACGGCCTCCACGTGCTCCCGGAACTCCGCCCCATTCCGCTTCCTGAAGGGGCGGTCCTGGTAGAAGGCGCAGAAGGCGCAGCGGTTCCAGGTGCACCCCGTGGTGGCCTGGAGGACCACGGAGAGGTAGGCGTCCGGGGGGAGGATGCTCACGGGCCAGAGGTAGGCCCTCCGGTAGGGGGTGGGGTCCAAGAGGGCCTCGGGGGTCCAGCGGAGGACCTCCCGCCGCCGCGCTTCGTCCCGAAGGTGGCGTCGGGCCAGGTCCAGGACCTCTTCGTAAACGGCCAGGGCCTCCTCCTGGGAAAGCCGCCGCCTCCTCCTTTCCCCTTCCCGAAAGCGGAGGTGGAGGCTCCCGTCCAGGGCCCTTTTATAGGTGCGGCCCTGGCGGAAGTAGTGGTAGGGCCGCCCCTCCCGGTCAAAGGAGAGGACCCTGTCCCCCAAGGAGAGCGTGGTGGCCTCGAGGCGGAGAAGCTCCACAGGGCTAGAATAAGCCCCGTGGCCGTGGCCGCCCTCAAGGGCCTCCTCCCCGAAGAAGGCTTCGCCCGCCTCACCCCCTTAGGGGGGTTTGAGGCCCGGGTCTACACGGACGGGGAAAGGGTCTACAAGGTCTACCGGCGGGAAGAGGCCCACCTGGCGGCCCTCGAGGCCCGGCGCATGGCCCGGGCGGGGCTTGGGGACCTGGTCCTGGGGGTGGTGGAGGTGGAGGGGCAGGGGGTCCTGGTCACCCGGCGCTTCCCGGGGAGGCCCTTCTCCCCTGAAGCCTTCACGGGGAAGACCCTCGCCGCCCTCTCCCACCTCTTCCTCTCCCTCCACCGCCTGCCCGAGCCCGGGGTGGTGACCCGGGAGGAGCTTTTAGAGAGGCTGGAGCGCTTCACCGAAAGCCTCCACCCCGTCCCCGAGGCCCTGGGCCTCCTCCAGGCCCTGAAGCGGGAGGTGGACCTGGCCGCCGGGGTGGAGCGCCGCTTCTGCCACCGGGACGCCTGGGCGGGGAACCTCCTCCTCAAGGAGCCGGGGGCGGCGGGCCTCGAGGTCCTCCTGGTGGACTGGGTGCGCTCCGGGGGGGACGACCCGGCCCGGGACTTGGCCCTCCTCAAGACGGGAAGCCTGGACCTCCTGGGGGAGGAAAGGGCCCGGGAGGTCCTATTCCGCCTAGCCCGCCTCTATCCCCAGGAGGTGCGGGAGCGCCTGGGCTTCTACGTCCCCCTCACCTACCTCCACGACCTCCACTGGTTCAGGAGCAAGAAGCCCGAGGCGTTCCCCGAGGCCCTCGAGGAAAAGCTCCCCAAGGCCCTGGCCTTCTTCCAAGACTGCTTTCCCCGGAAGGGGAAGGCGTGTTAGGCTTCGTGGGATGAGGATCACCCTGGTGGACCACCCCCTGGTCCAGCACAAGCTGGCCCACCTCCGGGACAGGCGCACGGGCCCCAAGGACTTCCGGGAGCTGGCCGAGGAGCTTTCCCTCCTCATGGCCTACGAGGCCATGCGGGACCTGGAGCTCACCGAGACCACCGTGGAAACCCCCGTGGCCCCCGCCCGGGTCAAGGTCCTTTCCGGCAAGAAGCTGGCCCTGGTGGCCATCCTGCGGGCCGGCCTGGTCATGGTGGAGGGCATCCTGAAGCTGGTCCCCCACGCCCGGGTGGGGCACATCGGCCTCTACCGGGACCCCGAGTCCCTAAAGCCTGTCCAGTACTACGCCAAACTCCCCCCCGACATCGCCGAGAGGCGGGTCTTCCTCCTGGACCCCATGCTGGCCACCGGGGGTAGCGCCAGCCACGCCCTCTCCCTCCTTAAGGAAAGGGGGGCCACGGGCATCAAGCTCATGTGCGTCATCGCCGCCCCGGAAGGCCTGGAGCGCATCGCCCGGGACCACCCCGACACCGAGGTGGTGGTGGCGGCCATAGACGAGCGCCTGAACGAGCACGGCTACATCGTCCCCGGCCTGGGGGACGCCGGGGACCGCATCTACGGCACCAAATGAGCGAAATCCTAAAGCGCATAGGGGTAGCGGAGCCCACGGGATCGGGCTGGCTCACCGTGGTCTTCGTCTTCACCCTGGCCCTCTTCTTCACCTGGCGCTTCATCCCCCACGTGCGCCGCTTCGCCCTCAAGGCGGGCTGGGCGGACCTGCCCAACGAAAGGCGCCTGAACCGCGAACCCCTCCCCAACGCCGGGGGGCTCGCCCTGTACGCCGGCGTGGTCCTGGCCCTGGTGGCGGCGGCCTTCCTCCGGCCCATCCTGGTGGAGGGGGTCCTCATCCAGGTCCTGGCCATCCTCCTGGGGGGGGCCTGGCTGGTGCTGGTGGGCTTCATAGACGACCAGTTCGGCCTTCCTCCCCTCTTCCGCCTCTTCGTGCAGAGCCTGGCCGCCCTCCTTCTCATGGCGGTGGGCATCCGCTTTGAGGCCGCCTTCGGCACGCCCTTAGACCCCGCTTTGGGCCTCTTCCTCACCTGGCTCTGGGTGGTGGGCCTCACCAACGCCCTGAACCTCATGGACGGGCTGGACGGCCTGGCGGGGGGCGTGGCCTACATTAGCGCCATGAGCCTCCTCTTCGTCTCCGCCCAGTTCCCCTTCTGGGCAGCGGGGACCCTGGTCTTAGCCGCCCTGGCGGGGGCCGCCTTGGGCTTCCTCCGGCACAACCTCCACCCCAGCCGCATCATCCTGGGGGACGCCGGGGCCTACTTCCTGGGCTACACCTTGAGCGCCACCGCCCTCCTTGGCAACCTGAAGCTCACCACCTTCCTGGGCCTCCTCCCCCCCGCCCTCTTCCTCCTCCTCCCCATCCTGGACACCACCCAGGTGGTGGTGCGAAGGCTCCTAAGGGGCCAGAACCCCCTCTCCACCCCCGGCAAGGACCACATCCACCACCGCCTCCTGGCACGGGGCCTTTCCCAGAGGCGGGTGGCCTTCCTCCTCTGGGGGTTGGCCCTGCTCTTCAACCTCTTGGCCATGGCCTACCTGGGGATGCCCTGGGAGGCCATCCTGGCCAGCTTCCTGGCCACCACCTTGGGGCTCGGCTGGGTCACCTACCGCAGGCTCAGGGCCCTCCTCAGGGAAGTAGAATGAGGGCCGTGGTCAAGCGGAGGCCCTTCACCGCCGAGGAGTACCACCGCCTCCTCGAGGCCGGCATACTGCGGGAGGACGACCGGGTGGAACTCATCGAGGGGGAGATTCTGGAGATGAGCCCCATCGGTAGCCGACATGCCGCCGCCGTGAAGCGGCTAAACCACCTCTTTCACGAGTTGCTAGGGGACAGGTGCCTCCTTGGGGTCCAGGACCCCATCCGC
>Ga0197143_1002360_pt1 | contig 14022 bp, 17 predicted proteins | sample GBS70_MetaG_FD_148603 | JGI IMG/M metagenome (GOLD analysis project Ga0197143, IMG submission 148603) | Sediment microbial communities from Great Boiling Springs, Gerlach, Nevada, United States - GBS 70_MetaG | ecosystem: Environmental > Aquatic > Thermal springs > Hot (42-90C) > Sediment...
TCTTTACATCCTTCTTTGCATGCTCTTTAACGAATAAGAACTCTTTTAGATGATAATTCTCTCTAAGCATTACTCTATTTAAGCATCTAGCCTTCTTATAGTACTTGTTATCGAAGCTCCTAACCTCTCCAGCAAAGACAAAACCAATTATATGCCTTATAGGGTACTCATACATCTCAACCCTCCTAACCTCCCCATCATAAACTATATCTAAGCCTATATCCTCTAGTAGTTTTATATTTAGGAATGCTGCATCATTCCTAACCTTCTCCTTCTCCTCTTCACTAACCTTATTCTGCTTCACATACTCCAATAACCATGATGGCTTCCTTAACGAGCCTATCTCTTGGCATGGGAATAGCATATCTAAATGCTTACCATACATGGAAATAAACCTTCCTCTATCTAATATAGATAGGGCTCGTTCTCTAAATTCCATATCCAAGTGTATTATTATACATGCTATATTCACTAATGCCATGTATGTTACTACAAGTCTCATACCTTATCACTATCCCTATGAACGATTTACCCAAAGAATTTCTCTACTGCACTTTTATAAAGATAGATAGTGTATGAAGCTACTACCATTTCTGAGGTTTACAGGTATGTTAGTCTTGATACCCATGGATGCAAGAGAGTATATTATATTCTCAGTATCATAAAGTTATTCCTGCTTCTTCAAGCATCTGATAGGTATCTAATAACCTTCTGGAATCATTGGTAGAGCATATGGTTATGCTTAATGGTATAGTATTCAACTACTGTATGTACCTTATGCTTGAAACAATCGTAACCTACGCTATTCCTTTTTAGCCTCTACTATAGTACTATCTACAGATATCTTGCTAGTGGCAGTAATAATTTATAGATGCTAATACTTTAAGTATCAATCCCATACACCTTCCTCTTGCCATCTCTTAAGCCTCTTCCAGCATGTATGAGTATAATCTGCTCTAGGCCTACCAACCTTAGGAGGCAGTAATTGCGTGATGATCTCCACTAAGCTCATGGAACTTCATAAGAAGATGTACTCTAAACAAGAGATGAGTCCGTAAATAAGAGTTAAGAAGGATAAGAGTTATAATGTATGTTATTATTTAGTATTGATCATCATACTATTTACACTCAAGATCATTAGATTATACTTCCTTGCTTCATCTTTAATAATCTTGTTATCTTACCTAATAGGCTTAACTTCTTAATAGCAAATCTATATGGTAAGAACTCTAAACTATTACTTACGGTTAACGCTATATTCTTAGCATCAATCTTATTCAATATGAAGTTTAATGCACTTGCAGTACTTCTTACATCCTCTAACTTTGTGTTCATGGAATCAATTATGCCTATAATAAGATCCTTATCTATGCTGTGATCTATTATAGATGTTATCTTAGTACTTGTGACATCTATGCCTATACCATCAACCTTTATATCCAATAGTTTATCAAATATGCTAGATACATTACCAAAGTATAGGTACAGGTACACCTTACTCTTAACATTACTCTTAACCTTCTCTACTGCTTGCTTTACAATGCTAATATCAACATTAATACCATTACTTACATTGTATGCTATAGCTGGAGCATTAATGTGTATTATATCAACACCATTATCAGCAAGCGTCCTTGCTTCAGCATTTAGCATATCTGCTACTGCTAGAATATAATCCTCATAACTCTTATAGTATCTATTCTCATTCATATATGAGAATGTGTAAGGGTCTGGTATACATACAACCTTCTTGTACTTTACAGCATTCTTTCTATTTTTGTTATTGTTATTAACACTAGGCTCATCTATTAGATCTAATGCTAGGTGCTTTACTACTATATCACCATAACCCCTTAATTCATCCTTAATTACTAACCTTCTATAGAATGTATTGGTCTCAAAGAACCTGTTCAATGCCCCTAACTCTATACCATTAACCCTTGAGAATGGTCTAAATATATCATCCCAATCAAGCATAGGATCTGCTATGTAACTCAAGCCTAAGCGCTTCTGAATATTTATCCATGACCTCTTGCCCCTTATGAACAACTCTCTTAACTTTGGGTCATCAACAGCAAGCCTTCTAGTAGCATTTATCAACGTACTTGATCTAGGATATATGCCTGTAGCATAGTTGAATATCATAATGCCTTTTCTTCTGTTATTGAGATAACTATCTATAATGCTTGTAACACCATTCTTAGAATTTGCATTAGACCTTCCTTCTTTATTACTATTATTCTTATCATCATCCTTGCTATACCTCATTCCTACCTCTAATCTTTTAACCATATTAAATTACCTCTTTGCTTACTCGTTTAATTATCTCAACACCGTCATTGAAGCTGTTTGGTGAGGTGATCATTACTTCTCCACATATAATGTATGCCTGTTTTATAAACTCTTCTATATTATTCTCATAATTACTCCAGTCTAGGTTAATATTCTTTGCAGATGCCTTATTCTTGCTAGATGGTATCATTATACATGGTATAATACACTTATTATTAGACTTTACTATATCCGCAAGTGCTGCTATATGCTCTATGCTTGTTATACTCTGGGTTATGAAGCCATAAGGCTCTGAACTCATCTTCCTTAGCAACTCATGCTCACTTGCATTCTCTGCTATAGATAAAAATAGCTTTATATGATCAGCAAAGCCATACTCGTTAAGCATCTTAACTACACTGCTAGCAGTAAGACCAGAATCTATGCTCTTATGCCTAGGCTCATCACCTTTCACTATAAGCAGACCATCTATCCTTGCTAGTATAGCATCAGTAACCAGTTGCATTATAGCATTCATATTCCTATCCCTGATCCTTATGCTGCATCTTGTCCTCTGATTATAGTTACTTACTATACTACTTGCTATACTTACACTTGATAACCTTGCTATACCTAGTACTGAATCTGTTACGTGTATTGAGTATACCAAGCCTTTAAGCATCTCTATCCTAGAGTAGAACTTTTCAAGCTCGCTCCTTAATGCATAGATGTTAAACTTATCAGTAGTATTATCTATTATCTTTGGTGGATTAACTTCATATGATATTCTCATGCTAGAAGTGATTACTACCAGAAATATATAATATTATTACAAATAGATTATCTGTAGGTTCTCTTAATTTATTTATCTTCCATAGCCTCTTCCTGCTCTTCTTCCTTATCATGCTTTAACCAATGCTCATGACAACCAATGATATAATGTTTTGTGCAACCACATATAGGGCATCTCTTTACCATATACTATATTGGTTTATCTTGCTTATAGGCTTATTCACTGAATTAGCACTATCTCTTACTAATTAATTAAATCTATGCAGATAATGTAGTATATACAAAGTATGATAATAAAGTTATTGATTCACCATCTTAGGATTATTTAAAAAATTTTGGCAAAAAATAGTACTAATACATAAAATTTAAAATATACTTCGTGTATGCTTACTGTAATATGGCTAGGCATGATTGGGATTACGTGCCATTGCCTAAAGAGATGTTAGCAGAACTGGACAAGTATCTTGCATGTGATGAAGCAAGGAGGCTAGGGATAAGGAGTAGAGCAGAACTACTAAGGTTCATAGTAAGGGAGTTCATGAATCAAAGGATACGTATACAAGTTACCCAGATCAATAAGCAAAGGGATCATAATTCAGTTAACTTTTAAAATTCTATGAAAATTTTTATCATTTTTATATATTATTTATATATATTAACCATAAAGTTTAAATATTTTGATCTGTAAGTTTAAATATTTTGACCTAATAAAGAAAATTATGACAAGATATATCAATTTTGAGAATAGAGATCTAGCTATTAGCATTAACATGCCAAAATATTGTACTAGATTTCTTGCATATAGAAATAAGATAAGAGGCATTAGGATGATAATATACGTATGTGTAATTAGAAGTGTGATCTCTGGATATTACTGGGTGATGTTAAGGATGGTACTAATAGAGTGTGCAAATATAAGAAAGAGTATCATGAGCAACTTACCTGATACAATAAATAGGCTTATGAACCTTGGTATAGTTAGGATAGATGATAACGATAAGATAGTATTCACAGATACATACATTGATTATCTTACCTCTATATATCATAGGCTTAAGCATATATATTGCTACGCTAGCATGTATAGTAACTCATATACACTACTAATAGACTGCAATGCTTATGCACTAGCCTCATGGGTTGGCAGCATTAGAGAGAGTGAGTTTATTGAGTTACTTAATGCGATAATATGCATATGGGGTGGGATATTGTATGATGAGTAATTACAAAGAGAGAGAGGATACAAAGATACAGATAGCATACATACTAGGTGTACTTGTAGGCAAAGGACTTGATGATCCAAAGGCTATATGCTCAGTAGTTAGCGAGTGGATAAGGTTGAATGAGCCTAGCATGAATGATAAGGAGATAACAGCAGCACTCACAGATATAGTGTATATACTCAAGAAGATAGAGAAATGGAAGTATTGTTAGGTGATATTATGGTAAAAAGTATTAACGTTCCCCATATTAGGAAATGTAAAGCATGTAATAACATAAAAGAGATATATGCTGGTGATTTATGCAAGAAATGTTACTATAGATTCTATATGAGATGGTGGAGGAGTAAAAATAAAGAAAATTCCATTAATACGCAATAAAGAGCTAATCATAGCATGACATTGGAGACTCTTGCTTCGTACAACTATAAGAAAGAGAAACTGCTAGAAGAGTATAGAAGGTTCAATAGGATACATGCAAAAGATATTGCTGATTTAGCTGAAGAATTAGAGCTGATGGGTTATCCAATAGATAAGATAGCAGATAAGATATTAAGGGATCTATCTGGTGAGATAGCAAAGACTGTAATACTTAAGGCATTACCAGAGAAGTACCTTATGGTAAGAATTAGAGGTAACATGAATGGTAATAATAGTAATGGCAATAATGATTATAATTGCTATAATGAGAATGGTATAGCATATAATAATCATGATAATAGTAATAAGGGTGAGAAAGTTCTACTAACAATAACTGATATGCAGGTTACATGTGAAGACTTGGCATCGATGGTAAAAGATCTAGTAGCAAAGCTAAGGAATAATCCATTGCTAGCAGAGTGTCTGGAAGATGAGCAAGGAGTAAGAGAAGAGTTAGATATTATAATGCATAACTGTAAAGAGATTAGAGCAATAATAGACAATATAAAAGCAAGTAAAGATCAAGATATGAGAGCATACATAAGAGAGTTACAAGAGTTATGCATACACTTGCTCTCTTTAACATACTCATACAGGCATATAGCAAAGATATTTGGGATAAGCGCTAAATGGGTAAGTAAGATAGTTAGAGAGAGGAGCATAGAGAACCTGCCAAGTGTATACATTACTCTTGATAAAGATGTTAAGAAAGGAGAACAGATAGATATATTGCAGTATGCTATTGCTTTATACAAGAAGAAAAATGTTATTGATGAATCCATAGGATAGTGTTGTAACTAGTACACACAAAATAATTAGTAAATAACCAATTTTTATCTTTTATCATAACATACTATGATATTTTCTATAGATATAGGTTTTGAACAAGATTATACTAATATAATTAATAGTAAGAGAGCACTTGACGTAGCAGAAGCATTTGGAATATCGTTGAATAAAAAGTTATTTAAGATAATTAATAATTTAGAGATTGATATAAAGGCTGGAGATATAGTGTATATAACTGGTGAATCTGGGGCTGGTAAATCGTTACTTCTTAAAGCTTTAGTTAAACATATCTTAAGATACAAGAGCATATTTGGAAAGGTAATAGTTGAAAGAGATATCAATATTGATGATGACGAATTACTCATAGATAGCATAGGGCAAGATACTGAGGATGCCATAAGACTGTTAAGCATGGTAGGACTTAACGATGCATATATATTCTTAAGAAGATATAAAGAGTTAAGTGATGGACAAAAGTACAGGTATAGAATAGCAAAGATACTCTCCTCTAACAATGGTAAATGTACATTGGTATTTGATGAGTTCTGCTCACTACTTGATAGAGATACAGCAAAGGTTGTGGCATACTTGCTTGCAAAGATTGCTAGAACAAATAAGTATACGTTATTATTAGCAACCTCGCATGATGATCTAGAGCATGATCTTAAGCCTAATGTTATCATACATAAATCCTATGGTTCAAATATTTCAGTAACATATAATGCTAATAATATTGGTAATAGCAACTATAATGAACATAGATTCAAGTGCTCAATACTAGATAGAGTAAGGATAGAGAAAGGTAGTATAAAGGATTGGCAAGCATTAGAAGAGTTCCATTATAGAAGTGGTAAACCATTTGGTATAAAGCATGTGTTTAAAGCAGTTATGGATCATAACACAATTGTTGGTGTAATAGTATACAGTATACCCCCATTATCGTGTAAGGGTAGGAATATAGCATTGAATAGAGTAGTTAGTGCTAAGGAGGTAAACAAAGATTTCATAACCATAAGTAGGGTTGTAGTACTGCCAAAGTTTAGAGGGATAGGTTTAGCAACGCTCTTAGTTAAGAGTACAATGCCATTAGTAGGTAAGAAGTATGTAGAGAGCATAGCTGTAATGGGTAAATACAATCCTTTCTTCATAAAAGCAGGTATGAGAGAGATAGTGTATGAGCCTGATAGTAAGTATATACTTACGTTAAGAGAATTAGAGATGAATGGATTTAATCCAGTATTAGCAGCAAGCAAAGAGTATTGTTACAATATGTTAGAGAACATGAGCTATGATAAATTAGCAGACATAATAAATACAGTATCAAAGATAAGGTTTGCTGTGAAGAATGCCATAGGTAGGAGCAGAGAATACTCTACCGATGTGTTATATGATAAATATATACTTGCTAAAGCTATATCAAATATAGCATTACTTGCTGAAAAGAAATACTACTACATATGGCATAACCCAAATATTAATTAATTAAGTGTAACTACTAATAACCATACCTTACGTTATAAATTATTGATATGAAATATAATATTGAATGGGTTAATATAGATCTACTTCATGAGGATCCTAGTAACCCTAATTCTATGAACGAGAGGGAGTTCAATGCTTTGATACAAGAGATTAGCAAGTATGGAATAATAGAACCTATAGTAACTAGAGCATGTAAGTGTAATGCTATACCATTAGAGCATAGATGCATAATAGGAGGAGAACATAGATTCAAAGCTGCAAGACAATTAAACATGAAGGAGGTTCCGTGCATAAATCTAGATGTAAATGATATCCAAGCAAAGCTGCTCATGATTAATCTTAATATGATACGTGGTAGGGTTATACCTCTAAAATTGGCTAACCTAATAGTTGATATGAGTAAGAGTATTCCTATAGATGAGATATGTAAAGGACTCTACATTACAAAGGATGAGATCAAAGATATGTTAGCAAGTAAGAGTGTAACAACCAATGTTATTAGTGGTAATAAGATTGTATGTAAGGATAAGACTAAGATAAAAAGAGCAATATCCTCTTCTACAAAAAGTAATCTAAAGGTATTAAGCATATTATTAAGTAAAGAGCAATATGAAGAGATTATAACAATATTAGACTCAATAGCTGATAAGCACAATTGCACTAGAGGCGAAGCATTAATATTACTTTGTAAAATGGCAAAACAATTTTATAGTTAGTAAAAATAATTTTATAACTATAATAGTCATTACCCTAATCTAATAAATAAATATAGATAGATTCTTATGAAAAGAAGATATGTAAAGAAGGACACATTAAAGCAGAAGGTTTACACCCTACTATTAAAGAACCTTACTGTAGAAGAGATAGCAAGTGCACTTGGTATATCAGATGATAGAGTATACAGTATAATAGAGAATATATTATATGATATATCTAAAGAGATAGAGCATAATAATAGTGTAGGAGAATTGTTGAAAGAGTATAAGTTATGTATTGATGGATTAGGCGAGGCTCTAAGGGAGGCATGGCTAATATATCATAGCAGTGATGATGAAGGTTTAAGATTAAAGGCATTAAGGATGATAGTGCAACTTTACAAAGCAAGGTTAGATATACTTGAGGAAGGACAAGTAACTATGAAGGTTAAGGAGTTGATAGATGAGTATGAGCACAAGACTAAAGAATCTACTTAATAGATTAGAGGTTCTAAAGAGGGAAGTAGAAAAGGAGAGCAAGAGAACAGGTAATTATTATAATAATAATATACCATTAGACTTTGTTGAGTTCAACAGATGGTTAGGTCTACCTATTAAAGATGGTAGAGAGCATGATATATACCCTTATGAACTCGATTACTATAATAAGGTTAAGGAGCATAGACTAGTAATAGTTAATAAAGCAACAGGAATAGGTATGACTGAGATAACCTTAAGGCTCATGTTACATGCTGCACTAACATGGAACCTAAGCAATAAGAGATTATGCATAGTAAGTGGTACTAGACTTGAGCATGCTAGAGAGTTGCTTAATAGGCTAGAGAGTATAATAACAAGGAAGCAGAAATGGCTTATAAAGAGCAAGGATCACACAAGTATAAGGTTATTCAATGGATACTTCTTCAAGGTTTATCCTGCAGCAAATATAGATGCTATAAGAGGATTGGACGATGTAAGTTTTATATTTGTAGATGAGGCAGCCTTCTTTAGGTTAAAGGACCAGAATAGAGTTAGGGATGCTATTGAGAGATATGTAGCAAAGACATATCCATTTATAGTATGGGTATCTACTCCTAGAGGTAGAGCAGGAGCATTCTATGAGATATACAATGAAGCACTAGAAGGAAAGAATAGTTACTATGCATTAACCTTACCTTACATGGTTGCATTAAACATGTTATTAGATGAGGGGCATATAGAGTTGCAGAAGAGAATCAAGGGTAGGCTCTTTATGCAAGAGTACTGCTGTAAGTTTATAGAGAGTGATGATAGTATATTCAGTGAGGAGGATATAAAAGAGTTGATAATATAAGCGCTTTACAATATAATATATATGCTAACTAAAAATAATAATTATACATCATTCCCCTTGATTATATCCTTATTTATAAGGTACCTTCTATATACGCTTGCCAATGCTAAGACTACACTTAAAGCACTTATAGATGCTACTATAGGATCAAGCCTTATCCCCCATGGACTATAGTTCAAGAGAAATCCTACTAAAGGTACTACTGCAAGACTTAAACCTATGCTAAATGCTATCCTCTCAACAATATCCATCTCCTTCTTTGGGAATAGCAGTTGTACTAAAGCATACCCTGGTATGAATAGAACAAAGACTCCACCAGCAATAACTCTAACTATACTCCATGGCATTACATCTGGGATAACATAAACTGCTAGCAATGTTACACAAGTTGCAATAGCAACTAACCATAGTGTCATGCTAAGATAGAAGTCTTTAATGAACTTGGCTAGTGTATCTGCTTGAGAGTTGTAAAGTAGGATATGCTTATACTCAAGCCTCTTAATAGCATCGATTATCTCATCATCCTCTATTCTTAGATCACTTCTACCATTTATGCTTGTCTTTACTGTAGTGATTATATCCTTAACACTCCTAGGATTACTATTTAAAGAGTATAGAACAAGGTTCTCAAGGAGTTCATCCCTATCCTCTTTATCTGCATCCTTTAGTATATCATCTAGCCTTAGCCTTCCTATCTCATCCTTCTTCTTACCCAATTCTACTTTACGTTGAACCATATCTGATTCCACACACTCCTCTTAGTGTTAGTACTATCTAACCATGAGAACTCAAACTCCTTGCTATCTGGATTGTAACGATATAACTCAAAGACCATCCTAAAGTTCTTACCATCAACTGCTTTAGCATTAACTTCAACTCTCTCACCGTTTATAATCATCTCCCTTATAACCTTCTCGTTACCTATACTAAGCACTGATACTATACTCCACTCAAATGGTATTGTTAGGGTATCACCTTTGGCAACAAAATGCTTAAACTCATAAACATGCTCTACAGGGCTTGGGGTATGGTTATTATCATCTGGTGCATCTTGCTCAGCATTAAGTACCTTAACCCTTACTGCTATATACTCAGTACTACCCATGTTATTATATACTTGTATATACCATCTTACATTATCGTTCAAGCCTATGTCTGGTCTACCAGTTGGATAGTAATCGCTAACCTTCATATTACTGCCTAGTGTACTAAGGCTAATGAACCTCTCATGCTCCCTAGGTACAGATGCTACATAAGCTATGCTCATGCTTAATGTTATCAATACTGCTAGTGTAAGTAAGAAGAACCTTGACCACATTATATTAAGAAAAGTATTACTATTAATCATCCTCCTCAACCCTCCTCACCTCCATCTCTATTATCCTCCTCTTAAGATAATCCTTTAGGTTTGTGTATAAGAGAGTTATTACTAACGAGGATATGAACCCTGCTATAGGTGCATATACTAGCATATTCATGGTAAGGGTATTAAGATTCTTATTAGTAGTTGTCTCCTTGAGAATCCTTGACTCATTTATTAATGCATCAATCTCGCTTTTAGCCTTTGTTATACACTCATCTTTGCTTAGGCATGATTTAAGACTACCATCATCTACCTCCTTTATTAAATTTAAAATGTTATTAAGCCTATCTACTAGATATTTTGTATCTGCACCAACGCTATCAGCATCTCTTATTGCAATAAGTGCATCATGTACCTTATCCTCTAGTACAGCATAAGCATTGTATGATAATAATCCTAATGATATTACAACTATAACTATAAGATCTGTAGTTATTGCAATTAACCTCTTCACCATATCCAACTACCCTATTATTGCTGATATCCTAACTATAGCTATAATAAGGAAGGTTATCCCTGCTGCTATTGCTATCGTTCTAAGCCTCTTAACATCCATAGCTATCTTACTCCTACCATAGTATGGGGCTAAGAGCTCTGATGTTATAAGCAGTATTACTGCTGATACCCCTAGCCATAGACCTATATCCCATAAACTAACATTAAAGGAGTACATTGCTAACACCTCTATAAATCGATCAATCTTAATGTATTATTAACACTCTTCCCTTTGATTATACTCTCCTCTATAACCACACCTTTGCCTGTACTCTTACTTACTGCTAATGCTATACTTGAGCATAACGGGCATAGAGATTGATCCCCTATACTTGAGCATAAAGCTGTACTATCCTTGCCTATTATCTTAACTTTAATAGTGCTATCACTAGATTCAATTATTATATCATCCATAAGCATAAGATCCTCAACCATAACCTTATAAAGGATATGCTGTAACTCCCCAACATCTACAAGAGCAAGGTTCTTCTCTATCTTACCCTCTATAAGATCTATTATACCCTGAGAGTAAGCCTTAAGTATAATATACTTTTGCTTTGTATCTTCCTTCTCAAGCGCAATTGAACTCATACCATTACCATCCTCTACATCATTAATGTAAAGGCTTAATAGACTCCTTACATTATCGCTCCCATTGCTATCATAGAATGCTACATATCCATGCATTATACCCTTAAGGCTCTTAGGGTAGAAGAATATAGCCTTACTGCTAGTATAGCCTAGCCTAGTCCTTAGATGCTCTATAGTATCAGCATAGGATTTAGAGTATGCATCTATGAACTCTCTAGGGATATGGTAAGATGACACAGTATAGTATAATACAGAAGCCCAGAAGACAAGCCCTAGCCCAATGATAGTTAGTATCATTGAACTATATACATATGAAAATAGTAACGATAATGCTCCTACTACAAGCATAGGTAATACTATTATAAGTTTCTTCCTTCTTATGTTTATACTCATGCTCATATTTACTAACTCCAAGATCTACTACAGGCATCTTATAAATAAATTTTATTAATTAATTCGTATTAATTAATAACCTAAATATATGATTTAGTAACAATAATACTTTATTCCTTAGACTAATATAGAAACTACTATGTCAGTTAATGTACCTACGGATAATCTAACAATAGGAGATCATACAGTTGAGTTCTATGCTGTAGATAATATAGCAAATAGGGGTACTGTTAGACTCCTAAGATTTGCAAAGATATCATTAGACTCTATTGCAATAGAGTTTGGTAACCCTGTTGCAGTTAGTAATGGTATAACCTTCATATCGTCTCAGACACCAGTAACCGTAAGTACACCTTACACATCATTAAAGGTACAGTACCAGATAGTTGAAGGTAGTAATGCCCCAGCAGATGACAAGTGGATATCCTCTAATAGTAACTCTATAACATTTACAGTACCAAATACATTAAGCGATGGTCCATATACAATATACTATAGAGCATTCTCAGGTAATAAGTTTGGAAGCGCAAAGAGTATTCAACTTAGATTAGATAACACACCACCAAGTATAGACATTAACATAGATGATGGGGCAATTATAATGGATGGTGATGTAATAACTATAACTGCAACAGATGATGGCTCTGGCGTAGCAAGGATATTCTATAGGATAGATGGAGGAGAATGGGTATCAGCTTAAGCATACAAAGTTTAAAATATGAAAATAAGTCTAATAGACTATAGTTAATAAAAATAGAAATCATATAAATAACAGATCCTATAATTTTTATTTATCTATTTATATACTATTTACTTTTTGTTTTCATTAAATATTTATTATTTTTGTTTAATATATTGAATAAATAAATTTTACTACCATTTAACAATACATATGAAGGTAAGGATAGTATATCCATACCCTATGCTTATACTTGAGCATGAGGATGATTATAAGAGATATCTTGTAGTATCTGATCTACATTTAGGGTTTGAATCCTCCTTTAATGCTAAAGGAATAAAGTTAGATGATTCTTATATGCAAGAGATGTTTAATGATATAATTAGCATATTTCATAGACTAGAATGCACCGATCTGGTATTGCTTGGAGATATTAAGGATAGTATAGGCAAGGTAAGTAGAACTGAGTGGTTAAATATACCACGCTTCTTCACTGAGTTGCTTAAACATATCAATTCTAGCAATATACATATCATAAAGGGTAACCATGATTCAAGTATAGATAAGTTACTACCTACTGATATTAGATATGCTATTAAGAACATGCTTATCCTTGATGATACACTACTCTTCCATGGACATACTATGCCAAGAATAAGGTTAGATAGGCTTAAGAGGGTAGTTATGGGTCATATACATCCTATACTATTGAAAAGAGACAGCATTATTCATGGGGAAAGGGTATGGGTTATCATGAAGGTTAGAGTAAATACTGATGAGTATAGTGGCTATAATATTAATAATCTTAATAATTACACTAGTTATGATAATAACATTATTGATATAATAGTAATGCCATCATTTAATAGATATATAACAGCAATTAAGGATAGAAGCAAGAGAGCGGTACCATTGTTTAGAAGGTTAATCTGTAATAACAATAATATAGTAAAAGCAGCAATACTAACATTAAACGGTTCAATAATAGGCGATGAGAACTCTCTTAATTATGTAATATCAGACTATTAATACAAATAGTAACAAGTTAATATTATTTGTAGCATTGATCAAATAGATGGCACATAACAGTATTAGTTATTAAATTACAAGTAAGGCTATGTCATTTGCATCAAAGTGGGCAAAATCAAATGAGCCTAGCATGGGAGAGAAGTTACAGAATGCAGTAAAACCTGCAGGTCCATTAAAGCCTAGGATAGAGCAGGCTCAGAGGAAGCTACAGATGCAGATAATGAAGTTAGATGCGATAGCGCAGAAGTTAAGAGAGAAGGATCAATCTCTATTTAAGAGGATAGTTCAAGCTATACAGACACATGATACTCAATACTCTGCAGTATTATCAAATGAGTTAGCGCAGATAAGGAAGTTGAATAGGATGGTTACTCAGGCAAAGTTAGCATTAGAGCAGATACAGTTAAGATTAAGCACTGTAACTGAGTTGGGTGATGTTGTAGTAACATTAAGTCCAGCAATGGCTGTAG